>JRHI01000877.1_pt1 | contig 29675 bp, 24 predicted proteins | sample 215371 | NCBI WGS metagenome assembly JRHI01 (sample SAMN02929681, study PRJNA255918) | sediment metagenome | biome: cave system; feature: Ice Cave; material: Sediment; isolation source: sediment from deep within a dark volcanic ice cave with no known source of... ...
GTCGTAGCACCAGGGGCGCCGAGTCCGGCGAAAGCCGCCAGGTTGGCGGCTCACGTCGTGGTCGGGAGCGCCACGACCGCTAAGCCGCCGGTTGAGCGATGTTGGCGAATACCGCCATCATCTGGACTTGACCGCGTGATCCGTGCAAACCTGTCATCGTCGCACCGATCCGCTGCCGAGACGCCAAAGTAGTATCAGCCCAGCCCCTCGGCCGCCTCGGCCTCTTCGCCATGCTCGACGATGTCGCCCGGTTTGAAGAGGATGGCCTGCAGGGCCGCCCGCCACTTCGGCGTCCGCCGTAAGAGGAACTCCAGGTCCATCCCGAAGTGCTTGAACTCCTCCAGCTGGGCGTTGGCCATGATCGCCCGCGCCTCGGCGTCGGGCTCGACTGCCATCCGCTGCTCGTACCAGTTGATGGCCTCGGCCTCCTCGGTCAGCGAGGCGATGATGCGGGCGAAGGTCCGCGTCGCGGCCGGCAGCTCGTTCGCCGGCTCGTGGTACTGATCGAATCCCATGACCGTCCCCCTCTCCTGCGCCCGCCACCGGGCGCCTCGGGCACCGGGCATCATGGCAGATCCCCCGACCGGGGCGAGGCGACGCCTCCGCGCGCGACGCCTCCCGGATCAATGCGGCCATCGCGGCGAGCACCCACACCCGACGGGACCGTGCGATCGTCGGTACGACGTCATTCGACGACTGTCAGATCAGAGTTCGAGGAGCAGTCGGAGGCGCGCTTCGATTTCCCGCATCGCCGTGACACTGACCGATCCGCGGCGGCGCACGAGTCGCCCCAGCGAGCAGGTGCGAAGCTGCTCGCACATGACAAAGGAAGGAGCGGTCATTCCACCCTCCGGTGGCTGCAGCGCTACCTGCGACGGTACGCGTCGATCGCGCCGTGTGACTGGAACGACCATCACCAGTTCGCTCGGACCTTGATTCATGTTGTCGGAGGAAACGACGACAGCAGGCTGTCTGCCGGCCTGTTCGTGACCGGGCACCGGGTCAAACTCGGCTTCCCAAACGTCGCCCCGGGCAACCCGGAATCTCATTCCAGCCACGGCGGCTCGTCCCTCAGGCCATCCATCAGCGTAACTTCCATGCTACGGAACTCCTCCTGATAGTCGGCCCACGCCTCGGGGTCGGCCTTCAGCCGCTCAAAGGCGACATTGAACTCCTGCCAGAACCGCCGCCGCCGCTCCTGCTCGATCAACTCGGTGAGGAGGTCGCTCATCGCTCGCTTGGAGGTTCGTGCCAGATCGACAAGCGTCGCATGCGCCTCGATGGGAATCTTTACCGTCACCGCCGCCATCACCATCCTCCGTTCTCCTATTTGCTCTACCAGAAACTCTACCAGATCTTCTCCTCCTTGGGAATGGCATCGCCTGTGCATCTGGGCGAGCCGCGGACAGGGGCCGGTTTCCCCACGGCGGCCGGGCGGGACCAACGGAATGGCGATCTGCTGCTCCCGTGTCGCCAGTGAAACGAGACGGTTTTCCGAGCAGACGGAGCGGCGCGGTCACCGCGTGGCGGGTTCGGTGGCGGCAGTCATCACCAACATCGGCGCCTTGCGGATTGTCAGGCAGCGCGAACTGGTCCTCCGGCGCGCCTTCATCCAGCGCGGCGTAGAGTTCGGAGGTGACCATAGCCGCCGGGTCATCGACCGCGAACGGACGCCGCGCCCCTGTGTCGAACCCAATCTCCAGCGCTGGGTGCCGGTCGGTTGGTCGTCCCCGCCGGGAAGCGTCGTCGCCACCCGGGGACCGGAGCATCGCGGTCGCACGGCACCGTCGTGCCATGCTGAGGGGGACAGGCCGGCTCCAGCGTCTTCGACGAGCAGCATGCGGCTGCCTGGCTTCATCTCCTCCAAGGAGCGGTCGCGCGGGTTCGGCGGCGGCCGGTCAGTCCGCCTCGGCCCCGACCGACGGCGCCGCCCGTCCCGCGGCCGAGTGCGGCACGAAGCGCTCGAGCCCGGCCGGCAGCCACCAGTTCAGCTGACCCATCACCGAGACAAGCGCCGGTACCAAGAGGGCGCGGATGACCGTGGCGTCGAGCAGGATGCCGGCGGCGAGTCCGGTGGCGAAGACCTTGATCGTGACCTCCGGCCCGGAGCCCAGCGCGGCGAAGGCGAGGAAAAGAATCAGGGCGGCGCTGGTGACCAGGCGGCCGGTAAGGCCGATACCGCGGACGACGGCACCGTCGGTATCACCGTGCGCGTCGTATTCCTCGCGCATCCGAGCCAGGATGAAGACCTCGTAATCCATCGAGAGCCCGAAGAGGAAAGCGAAGACCATCAGCGGGACGAAGGCCGTGATCGACCCGGTCGGTGTGACACCCCAGATCAGGTGCGAGCCGTGCCCCTGCTGCCAGACGAAGACGAGGATGCCGAAGGCGGCTCCCACCGAGAGCCCGTTGAGCACGAGCGCCTTGAGCGGCAGGACGATCGAGCGGAACGCCCGCACCAGCAGGACGAACGTCACCACTCCGATCAGGGCGACCATGAGCGGGAAGTTGCCGTACACCGCTGCGACGAAGTCGGCGTTCTCGGCCGCCGGGCCGCCGACGCGCACGGTGCCGGGCAGCGCGTGCGCGCCGGAGCGGACCCGGTCGAGTGTGTCGCGCCCCGCCGTCGAGTTGCCGTCGACCGCGGGCAGGACGGCTACAAGCGCGCTGTCCGCGCGCCGCCAGGCGGCTCCGTCCGGCGCAATCGCCCCGCGCACGTCCTGCAGCTTGCCCAGCGCCGCCGCGGCCGCGGCCGGATCGGTACCTTTGACAAGGACTTCGAACGGGAGGAGCACACCCGAACCGATGCCCGATTGTTCAAGCGCGACCAGCCCATCGTGCGCCTCGCCACCCTTGGCCAGGGAGTCGGCGCGGGGATCGCCTACGCTGAGAGAGAAGGCCGGGATGATGAGGATCGCCAGCAGCGCGACGGCGAGCGCGGCCGCGATCCAGCGGCGGCGCACAACCAGCCGCGCCCAGGCGAGCCAGGCCTGGCTGGTTTGGTCGCCCCGGCGCAGGCGCGGCCAGTCGAGACGCGGCCCGACCGTGGCCAGCATGACCGGGAGCAGGGTGGTCGCGACGATGACACTGATCACCGGGATCAGCATCCCACCGTAGCCGATACTGCGCAGCGCCGGCACCGGCAGCACGACCAGGGCGAAGAGGCCAATCCCGACTGTCGTGCCGCTGAAGACGACTGAGCTGCCGGCGGTCTCCATCGCCCGTTGCACCGCCGCCTCGTTGTCAAGACCGGCCTCGCGCTCCTCGCGCCAGCGGGTCACAATCAGGAGCGCGTAGTCGATCGCGACGCCGAGACCGATCAGTGCGACGAGGAACTGGACGATGAAGGAGACGTCGGCGACCGTTGTCACGCCCCAAATCACGAGAAAGGTCGTGACGATCGCGATGGCGGCCATCAGGAGCGGCACCAAGGCCAAGAACGAGCCAAAGACGAAGGCGAGCACGACCAGCGCGCCGCCCCCGCCGATCAGGGTCTCGGCAAGCAGGCTTGCCCCATCACCCCCCCCGCCGCCCGTTGCCAGCTCGTTGTAACCGGACAGGTGGATCTGGTCGCCGAGCGTGGCGTGGACGTCCGGGTCCCGCTTCAGCGCGTCGACCGCCAGCCGCACCGCGCCCACTTCCGGCGAGTCCGCAAAGCCCCGACCAGCCGGCGTGAACACGAAGCCGAACGTGGTGCGTCCATCCTTGGCGACGAAGGCTCGGTCGCCGGTCGTGAGGTAGGAGGCGATGCGGGAGTGAGGGGCCGCGGCCTGGATCTTGTCGAAGAAGTTCTGGAGCTTGGTCTTAACCTTGGGGTCGTCGATCTTCCCATTGGCGGGCAGCGTAACGACCAGAACGAGCGGCGGCTGCTGGCCGCCGTTGCCGTAGGTTGTGAGGATTGCCTTGCTCGTCTCGGACCCTTCGCGCCCGGGCAGGTTGAACTCCTGCGAGAGGGCGCCGGTGGCCTTGCTGATGGAAGCGATGCCGACGAGGGTAATGACGACCCAACAGGCGACGACGAGTCGCTTGTGGGCCAGGACGAAACGCGTGAGCGCGCCGATCTGCACTGAGCAACCTCCCTCTCCTGGAGCGACCGGGACGCTAACCGCGGCGTCCGCCGTTGTGCTTCCGCACAGCATCATCCGCATCTTGGAGGACAGCGGCGGCATCAACAACCGCCAATGCCTCAACTCTGCGGGGCGAACCTAAGAGTAGGCTAAGAGCTGCTCCCGAGACCAGGCGACGTGATCCCTACGCGCGGGACTGGACGCCGCCGGCCGCGCCGGTTACGTCGCATTGCGGCGACATTATGCAAACTTGATCGCGATTCTGCGCCCGAACCGCAAGGTTCGGCTCGCCGGACCCATTGACAGAACGGCAATCGCATGATATTGATATGGTTGTCGCCGAAACACCGGCGCAGGCTGGTTGTGAACGCAGCCCAGACGAGACGCTCGAACGGGAAGACTGAGATGCGATACGGCCACTTCACTACGTGGAAAGGGGGGACGACGATGGTCGAATGCGCCAACCGCCGCGCGATGCTCGCGACTGTCGCGATCGGTGTCCCGGCTTGCCCGTGGGAGGACTGCGCCTACTGCCCGTGACGCTCCGGCGTCAAACGGCATCAACGCTCAGTCACCCGGGTCGGCCACCGACCCGGGTTCTTTGTGTCTGTCGATCACTTCACCCCCGCCGGCGGGGCGCCCGCCGGCGGGGATTGCCAAAATGGCGCTCACCAATCACCGCCTGGTTAGCGGCGGACGCTGGACGCCGGACGCCGCGGAGCGCAGGGCGCGGCGTGGAATTCTGCGCGAAGGGAGGTGACGCCATGCTTCGGCACCGTCGGGAGGCGACCGATGACCGGACAACCGGAAACGCACACACAATGAGCCACACCATCGATGACCGACAGCGCGGCAACGGCACCGCGAACCACGACGTTATCACCCGACCGGGCCGTGGGCCCGGCACTCCGAGGGAGCGAACGGCCATGAACCCGACTCATTTCATCATCGGCGGCTGGATCGCCGCGAGCCGCCAGGACGACTTCTTGCGGGCGGCAGAGCAGGCGCGCCTGGTCGCGCAGGCCGCCAATCGCGGTTCGGCGCGGTCGCCGATCGGGGCGCTGCGACGGCAGGTCGGCGCACTCATGGTCCGTGCCGGCGAGCGGATCCAGGGCGCGCACCGGCGCGACACCGGCACCGCGGTTCCCAGTGCGGGCACGCTGCGCATGGCTCGGTAGGATGGGCAGCGCGACCGTCGCGTGCGATCAGTTTCGGGGTCAATGAGCGGGCGTGCCATTGAGTTGGCACGCCCGCTTCCCTCACCCCCTACCCCCTCTCCCGGTGCGCGGGAGAGGGGAGGACCGTCCGTTAGGCACCGCCGCGGGCGACGGCGAAGTCGGTGACGAAGCCGGCCATGATGCCAAGCGTCAGACCCCAGCCGACCCAGGTCGGGGCGGCGAGCTTGCGGCTGGCGTTGAGCAGCTCGACGATGACGAAGAGGATCGAGCCGCCGGCGAGGGCAAGGAAGAGAACGGAGACGGCCTCAGAGGAGAAGCGCTGGCCGATGATCGTCCCCAGAAAAGTCGGACCGCCGCCGATCAGACCGACCAGCGCCAGGAAGCCCCAGCCGACGGAATGGTTGGCGAGCGGCGCCGCGATGCCGAAACCCTCGGTCGCGTTGTGCAGCCCAAACCCGATGACGAGCGTGATGGCCAGGGTAAGCGCGCCGGCGCTCGCGGCGTTGCCGATCGCCAGGCCCTCGGCGAAGTTGTGGAGCCCGATCCCGGCGGCGATCAGCAGCGCCAGACGCCGGGGCGTGGTTCCGCCCTTCAGCAGCCGCTGTCCGTAGTAGATGAGGCCGAGCAGACCGGTGCCGAAACCGACGGCGAGGAGCGCGAGCAGCGGCCAAAAGGCGAGCTCGTGGTGGATCGTGGCGTTCTTGACCGGCTCGGCGGCGCCCTGCATGATGTCGACGAAGAGGAAGAAGAGGATACCGACGGCGAGCGCGTTGAGCAGCGCCAGGCGCTCACGGTTGACGGCGCGGAACCGCGCCACCGGCAGCCCCAGAAAGATTGTCCCACCGGCGACGGCCCCGAGGGCCAGGGTCTGTGCGGGGGTCAACGCCTCTCCTCTCTCCGTCGCGAATCAATCCCGACTAATTTCATCAGGATTACTATAGGGGGGCGCTCAGCCAATCGTCAAGGGATGCGGCGCGGCAGTCGTTCACGACCGGCGGCGCGTTGAGGAGCACGCTAGAACACGTCTGTAACAGCGATGTAACGCACGAGGGGACAGGGGTCAGGGGTCAGGAGAACGACGACGCCCTCGTCCTGCCCCCTGTCCCCTGTCCCCTCGTGTCTACCAGTCCGGATGCCGCCGGTGCCAATCCGTGCGCGCCTGGTAGGCGACCGCGACGGCGAGGATGCGATCCTCGGCGTAGGCGCGGCCCATGAATTCGAGACCGGTGGGCAGACCGCGCTCGCCGAAGCCGTTCGGGACGGTGATCGCGGGGAGACCGCAGAGGTTACCGGCGGCGCCGAGGGAGGGGCCGCGATCGCGCCCGAACCAGGTGCTGAAGTGGGCGTCGATCGGGGTGGCGACGTGTGGCTGCGTCGGGGCAACGACGGCGTCGAAGGAGGCAAGCAGATCGTCGAGCGCCTTGCCGCCGAGCCGTCGGATGCGTAGGGCGCGGAGGTAGTCGACGGCCGGGACGGCGAGCGCGTGGTAGAGACCGACGCGGTCCTCGGGCGCGGTCAAGCCGGCGCACCCGTTGCTCGTGATGAACTCCTCGAAGGCGGCGGCTGCCTCGGCAAGGACGACGACGCTGGCGGCGGCGTCCCACGGGTAGTCCGGCAGGTCGATCTCCTCCAAGGTGCCCATCCCCCGGAGGAGATCGAGGGACGCCTCGAAGTTGGCCCGGACCTCGGGTTGGGCGAGCTCGGCCGCCCGGCGGAGGACGCCGACGCGGAAGCCGGCGCGCTGCGGCGGGACTGGGGCCAGGGGGCGACCGGTGGTCGCCGGGTCGGCGGCGTCCGGCCCGGCGATGGCGGCGAGGACGGTCGCGCAGTCCTCGGCGGTGCGGGTCATCGGGCCGATCTTGTCCATCGTCCAGGACAGCGCCATGGCGCCCCGGCGGCTGACGCGGCCGTAGGTCGGGCGCAGACCGCTCAGACCGTTGAACGTGGCGGGGACGGTGATCGAGCCCCACGTTTCCGAGCCGATGGCGAAGGGGACGGCTCCGGCCCCGACGGCCGAGCCGGAGCCGCTGGAGGAGCCGCCGGCCCACGCCTCGGGATTCCAGGCGCTGCGACCCGGACCGGTGATCGACGCGTTCGGCTGCTCGTAGCCGAAACCGCCCGCGATCTCGACCATCGAAAGCTTGGCGACGAGCACCGCGCCGGCCTTGCGCAGCCGCTCGACGACGACCGCGTCGTCGTCGAACACTTGGTCCTTAAAGGGGACGGCGCCCCAGGTGGTGGGAATGCCGGCGGTGGCGAGGAGGTCCTTCGCGCCGTAGGGGATGCCGTGCAGCGGGCCGCGGTCCGTGCCGGCCGCCAGCTCTCGCTCGGCCTCTCGCGCCTGGGCAAGCGCGAGGTCGCGGGTAACCGTGACGACGGCGTTGAGGCGCCGGCCGACCGCTTCCAGCCGGTCGACGAAGTGCTCGGCGAGCCGCGTCGGCGTGGTTTGGCCAGAGCGGATGAGCCGCCCGAGCTCGGCGACGGTCGCGTAGGAGAGCTGGCGGTCGTCCATGGTTGGTGATCCATCCCTCGGTGATCCGTCCCTCGCCACGGGGACTGGCGGACAAACGGACGAGCGATTCCTCGACGTACTCAGAACGGCGGTGGGGGCCGCGGCGACGTCAATTCTGGCCGCGGTAGGGCACGAAGACGATTTCCGGTTCGTCGGCGTTGGTCAATGGGGTGGACCGCAAGGCGGTGCCGAGCTGAACGGCGCGGGCGATGCGGGCGCGGACCTCGGCGCGTTGGTCGCCGCTGTAGCGTTCGCCAAAGCGGACAGTCAGCTCGGACAGCCGGGCGTCGATGACGGGCGTCTGGCGCGGGTCTTCCGCGGGCGCCGTGCTTCCACCAGACAGCTCGTCGGACAATTCGGGATCGACCATGCGGTTACTCCTCCCCTGCTTCGTGGATCACCGGTGCGGTGTCGGCGAGATGCTACCGCAACGCCCGGTTCTCTACTCGGAGTGTCGTCTTCAACGCAGGGCTGGGTCAAAGTCGACGCGTCGAGGTCATTCGCCGGGCGGACAGCGCAGTAGGATTTTGACAGAGCCCTGTCACGACCGGTGCGGCGGCTGACGCTTGACCCGCGGCGCGGCGACGATCACACTGCGCGACGTCTACCGCGCGGTCGAGGCCGAGCCGCTTTGTGCGGTGCGGCCGCCGAACGAGCAGTGCTCGATCGGGCGAGGAATGCCCCGCGTGCTGGCACGGTGCTTCCACGAGGCGGAGGCGGCGATGGAAGAGCGTCTGGCCCAGACGACGGTCGCCGACGTGATCCGGGCCGTGTTTGAGGACAGCGCCGCCGATCGCCAGTGCCCGCACCTGCCGAGTCCGTTCCCCACACCAACTCAGGTCTGATCCGGGGAGCAGTGTGCTCCGTAGGGATCGCGGAACAATGCCGCGCGGGCCGCGGGCCTGGCCTGCTCACAGAACGAACGTTCGCGCGTTATAAAGTCGGGGCCATGCCGTGGCCATGCCCGTGGCATTGGGTCGGGTGGCCAACGCACTGGTTGTCGCGTCGTCCCGGATTGGGGGCTTGTTCAGGAGGGGGGAAAGCGCGCGGGGTAACAGATCGGAGCCGCGAGAGCGCACACCGGATGAGGGTTTTGCTCTTCGCGTCTTAACAACATCGGTCTCGCAGGAGCGTACGCTGAAGCCCGGGATGCGACCGGGCCGAACAGGTAGAGGGATTGGGGATGGCAGCACGCACCGGATTGGCCGGACGGGTCAACGACAGCAACCTGAAGTGGTATACGTTGGGGGCCGCCTGCTTTGGCCTCTTTATGGCGATTCTGGACAACCTCGTCGTCAACATCGCGATGCCGACGATCGCGCGCGATCTCGACGCGAAGACGACACAGTTGCAGTGGATCGTCTCGGCCTACACGCTCGTCTTCGCCTCGCTCCAGATCACGGCCGGCGGTCTCGGCGACCGGCTCGGCCGCAAACGCTTGTTCCTGACAGGCCTCGCGCTCTTCACGGCGACCTCGATCGTGGCGGCGGCCTCGCAGAGCATCGAGATGTTGATCGCCGCCCGCGCGCTGCAAGGGTTGGGCGCGGCCTTTATCATGCCGCTCTCGCTCTCCCTGATCTCGGCGGCCTTCCCGCCGGAGGAGCGCGGCAAGGCGGTCGGCATCTGGGGGGCGATCTCCGTCTCCGGAATCGCCCTGGGTCCGATCGTCGGCGGGGCGCTGGTTCAGTACGCCTCCTGGCACTGGGTCTTTCTGATCAACGTGCCGATCGGTATCCTCGCCTTCTTCGTCACGTTGGCCGTCGTCCGCGAGTCGCGCGACGAGTCGGGCACGGTGGCGACCGACATCCCGGGCACGGTCCTCATCACCGCCGCGATCGCCGCGCTGACCTGGGGGCTGATCCAGGCGGGCGACCGGGGCTGGGGCGATCGGCTGATCATCACGGCGCTGATCGCGGCGGCGGTCATCGGCGTCGCGTTCGTCGTCGTCGAGGCGCGCACCGCGCGGCCGATGGTGCCGCTCCGCTTCTTCCGTTCGGGTAGCTTCACCGGGGCGAACGTCGACGCCTTCATGATCTCCTTCGTGATCGCCGGCGTCGCGTTCTTCATGACGCTCTACCAGCAGAATGTCCACGGCTTCTCGGCGATTCGGACCGGTCTGGCGCTGCTGCCGATGGTAATCACCATGATGGTGATGTCGCCGATCACGGGGTCGTTCATCAACCGGATCGGGGCGCGTCGGATGATCACCTTCGGCATGGCCGTCACCGGAATCGGCATCCTCCTCTTCCTCCGCTCCGGCGTCCATGCCAGCTACCTGGATATCGTGCCGGCGTTCGTCGTGATGGGCTTCGGGATGAGCTTCATTTGGGCACCGATGACGACGGCGGTGCTCAACAGCGTCGAGAGCGACAAGAGTGGCGTCGCCTCGGCGGTCAACGGCGCGATCCGGGAGATCGGGACGGCCTTCGGCATTTCGCTCCTGGGCACGCTGGCGAATACGACCTACAAGGACGAGTTCGCGGCGTCGGCCACCGCCACAGCGTTCGCGTCCAACGGCGCGCTGGCGCCGGTCGTGGCTGCCATCGGCGCCGGGGCGAGTCTGGCGGGACACGTCGTCGACGATCCGAGATTCCTCTTGCGCTTGGGGTTGTCCCCCGATGCCCTCGCCAAGACACGGCAAGCGTTGACGCCCGACGCCGTATCGGCCCTGCGGGACTCCAGCGCGCAGGCGTTCGTGACCGGGATGGACCGCTCGATGATCGTCTCCGGGATCGCGATCATCGTCGCGAGCGCGGTGTCCTACCTGATCGTGAAGGACGCGGTCTTCGCGGTGAAGCCCGATCTCGTGCTCGCCACCCCGGAATCCGCGACCGAAGCGGTCGGCGCCGAGGCCGAGCTGGCGACCCGGCCGGCGGATTAGGCCCCCTCACCCCCAACCGTGCCCAAAGAGCGCCCACCGAGGCGCGGGAGAGGGGAGAATGGACACCGCTCCTCCGGACTGGCGGAGCGGTGTTTCATTCCTGCTGGAGCGGGTCGGGGTGAACCGCGTGAAAGGATTCGAGGGTCCTTACGGAGAAGCTTGATCCGCTTGACCGAGGTGACTGCGACGCTGTTGCTCGTTCGGGCGATGGTCGCCGCGGGACCGGCCGCTCAGGCCGCCTGGCTGCCGTCGTTGCCGACATGGGGCCGGTCGAGGTGTTATCCGCGGCGGTCGGTGGCACCGATCTTGGCTCTTCCCCGCATTTGGTGAAGGTCTGTCTTGGACTACAACAGGTTGGGGACGCCCGCCTGCTGGCCATCCCACCGTTCGAAGGCGTCACCAACAGGGGCGAGGTTAGGAGAGCGAGTCTCGTCCCGGATGCGTTGAGAAATGGGGCGTTTGTGGGACGCTTCAGAGATGATCGGAGGTGCCGCTCCCGCCCCTCGCGGTGGCGCCCTGACGGTGGCGTCTGATATGCTCAGCGGGCTGCGGTCTGGCGGCCGGCTGTCCGACCCTGCGATCCGAGACACCACGCACGCGCCGCCCGTCGTGCCCGGTCGACGGAACCGATCGTGGCGACGCGACGACGTTCGCCCGCACCCGGAGGAAGGCCCGATGTCCCGCCGCTCCCGTCTCGCGCGCGTGATCCCCGCTCCCACCGCGCGCCTCGTCCTCCTGCTCGTCGCGGGGCTGCTGCTGGGCCAGTCACTCTCCGGGGCGCTCGCGGCGGCGCCGACGCCCACCCCCACGCCCGGCGCGCCCGGTCCGACCTCGCGGGTCGGCGGGAGCGTCGCCGGTCCCACCCCGACCGCGGCCGAGACGGGCGGCGGTTTGCAACTCGGCCCGACCCCAACAGCGGGCGGTGGGCTGCCGCTTGGCCTCGCGGCGACGGCGACCGTTCCGGCCCAGACCGGCGTCGTCGGCACTGCCTATACCAGCCCGAGCTACGGCTTCACCCTGGATTGGGCGGCACCGTGGGCGGTGGTCTCCCAGTCGAGCCGGGCCGGCACCGACCAGCTCGTGCTGACGGACGGGACGGTCCTGCTCGAGCTCGACGCCGGCATCCAGGCCGGCCTCGACCTCGCCACCTGCCCCGACGTGGCCAGCGCCGCGGTGGCCCGCAATGTGGGCCTGACCGGGCTGGCGCCTGCCCTGGGCACCAACGGCCAGCCACTGCGCAGCACTGACCCGACCCGTCCCGCCGCCGTCTACACGGCGACGCTGGCGTCCGCCATCGCGCCGGTGGGCGCCGCGGGCACCACTGTCGCCGTTTACGTCGAGTGCCGGCAGCTGCCGGCGGCCAACGCAGTGCTGGTCGCCGTCGCCTTCGTCGCGGCCGACCGCTACAACGCCGCCCTGCCGGCGCTGCAGGCGCTGCTGGCCCGCGTCGCCCTGCCCGGGGCCGCCACCGGGGATTTGCTCGCCGGCGTCCAGACCTTCCACTACCGGGGCGCGGTCCACGACACGGGGCGCGTCGCCTACAAGGAGGTGCCGCCGGCCGGCGGCCCGCACAACCCTGTCTGGCAGAACTGCGGCTTCTACGACACACCGATTGCCAGCGAGCACGCGGTGCATTCGCTGGAGCACGGCGCCGTTTGGATCACCTACCGCCCTGACCTACCGGCCGACCAGATCGCCGCGCTCCAGCGGCTGGCGGAGGGCCAGACCTACGTCCTGGTCAGCCCCTTCCCGAACCTGCCGGCCCCCGTGATCGTCTCCTCCTGGAACCACCAGCTACGGCTGACCGGGGCGGATGACCCGCGACTGGCGCGGTTCATCACAGCCTACAAACAGGGGCCGGACACGCCGGAGCCTGGCGCGACCTGCGCGGGCGGCACCTCGTCGCCGTCGTTCTAACACGCGATCCGGAACGTCGGGCGCGGTGGTCGCCTCGGCGCCAGGCCGCCCTTGCATCGGGCCGTAATGCATCCGGCAAGTCCGTGGACCTTCTCAGCGGTTATGCACAGCCAGCTTCAGGGCTGGTTCAGATCCGACGCCGTTCACTGGACCGTCGAACTATATGCGAGGTTGTCAAGAACGAGCACACGGACGCGCCATGCGCCCCCCTCCCGATCCACGGGACTGTCAAAGGCGTCTGAACCCTCCCTTCAGCGGGCTGAGCAATGAGCGCGGGGAGCCCCACGGACTGACTGGATGCACTACTTCCCGCGCACCGTGACAGTCGGGAATCGTCAGGAGTTCGTCATGACGGGCGACCCGTGCGCGCTCGCCTTGAGCGAATCCATGTAGCTTGGCGGGTTGGCGAAGAAGGCCTCCGGCAGCACCCCGTAGGCGCGCATAGTCGCGACGGCGGCCGGCCAGCCGGCGCGTTCGGCGAGGGCGTAGGAGCGGAGGGCCTTGTCGATCCGCTCCGGTTTGTCCGCGAAGTTGCGGAAGACGAAGTAGGTCGACCGCGGGAAGTAGGCGAAACGGACGACGGGTTTCAGGCAGAGGAAGGTGAGGACCGGGCAGGAAAACTTCGCGATCTCATCGCGGACGCCGGGCGCGACGGTGACCTCCTGCTCGTATTGCAATGCCTGGAGAAAGAGGTGGCGCTTCTGGTCCGACGCGAGGGCGACGCCGGCGCGCGTGGCGTCGTGCATGGCGGCGAGGGCGGCGAACAGCTCGGGGTGGAGGATGCCGCGGGCGGCGGGATCGCCGCCGAACCGCTTGGTGAAGAAGTAGTTGGTGTAGGTGTCGATAAAGACGAGGCGGTTGACCGTCTTGAACCCCGCGGCGAACTGGTTGAGGAGCCCCATCCGGTAGGCGCGCTCGCGGGCATTGTAGAAGTAGCGTGCGCGGAGCATGTCGCCGAGGCGTCCCGTCGTCTCGAAGAAGCCCGCCGCCCAGAGCGCGCCATGGAGAGCGATCTGCGGAAAGGTGTGATTGCCGTTGGAGTCGAGGTAGAGACTGTGGTGAAGCGCGGCGCGCTGAGCTATATCGCCCGGCCCACCGGCCAGGCGGGTCGCCTCTTCGCGGAGCGCTGCGTAGGCGTCGTGCGGGTGGTCGGGAAGGCGACCTGGGTCTGCCACCGCGATCCCTCCGAGGATCACTGGTCGCCGGCGGCTGAGTCGCAACCGCGACGACGGCTTCGCGTTCGTGCCGAGCATACGGCGCGCGGGCGGCGATGGCAAGGGCCACGCCAGCCAGCCAGGATGAGGGGTGATGCGCGGGCATCGTCGGGCCGAGCCCAAGGCGCGGCAAACAGCCCCCCTCCCAGCCGGGGCTGTTTCATTACGCTGCCCACTTCTCGCAAGCCATCCATTTGTCCGCGGACACCGTCCACCGAACGCACCGAGGAGGCGCAGCCGCGGGGGAACCGCTGGCAGCGACGTCCACGGGGACCTGGCCTGGCCCGCGACGCCACGAGCAGGGAGCCGGTCCTCTCGTCCCCACTTCCAGCCTGCTGCCGATTGCCGAGAGCCTCGTCGCGCCCCGGGCCTGAAGCGGCAGCGCGCCCGCTAGACTGAATTCCTACGGACATCCCGGCCAGCAGCCAGACCAGGTGAAGACGAGCAGAACCGCGCGGATAGGAACGCCACAAACAGCGTTCCTACTGCACGCAATCGCGGTGGCGGCGTATCAGAACTGCGTTCCGAGGCATTTCAGAGAGGGCGGCCGGGACGAGCGGCCGCCGCCGGCGCCGTTGACCGATCGGTGAGCACCGTACCTACGCGAGCGGGGTGCCTCCAGTGGTCAGATCGGCGTTTTCCGCGACCGACATCCTTGCCATGGGGGCGTCGGCGTTCTCGACGGCCGAAGGCATCGTGTCCCAGCCCCGTCCGAGAGCCTCATCCTTGGTCACGTCGAGCCAAATCTTGCTGTTCTGGTCGTAGTTCGCGATCGCCCCGACCGGAATGTAGAAGTCCGTATGGAAAATGAGACCCTTTTCGACGACGAGGTAGTTCGGCTGGGTGTAGTCCGGGAGTAATCCGACAACCTTGCCCAGCTTGTGACCGTCGCAATCGAAGACTTCGTCACCCTCTTTGAAGCGCCACTGCCGTACGGTAGGATCCATCAGTGCATCCCTCCTGAGAGCTCGGGTCGAGGCTCTCGTGATGGGGACATCGCGGTCCCGCACTCCAACTGCCACGCATATCATGTGCCACCCTGAATCGAGGATCGCGCCTGCCGCGGAGCATGGGCCTCGCCGGTGTGCGGGCGACCCGCGGCGCTCCGCACCCGCGGGCGTCAGGTAAGCTGCGTTTCGGACCGATGCGGTACGGTTGCGAGTCAGCGGAACATGGGGGAGGGCCTGCGGCGGACCGAGAGGGGCTTGTTTGAGCGCGCGAGACTGATGCGGACGCTCGGCGTCGAGGTACGCGAGTTGGAGCCCGAGCGCGTGGTCGCGACGATCGCGGTGACGCCGGACCACCTCCAGCCGTTCGGGTTCCTGCACGGCGGCGCCAGCCTCGCCCTGGCCGAGTCGGTGGCCAGCCTCGGCGGCACCCTCCACTGCCTGGCAAGCATGGAACGAGATCACACAAGAAAGGGCCCGCCGTTGCGGGCCCCTCGTGCTGCGCTCAAGTGGGTCGCCCCTGGACCTAATCGCCGTCGCGGGCCGAGCTGACCGGAATCGGCTGTCGGGTTTCCCCGTGGGCGCTGGCTGGCGAGTCGGCCGCTGCGGTGCGGGTTGGCTGCGCACCATCTCCCGAGTGGCCGTTCGTGCTCACGGCGCTGTGTCCATTCGCCGAGTAACGCGTCCCATTGGAGCCCACGGCGTGATGCCCATTCAATTCGGCCACACCGTTGCCGGTGCTGTCCGGATCACGCCCGTTCCCATCGACATCGGTGCCCGCCGATCGGCCGAATCCGTTCTTTCGAGCCGCCGCGCGCGTCTTCTTTCGGTCGAAGAGACGGAGGGGCGAGCCATTCGCGACGTTCCGCAGCATGGTGAGGGAGGTTGCCGTGATCGAGCCCTCGCGGAACGCCGCCAAATCGACCGCCTCGTCCGGTGCCTCTCCGAATGGCGGCGGCGCAAGAATCGGTCGCGGCACCGTCACCGGCCGTCCACGCCGGCGCTGCAGCGCGGGAGCTGACCACCGCGCCGCCGGTGCGGGAACCCGCTCCCGCTCGCGGGCCTCCTTGCCGCTTTGCTCAACGCCGCAGTACGGGCACAGGGACCAGCGCAGGCTGACCAGCCGCCCACAGCTCGTGCAGGCATCACGCAGTTTTGCATGACAATGCGGGCACAGCATAAAATCATCTTCGACGTAATGCTGACACGACACGCAGAGCGGCAGCTCTTCGAGGTCCTGGAGCAGGTACTCCTCCTCCAGTGACCGCTGAAACGCGGCATCGAGCGTCTCTTTTGGTCGCAGGATCAGGTAGAGGAGAACGCCCGGCACGTAGAACAGCACGACGAGCAGCGTCGAGAAGATTTGCGTGACGACGCTCTTGCTCCGGGTCTCAATGTCCCGGAACGTCCACACGACGAGCACGAACCAGAGTGCCACCAGATACGCGCCCGCCAGCGCGATCAGCAATTGGATGCCTCGTGCGACGATTGCTTCCATCCCTCGGCTTCCCCCAGCGCCGCCCCTCGATCGTGGTCAGGACGGATCGCTCAGGCGATCCGCTCGTATCGTTCGATGTTGACCACGAACACCGTCGCGCCTCCGACCTGGTATTCCACAGGATGCGAGACGTACGATTCAGCGGGCTCCGTGATCGGCAGCAACGGATTGGCGTACTGCGTGCGGGACCGTCCGTGCTGCGTGATCACCCGTAACACGTCCGCCACCAGTGTCTCTTGAACGCCGATCAGCAGTGTCACGTTTCCCTGCCGGAGAAAGCCCCCGGCGCTGTCGATCTGCGTGGCCCGGTAGCCTCGATGAGTCAGCGCCCGCAACACATCCTCTGCATCCCTGCCATGAACCACACCGATCACGAGCTTCATCGTTGGCAACTCCGGTCATCGCCGCGCAACGATAGCCGCACCCGGTGTTCATGGTGAAACGGCGAGACCGGTCCGTCGCTCCACCGAATGCACGATCCATTCCGTCACGACGTCGGCTGGCGCAGTCGCATCCACGACCGCCCACCCGGTGGGATCGTCATGCGCCAGATCGAGGTAGGCCGCCCGCACCCGCCGGTGAAACGATTGATCGGCGGCATCGATCCGATTGAACTCCGCCGTCCCCAATCGGCGCTGCAAACCGATCTCGATGGGTACGTCCAACAGGATCCGCAGATCGGGTCGCAGCCCGCCCGTCGCCAGACGCTGAATCGCCACCAGCTCGCTCATCGGTAACCCTCGACCGCCACCCTGGTATGCCAGCGTCGAGTCGACGTAGCGGTCGCAGACGACCACGCAGCCACGGACCAATGCGGGACGAATAACTTCACCGACGTGTTGCGCTCGTGCCGCCGTATGCAGCAGGGCCTCGGTCTCTGCCAGCATAGCATAGTTTCCGTGGTCCAAAAGCAGCCGCCGGATCTGCTCGCCGACGGGGGTTCCACCCGGTTCCCGGGTCAGCACGACATCCGCGCCGCGCGCGGTCAAGCGCTCCGCGAGGCGACACGCCTGGGTGCTCTTGCCGGATCCCTCCGGTCCCTCGAAGGTGAGGAAGACCGCCGGCACCGGCTACTGGATGCCTTCGCGATAGATCTCGACGCGCCGGTGCGGCTCCTTGCCCTTGCTCCGCGAGCCCAGGTTGTACCGATCGGCCAACTGGTGCTGCAAGCGGCGCACGTAGGACCCCTGCGGGGCCAGCGTGACCGGGGGCGCCCCATCGATCACCGCGCCGATCGCCTCCTCGGCCTCCACCAGGGCAACAGAGACATCATCGCCGGGCGGCGGCATCAACCCGGCATGGTCATCGCCGTCCGCCGCCAGCCCGTTCCGATGCCCGGTTTGCGGCAGCAGGCTGCTCAACATGTGCTCCATTTGCACACCCGTGTTGGACCGCAGGACGTAGACCGCGGTCCCGCGCGCCTCGGCTTCTCGGATCGGTTGCGGCTTCCGTCGGTAATAGTTCTTCAGCGTCATGACAAGATCGGCGTCGCGGGCGTCGCGGACGATGACGGCCGGCGCGGCGAGCTGGGCGATCGCTTGCTCCAGTCGGTTCCGGCTGACGCCGAACGGGTAGATGCGCAGCGGTTTTGACGCTGTTCCCCGACCCGTCGGCGGCATGGCGGGCACGGGCATCGGCCGAAACTCGCGATCATCGCCCACCGGCGTGAGGTCGGCCGGAGGCGCCGAGCGCGCTTGCTGCCGGCTGGCGATATCGACGATGGCGCGGCGCTGGAAGGGCAGCGTCGCGACCGGTCCCGCCGACCGTCCGGACAGGGTCGGATCGCGGCGGTTGTCCTCGCTGGAGGCGATCGCCACTTCGCCGTCGTCGAACCGGCGACGGGTTTCCGTCCGCACCGTGGCGCTGCGCAGGATCGAGTCGACGGTCGCCGCGACATCACGGTGAACCGCGACGGCGTCCCGATTGACGATCTCGACCATCACGTTGAAGGTGGGCGGCGCCTTGCGCTCAAGGATCGACTTCTGGGTACCGCGCCGGCGTGCCTCCTCGTCCGAGAGCGTGACCGATTGGATGCCACCGATGAGGTCGGCCAGGGTTGGGTTCATCATCAGGTTCTCGAGCGTGTTGCCATGCGCCGTCCCGATCAACTGAACGCCGCGCTCGGCGATCGTCCGAGCGGCCATTGCCTCCAACTCGGTCCCGATCTCGTCGATGACGATGACCTCCGGCATGTGGTTTTCGACAGCCTCAATCATCACGCCGTGTTGGGCCGTCGGCGTCGGCACCTGCATCCGCCGGGCGCGCCCGATCGCCGGATGCGGGATGTCCCCGTCGCCCGCGATCTCGTTGCTGGTGTCGACGACGATCACCCGCTTGTTGAGATCATCGGCAAGGACGCGGGCCGTTTCACGGAGCATGGTCGTCTTGCCGACGCCGGGCCGGCCCAGCAGGAGGATGCTCTCACCGGTCTCGATGAGGTCACGAATGATCGCGATCGTGCCGTAGACGGCGCGGCCGATCCGGCAGGTGAGGCCGACGATGTCGCCGCTGCGGTTGCGGATCGCGGAGACGCGATGGAGCGTTCGCTCGATGCCCGCCCGGTTGTCGTCGCCGAAGTGACCAATCCGATCCGCAACGTACTTCAGGTCCTCGCGGGTGACGTCGACGTCGGCGAGTTGCACCTCCGCATCGTGGAATCTCGCCTCCGGGCGGCGACCGAGGTCCATGACGATCTCGATCAGCGCGCCGCGCTCGGGGTTCTGACGCTGGGCGGCAACGGCGGCGGCGATATGCGCGGGCATGGCCGCCAGCAGGTCTTCGAGGTTGTCGGTGACCTCCTGTTCGTAGAGTTTACGGTCGAATGAACCCGTACGCGGATTCGGCATGCTGATCAATGAGGACTCCTCGGTATGAAGTGGCGTCGTTCGGGGCCGGCACCGGCGACACGGGGAGGCAGGCATTGCGACGGCGGGGGCGGCGAGTCGACGATACGGGGGCCATCAGGTCGTCGACTCGTCACTTGTCGGTCCGTGAAGGAACGACGGAACCCGCTTGGGCAGTTTCTCGATAACGTCAGCATGAAACGGAACCGATTCAAACTGCGGGACGCGGGCGCTCGCGGTGGTGTACTTGATGAACAGCTCCTGTTCGAGCACCGGGTCAAAACCGCGCTCGGCGATCGCGCTGACCACTTCGGCCTGATAGCCACGGAGGGCACAATACACGCGATCAACGCGCGTCCTCGCCCGCAAGCGAGCAATCACGCCGTCGATCAAATCGTCAAGAATCTCAACGTGATTCGGCTCGGAGATCACCTGGATCGCGTGGTTCGCCCCTCGGGATGAGACACGAACGTAACCCAACAGTTGGTGGCCTTCTTCAATCAGCCATCCCACGGTCGTGAGATCGCTCGTCACCGCGTTGCCGTGGAGATCCCAGCGGTGGCTCGTCAACGCTTCAGCATACTGCACCTGACGTGGCACGGTGGCGCTGTAGAGTTGGTGGATCGCCCACGTATCCGTTTGCTCCTGCGCCCGGAGGGCGACCTTCGTCGGCGCGCTGCGCAATTGCTGGGCCACAACGACCGTCTCGGTCGCGTAGGCCGTGAATCCGAGCCGCCGCAGCGGCTCCGCGGCGGGGGATCCGATCGGGACCCGAGCGTAGAGGCGCTTGACACCGCGCAAGCCTGCCGCCGTCGTCGCCCGCCGCATCAGCTCTTCCCAGACCGGGGCCGCATCGTAGACACCGGTCGCCGCTCCGAGCGCGATCAACTGCCAGCGCCGATCGGGCAGAACCGGCTGAAGATGGGCAAATCCGACGAGGCGCCCACCGACGCAGGCGACGAACAGCTTCGGTCGCTGGCGCCGCCAGCCTTGCATCGCCGATACCGACACCCGCAGCGGCCCGTAGGCGCTCAAGCTGAGCTCAGGTTGGTTCAGGCGCAGGACCAACGGAACGCGCGCCAGCGCGGCGAGGTCCCACGGCCGCACGCCGCGCACATCAAGCTGGAGGGGACTCAGCGAGGGGCCGTCGGACGATCCCGACCCGTCAGGATGCCAAAGCAGCGGCGCAGCGTCGTCGGTTCGGAGGCCCGCCGGCCGCATCGCCGATTCGCGCTCTCGCGATCGGTTGGTCCGTTCGACTGATATCATGTCGTCGGGTCGTGACGCACTCATCTATGACGATTCTACACAGTCGCATCGGCGCTCGCAACGGGAGCTTGGTCCACTCGCCGGACCACTTGGTCCCCGAGAGCACATCGCTCGCCTCTGTGGCGTGCCCGGCGCACCTTACAGCGCGCGGCGGCCCGCCAGGGCCCGCCCGAGCGTGATCTCATCGGCGTACTCGAGATCTCCGCCGACCGGCAGCCCGCTCGCCGGCCGCGTCACGTTGACGCCGAGCGGCACCAGGAGGCGGTGCAGATACGTCGCGGTCGCCTCGCCGGGAATGTCGAGATTCGTTGCCAGCACGACCTCATCCGGATTCTCGGTCCGAACGCGTTGCAGCAACTCCTGGATTTTGAGCTGTTCCGGCCCGATCCCCTCGATCGGCGACACGGCGCCATGCAGAACGTGATAGCGTCCCTTGAACTGTCCGGTGCGCTCCAGGGCGATCACGTCGAGCGGCTCCTCGACGACGCAGATCGCCCGCTCACGATTCGGATCGGCGCAGAGCCCGCACGGGTCGGACTCGGTGATGTTGAAACACCGCGAGCAGAGCCGGATCTTCTCTTTCACTTCGAGGATCGCCTCGGCCAGCGCGGTCGCATCCTCCCGCGAGCCACGCAGCAGATAGAACGCCAGACGCGACGCCGTTTTCGTCCCGATGCCCGGCAGCTTGCCGAGTTCTTCGATGAGCCGCGCCACCGGCTGCGCGATGACGCGGGAGCCCGGCGTTCCCACCCACTGTCCTTTCGTCTTACCACCAATTCGTCTTGTGAGCGTCGCTGACAGGATTCGGACGAACGTTCTATTTTACCACGGATTTCCCGGCGTTCGGGAGCGGGGTGCGCTTGACGGGGCGCTCGCATCGGACAGGGGTGAAGCCATTCGTCCGGAAGGGCGGGGTGAGGGGCTCTGAGAAGCGCTTATCGCACGAAGGCGGCGGTGAGGTGGAGGAGGGCGAGGAGGGCAAAGCCGGCGACGATGCGGAGGTCGCCGGGGCGGTGGCCGAGGTAGAGCTGCGAGAGGGCGCGGATCAGCCACCAGCTGGCGATCCAAAGAGCGAGGAGGCTGCCCAGCGCGCCCGTCGGCCAGCGAAGCCAGAGCAGGTCAGCGATGCCGACGGTGATGAGGACGTAGCTGGCGGCGTGGTTCATGACCCAGGCGATGCCCCGGACATCGCCGCGGGTGGTGGCGTAGCGGATCGGACCGAGGCGCAACGGGGCCAGCGGGGCGCCGGTCGTCGGGATGGCGTGCTCGAAATCGAAGAGAACGGGCAGGACGAGGTGGACGATGCCGAGGGCAAGCGTGAAGAGGCCCGCGATGGCCAGGGCGATCGTGAGCGCGGTCGCCATCTTCAGGTGTCCTCGTGGTCAGCGGAGCGGGGCGTTTCCCCAGACCTGAACGCGATGCCCATGTTGGTCGCCCTCCCAAAGCTTGACCGTGCATGTCCGGCGCAGGAGGTTTTTCCAGAGCTGGGTGTTAGCGAACGTCTCCTCGGCGGGGCTGAAGAGGTCGAACACCGATCGGGAGGCGACGACGATCACCTTTTGCTTGGCGCGGCTCAGGGCGACGGTGAGGCGTCGCGGCTCCAGCAGGAACTCGCCGCGGGTCAGCAGATACTCGGGATCGCTTTCCGTGGCACTGACGACGATGACCGCGCGCTCGTCGCCCTGGAAGCGCTCGACGGTGTCGACGGCGGAGAGGACGATCAGACCGGTCGCGGGGTCGCGAATCGAGAGGACSTCCAGCGCGTCCTGAAGCGCCGCGCGCTGCTTGCGGTGGGGAACGACGACGCCGAGCCCGGTCCGAGGGTCGAGGGCGTAGGCCCGGCGATCGGCGAGGGTGGCCAGGACCGGCTGGATCAGCGCCTGCTCGAATGGGTTCGCAACCTGGCTGGCGGTCTCGTCGTGGACGACGGCGACGATCGTTTGGTCGGGCTGGAGGACGCTGGCGACAAACGGGTCGCCGTGGCGGAAGGCGGGCAGGGTGGCGCGTTGCCGCGAGTGAAACGCGATGCCGTCGTGGCGATAGATCTCGTGGCGGAGGTACTCGGCCATCTCGGCGTGGAGGCGGAAGCTCTCCTCGAACTTGATCATCGGCGGGGGCGGATTCTGGTCGCGCAGGGTCAGGAAGAGTGATTCGTAGGCCTTGAATTGCTGAACGGTGCGCCGGGGCTCGCCGAGCCAGTCGTGCCGAACGATCGGGGGCATCTGCCGATGGTCGCCGACGACGATCACCCAGCCACCGGGTTTGAGGGGCAGCGCCGCCATCAGGGCTTCGGGCAGGTTCATCTGTGAGGCTTCGTCGAGCACCAGGCAATCGACGAGGTGGTGCCCGAAGAGCTTGGTGGACCAGCGCTCGTTCAGGAGACCGCGGATACCGCCCGGTGTCGCGGCGGCGATGCAGTGCGACTCGCCGGCGATCACGTCGACCGGGATCGGGGCACCGTCGGGACGGTCCTCCTTCCTGCCCACCTTGACGACACCGTCGGGCACGTCGCCCTTGGGCCGGATACGGAAAATCCGGAGGTCGAGCAGCCGCTCGTCGAAGGAGGCGGTGAACAGATCGCGACGGCGGCGCCGAACCCGGCGCAGATCTTCTTGAACGTCACGGATGTTCTTGAGCAGGACGTCGGTGGCCGCGTGGGTCTTGCAGGAGACGAGGACGCGAAAGTCGATCCCCGCCGCCAAGGCACCCTGGAGCCGGGCGAAGAGGGCGAAGGCGGTGGTGTAGCTCTTGCCCGTGCCGGGCGGCCCTTGGACGAGGAGCGTCGGCACATCGCCCAGCCCGCCGATGAAGGTGCGCTTGCCGGGCTCGAAGGCATGGAACAGGCCGGCGTCGCGGAGAGCGTCCAGACCGGCCAGGAACCGTTCCTGGGCGCGTCGGGCCGCGTCCGGCCAGGCCACGGAGCCGGAGCCAGGCCGGCAGAGCCGGTCGTAGAGCGTGTTCGGGGCGCCGGCGCACAGCCCCTCGGTGACCTTCTTGCACCACAGCCCGTAGCTGTCGTTCGGCTCGGGGTCGAGCGTGTAGAGCTGGCCGGAGTCGAACGGCTCGGGGTAGGCGCGGAACAGGTAGCCGGGCGACGAGCCGTTGGCGAACTGCTGGTTGATGTTAACCTCGACGAACGCCTCGGTCGCCCTGCCGTCGGCGCCGCGCTTGGCGCGGATGTCGGTGACCTCGGCGCGGGTGCCGTAGAGCATCTGCTTCGGCGTCGTCTGGAACGGCGTGCGGTCTGCGACGGGGAGCCGGGAGTCGGTTTCCCAGCGACGGTTGACGACGACCCTGTCGCCGACGCGGAGCGTCGTCAGGCCAAGCGCGCTGTCGAGATCGCAATCGGATTCGGAGACGTCGAGTCTAAGGCGAAACGTTGCGTCGTGGAGCGACCAGACCGTCGCGGCCTTTTGCTCCTTGGTTGGGCTGAACCGCTTGCCGGGATCAGCCACCGCGAACGCCTGCTTCAGCTCCTCGTACCGCCGCGCTCGCGTCTGGCACTCGCGGTTGCGCGACGCGACGTCGTGTGCCTGGTCGGTCTCGTCGTAGCGAGCGATCAGCGCATCGCCGGAGAGGACCCGCCGTTCGGGGGGCGCGTGGCGAGCGCCCTTCCAGGCGCCGAGGGCGGCGTGGCGCTCAATCGTCAGGAACTCGTCGAGCGCCTGGGCGAGGGTGCGGGCGCGCTCATCGAACTCCGCGAGGTTGGGGAGGTCGAAGGCGCGCTTCTCGGTCTGCCGATTGCCCTCGAAGTCGTGGGCGATCCACTCCATCGCCTCCAGCCGCCGGGCTTGGAAGCCGCGGAGGTGGTCGGCGGTGACGTGGCGGTAGCGCCGGAAGCCGTCCTCGGTCGAGCCGTCGGGTTTGGCGAGCCTGCTCCAAGCCGCGTAGGCGTATTCGAGCGGGATCTGGCTGTTGAACCGCGAGCGACCGGTGTACCAGGGGGACTCGCCCGGGTTCGGAATGTCGTCTTGGGCGAATTTCGCCCAGAAGTCGAAGACGCGGGCGTGAAAGAGGGTTCGGTAGGGGATGCCGGCGTTCCAATCGAACTTCAGGTGGGCGGCGACCTGGTAGAGGGATTGGCAGATCATCGGATAGTTCTTCATCTCGCGGATCTCGTCGACCAGAAAGGTGGCCACCGGGGAGTCAAAGGCAGCCATCTGGGTCACGAAATCGTAGAGCGGCGTGGCGCCCAGGATCGTCGAGACGTGGCGACCCAGCCCTTCGAGGAACAGGCGCTGATCGAAGCGGTTGTAGAAGATGAGGTGGATCGGCGCGCGGAGCTGGCCGGCCTCGTCCGGGGCCGCCAGCTCGACGACGGCGCGCAGGGTGTCGTCGATCCAGCGGAGGAAGAGGGCTTCCTCTTGGGCGGCCGAGGTCACTGGCTCGTCGGCGAGCTGGACGACGGAGCGCCGGCGGTGTGCCGGCTCGACGCCCCGCTCTGAGGCGACGACGAGCGAGCCCAGGAGATAGATGCGATCGTCGACGTAGTCATGCTGGGCGTCGATGTAGACGCGGACGAGGTTCGGGTTGTGGGACTCGGCGCAGTACGGGAGCGACCCGTACCCCTTGCTCGGGATGCTGGAGAGGGATGCGAGGTCGTCGCCCTTGAGGCGGCGATAGCGGCGGGCGCGGTGGATTAGCTCGTCGAGCCGGGGTCCGACCGGCCAGGCGGCGGAAAGCGAGCGCACGAGCGCCTCGGTCTCGGGTTTGGCAATCAGGTCCGGCTTTCGCAGGTCTTTGAGCCCGGCGAGCTGAGATGTCGTCGTGACACCCGTCCGGCGGAGGACGCTTTTGTCCGTTTCGGTGAGGTGGGGAACGAGCGAGAGGTCGTCCCGCTCGGCGCTCCACTTCAGGCAGAACTCGTTGTAGGGACACCAGTCGCACTTGTAGGTCAGGTGATAGGGAATCTCGTCGAATGCGAGCAGGGCGGCGCGAGCGGCCGGGGAACCCGGGTCGGTGACGAGCTCTCGCGTCGCGGCGAGGTAGTTCTCGGGATCCGGGACACGTTCAAGCAGCCCGCGGCGGGTGCCCAGCGCGCGTTCGGCGGCGTCGATGAGAAATTCGCGGCGCTCGGCGTCCTGGGCCGGCAACGCGTGGGAGTCATGGAGCGGGCCGCGGAAGAGGATCGCCATCTCGATCGCGGCCAGCGCGACGCCGTGCTGCGCGCAGAGGCGGCTCAGCAGCTCGTGATAGAACGCGATTTGGAGCCGGTGCTCGACTTTGACGGACGGCGAGCACTTCACGTCGGCGATCAGGGCGGAGAGCTGTCCCGCCTGGTCGCGTTCGAGACGGACGAGATCGACGTCGCCGATGATGCTCCAGCCGTCGATCTCGACGAGCAGTCGCGGCTGGAGCAGGACGAGCGTCGAACCGGGGGCGAGGTCCTGTGCCAGCTCGACGACCCGCGCGTTGTCGTCGCCACCCCCGCGCTTGGGCCGCGCGGCGGCGAAGTCGAGGGTCGGCAAGGCCGCCTGAATGTCCTGAGCGATGGCCGTCTCGAACTCGACGCCCGAGCGGGTGAGTAGCTCGGGGATGGGTTGCGGGTGGACACCGAAGTCGTCCATGAAGCCGCGTCCGGCGGCGCGCTCGTGCAGTCGGAGGCGAAGGTAGCGACGACACTGATCCAGGCGGATGAACTGCGTGACGTCAGTCGGCGAGAGCCGCTTCGGTCGCCCCTGGAAGACGTTGCCGGTGAGATAAGGCTCCGGATGCACGGAACGGCCTCCGATTGGCGTCGATCGCGGGGCGGGGCGCGGGATGACATCGTGGACGAGGTGGGCGGGAACGTCAAGACCCGCCGTCCTCGGTACATGGCCGACGTGGAGTCCGAGGGGCAACGAACCAGAGCGTTCGCAGGCTCGGCCTGACCGGGTAGATGGCACCGCACGCGACACAATCAGCGGACGCGGGGGCGGCCTATAATCCGGGCATCGTGGCACAGTGGGAGAGCCGCCGGACGGAATACGAGCTGGGAGGAAAACGGCAGATGCAACCGGAGTTGCTCGACGGGTTGGAGTGGCGGCTGATCGGGCCGTTTCGGGGCGGCCGCTGCGTAGCGGTCGCCGGGGATCCGAACGACGTTGCGGTGTTCTATTTCGGCTCGACCGGAGGCGGTGTCTGGAAGACGACCGACGGCGGCCAGTACTGGCACAACGTGTCGGATGGCTTTTTCCAGCGAGCGTCGGTGGGCGCGATCGCGGTCGCTCCGTCCGATCCGAACGTGATCTACGTCGGGATGGGGGAGACGACCATCCGCGGCAACGTCTCGCATGGCGACGGGGTGTACAAGTCGACCGACGCGGGCAAGACGTGGACCCACCGCGGGCTCGCAGCGACGCGCAACATCGGCAAGGTTCGCGTCGATCCGCGGAATCCGGACGTGGTCTATGTCGCCGCCTTCGGTCATGCGCACGGACCGAATGCCGAGCGCGGGTTGTACCAATCGAAGGACGGGGGCACGAGCTGGGATCTCGTGCTGTCGCGGGGCGAGAACGCGGGTGCCAACGACCTCTCGATCGACCCGCACAACCCGCGGATCGTCTACGCCTCGTTCTGGGAGGCGCGGCGGGGGCCGTCCGCGCTGACGAGCGGTGGGCCGGGGAGCGCGCTCTTCAAGTCAACGGATGGCGGGACGACCTGGACGGAGCTAACGAACAACCAGGGGATGCCGAGGGGACTCAAAGGGAAGATCGGCGTCGCGGCCTCGCCGGCGAAGTCCGGCCGCGTCTGGGCTATCGTCGAGGCTGAGGAGGGCGGCGTGTACCGCTCGGACGACGGCGGGGAGACGTGGGAGCGGTTGAACGAGGATCGGACGCTGCGCCAGCGGGCGTGGTACTACTCGCACATCTACGCCGATCCGCTGGCTGCCGACACGGTCTGGGTGCTCAACGTCGAAATGTTCAAGAGCGTCGACGGCGGGAAGACGTTCGCCAAGGTGCCGGTGCCGCACGGCGACAACCACGACCTGTGGATCGATCCGCGCAACCCGCGGCGGATGATCCTGGGAAACGACGGGGGCGGAACTGTCACCTTCAACGGGGGCATCTCCTGGTCCACTCTGTACAACCAGCCCACCGCCGAGATGTACCATGTCATCACCGACAGCCAGACGCCGTACCGCGTCTACGGCGCGCAGCAAGACAACTCCACGATCACGGTTCCCAGTCGGTCCAACCACGAGGCGATCACGGCGAGCGAGCAATACGAGATTGGGGGCGGCGAGTCCGGCTACATCGCGGTCCGGCCGGACGACCCCAACATCGTTTACGCGGGCAGCTACCAGGGGTACCTGACGCGGTACGACCACCGGGCGGGACAGAACCGCACGATCACGGTCTGGCCGGAGGAGTATTCCGGATCGGGGGCGAAGGTCTACAAGTACCGGTTCAACTGGACCTTCCCGACGATCCTGTCCCCGCACGACCCACAGGCGCTGTACTGCGGCGGCAACCACGTCTTCCGGTCGCGCGACGAGGGGACGACCTGGGAGACGATCAGCCCCGACCTCTCGCGCGACGATCCGTCGACGCAGGAGCCGTCGGGCGGTCCGATCACGAAGGACAACACCGGGGCGGAGGTCTATGGGACGGTCTTCACACTCGCCGAATCGGAACGGCAGGCGGGCGTGCTCTGGGTCGGGACGGATGACGGGCTGGTCCACGTCTCACGGGACGGCGGCGCAAGCTGGGCAAATGTCACACCGCCGACGCTGCCCGAGTGGGCGTTGATCAGCATCGTCGAGGCCTCACCGCACGATCCCGCGGCGGCCTACGTCGCGGCGACGCGCTACAAGCACGACGATTTCCAGCCCTACCTGTTCAAGACGGCCGATTACGGCACGACGTGGTCGAAAATCACCGCCGGTATCCCGGAGAACGTGTTCACACGCGTCGTCCGTGAGGATCCGGCGCGGCGCGGTCTGCTCTATACCGGAACGGAGGTAGGAATCTACGTCTCCTGCGACGACGGCGGGTCGTGGCGGCGGATGGGCGGCAACCTGCCGGTGGTGCCGATCCACGACTTCGTGATCCGTGGCAACGACCTCGTCATCGCGACCCACGGGCGGTCGTTCTGGATCCTGGACGATCTGACGCTGATTCAGCAGATGGCCGCGGCGACAGAACCGGCCGCCGTCGCGACGCTCTACACGCCGCGGGACGCCTACCGGTTTGGCCGGCTGCCCGGATTCGGCGCCGAACCAGTCCCCGGTCAGAACTACTCCTTTGCCGGGACGCTGATCCCGGCGTATCTGTATTCCAAGTCCGCGGACGGCGAGGTCAAGCGGACGTTCCTCGATGCCGGGACGAACCCGCCCGACGGCGTCATCGTCCAGTACGCCCTTGCCGGGGAGCCGAAGGGCGAGCTGACGCTGACCTTCCTGGATGCCGGGGGGACAGAGATCCGGACGGTCAAAAGCAAGAAAAAGGACGACGAGACGGCCGATGCGACGAAGGAGCCCGAGTTTCCGCCCCCGGTCAAGCGTGAAGACGACAAGGACGAGGAGCCGTTCGTTCCGGCGCGGGCGGGGTTGAATCGGTTCGTTTGGAATCTGCGCTACCCAGATGTGACAAAGATCGCCTCGAAGGGGGGCGACAAGCCGGAGCGGTCGGGACCGCTGGCGGTGCCCGGTGACTACCAGGTCAGACTAACGGTCGACGGGGCGACGTCGACGGCGACGTTCCGCATCCTGAAGGACCCCCGTGTCAATTCGTCGCCGGAGGACCTGGAGACCCAGCTCGCGCTCCTGATGCGGCTACACGACAAGCACGACGAGATCAACAAGGCCGTCAACCAGATTCGGACCATGCGCGGGCAGGTGGAAGAGTGGGCGCGCCGAACGAAGGACGGCGAGTCGGGCGAATCGATCGTCGCGGCGGCGAAGGCGTTGGCGGAGCAGCTCGACGCGGTCGAAGGCGAACTGATGCAGGTCAAGATTCAGAGCAAGCAGGACTCGCTCAACTATCCGGTCAAGCTGAACGGGAAGCTCGTCGCGCTGGCCGGAGCGATCGCGAGCGCCGACACGGCACCGACGAAGCAGGCCCGGGAGCTTGCCGACGATCTGATCGGGCGCACCGATGCGCAACTCGCGACGCTGAAGACGGTGCTCGCGGAGGACGTCCCGGCATTGAACGCGCTAATCAAGGCAGTGAACGCGCCGGCCGTCGCCGCACCGGCAGTCTAGGTGCCCATGTCTCGGGCTGCGCCGACCCCGTCGACGCGGTGCCTGGTTGATCGTGGGTTGCTCAGAACCGTCCGGTTGTGCTGAGCGTGATCCGTCTCCTGTCTTATACGGATTCCGCTTGAAGGCTTCGTCTACGGTGCCGGCCCTCACCCCCCGCCCCTCTCC
>JRHI01000878.1_pt1 | contig 29663 bp, 13 predicted proteins | sample 215371 | NCBI WGS metagenome assembly JRHI01 (sample SAMN02929681, study PRJNA255918) | sediment metagenome | biome: cave system; feature: Ice Cave; material: Sediment; isolation source: sediment from deep within a dark volcanic ice cave with no known source of... ...
CGTGATGCTGACCCTTGTGGAACAGGCTCTAACGGTTCTTCCTGGTCGCCCAACCCTGCGGCCGACCGCATTTCGGCTTCCGTTCGGAGGCGTTGCGGAGATCGTGGGCGCCGATACGGTCCTGCTGCGCGATAACGCGGAACTGGCGAGCGGAGAAGAATTTCGCGGCAGGAGCGATTTTTCCGCAATCCCTTGGCCCCACCAGTTCCGTCTTATTAACATTAGTTGTTGGCTGATTCCCGGTTTCCGGTGCGGAACAGGGCGATTTGTCGCGATGGATTGGCGATAAGCCCTGAAGTCGCAATGAGTTAACGCTACGAAAATTCGGGGCGTGTGGGTCGGGGTCTGTCGAGGCTCCGCCCGATGAAAAGTTCAGGCTTGCGGTTCGCGATCAGGGGTTTGGCTCATTCCGTGACGGCCTTCATTCTTTTCGTCGTGCCGTGAGCGGCGCTTGCCGGTCCCCCGTTGCAATTGAAAGGATAGCTTCCATGAGGTCCTGGTGGGTTGTCCGTTCGCTGGCCAGGCGGTGGTTCGGTTCCCAGTCGAGCCGGCCGATTTCCCGCAAGACGAGACGCCATCCCGCCCGCCGGGCGCGATTGGGTCCCCAGGTGGAGCAGCTGGAGGACCGCACCTTGCTGTCCGTCCTGCCGGCGCCGCTGACGACCGCCCATCTCGATATCACCAATCAAAATGGGAACGAGAACACGCCTTCGGTCGTTGTCGATCCAGTCAACCCCTCCCACCTGGTGGCCGTCTACACCGCCAACCTGCCCGGACCCGACGGTGCCGGTCAGGTGACCGAGGTGCAGCTCAGCTACTCCACCGATGCCGGACAGACCTGGAATTCCTTCGGCAACGTTGGCACCAACCTCACCGACCCGCTGAAGTTCACGGGGCAGACGGCTTATACCTACGCCACCGACCCCTCGGTGGCCTTCGACCGGTTCGGCCGCTTCTACGTCCTGTACGCTCAGGAACAGGGGCCCGACCTTGCCGGCCGTACCGCCAGCGGCGCCATCGTCCTGAAGAAGTACGATTTCAACGGTCCCACGCCGTCTGCGTTGGTATTCCCTCCCGCGGATGCCGACCCGAACACGATTCCTCTGAATCGCACCGTTCACGTGCTCTCCCAGTGGGTCGGCACGGACCCGGCGCTGAACCCGCGCCTGGTTGTCGATAGCAACCTGGCCTCGTTCACCGACCCGGTCACCGGTGCCACTCAAACCGATACGCACGCCAACGGGACGGGCGATCCGAAAAACGACCAGTTGTACGTCGCCTGGAACACGAACAACGCCGCCCCCACCGGGGCTACCAGCCGTTTCAATCCCAACGCGATCAAGATCATCGCCTCGGCAGACGGCGGCAACACCTTTACCACCCAGAGCTACGTCAACAGGGGTATGAACCTCATCTCCAACGGCAACGGGGAGAGAGATTCACTTCCCGTGCTCTCGGTCGCCCAGGGGACCAGGGACGGCCGGGTCTCGGGCGGCCTGGTTAGCGTGGCCTTCGACGACTTCGGCGACAAGCAGTTAGTGACTTCCACCATCCCGGACGGCGGCACGGGCCTCTCCTTCACAGGTGGCCTGAACGGCATTGGGCCCGGTGGCACGAGTGTCGGAACGAAAATTGTAGATGCTGCTCCTGATGTTCCGAGCACCACGACCTACACCGCGAACACGGCCGCCCCGCTACCGGCCAACTTCGGCAACATTTCGGATTTCAACGTCGATCTCGCCCTGGTCCATCCGCACCTCAACCAGCTCCAGATCGTGCTGATCGCTCCCGGCGGGGCAACGTTTTTACTGCTGGACAATAGGACGGACGCCGCGGGCAACACCAGGGTCGACTCCCTCGGCCGACCCCTCGGCGTCGCCGACCAGGCCAACCTGGGCATGATCGCCACTCACGAGGTGGACACGGTCTTCGACGACAGAGCGGCTCGGTCTATCACCGACACCGGAGCCACGGCGCCGTACACGGCCCACTTCCGATCCGAGGGTAGCAACCTCGGCTTTTACGACGGCAGCCTGCCCAGCACGGCCAACATTATCGGCACGTGGCAGCTGCGAATCACCGACTTCCGCAACGATGGCAGCACGCCGCCCACGCAGTTCCTGCAGCACTGGTCGCTCAACTTCACCTCGCACCTGACCCCGAGTGCCAACGTGGTCGCCGTGGCGCCGCCGCCCAACCCTCCCGGCCCGCTCCCGAACATCGGCATTGTCATCGACGGGGCGGCGTTGGGCCCGTTCCCCGATACCGCGGTGCCGGCCGAGCCCGTCCGCGGCGTGGGCCCCAGCCCCAGCATTGCCGTGGATAACACCCTCGGCTCGTTCACCCCCTATCAGGGCCGTATCTATCTCGCCTACACGGGCGTCAGCGACAATAAGTTCAACAGCTCCACGAATCCCGACATCTTCCTCGTCACCTCGGACAACGGCGGCCAGACGTGGTCCGCACCGGCCCAGGTCAACGATGATGAGTTTGTCGATTCATCCAAGGTGGTGGCGAAGAGCGTCTTTGCGCTGGACAATTTCTCCGAGGGCAACCGCGCCCAGTTCATGCCCAGCGTGGCCGTCGATCCGGTTACCGGGACGCTCGGCATTTCGTTCTACGACGCGCGGCACGACGCCGCCAACGCCCGCGTGGCCACCTTCCTGGCCACCAGCATCGACGGCGGCGGCAGCTTCGCTCCGGAATCCTACCTCAATGCCTCACGGCAGGCGCTGGACGAGGCCAATTTCGACCCCAATACCGGCACGAACACCGTCGTCAACCTCGAGCCGATCCCGGACAATCAATCCTCCGGCAACCCCGGCCGCGACCAGACGTTCGGGTTCGGCGACCACCAGACCCTGGCCCTCTACGGCGGCCACGTCTATGCCCTCTGGTCGGGCAACGAGAACGGTGGTCCGCGCCTGACGGACGATCGCACCGGCCTGTTCACCACGAAAGCGCTCGACATCCTCAGCACGATCACGACCATCGCCGCGGGTCCGCGCTTTCTGCCCGCCACTGATATGGGGCCAGTCCAGGCGCGGACCGTCACCGATTACCGGGGCTTCCAGGTCAGCTATAACAACACCTTCTCCCCGGAAAGCGCCAGCAACGCCGGCACTCAGCAGGCGAGCGGTTTCGTGGTGACGTTTGACCGGCCGGTGGACGTCGCCAGCTTCACCGCCAACCTGGTGAACGTCGTCTATCGCGGTGTCAGTACGCCAACGACCGGCGCGGCACCTTTCTTTGGCGGCACTCAGATCGACCCGACCTCCTACGTGGTCACGCCGCTGAGCGACGGCTCGACCAACTTCCAGTACGGGCCGAACAGGGCCGGCGGTATCAATCCCCGCACCAACAAGCCGTACCTGGACACGAAGTTCCTTGTCACGTTCAAGCCTCAGGACGCCACCGGCACCTACAGCTACTCCGTCAACCCCGGTATCCAAGACGACGTCCGCCAGGGCAACGGCGTGACTACCGGCAACCGGATCGACCAGAACGGCAATGCCGTCACCGGCGAGACCAACGTCGATGCGTTTGCCGTGCCGCGGCCGACCAATGGCGTGCCGTTCAACCTGCCCTACGACCCGACCACGCTGCCGCTGATCGTTTCCGGGCCGCACGTCGTGCAGTCCTTCGTGCCCAACAACCCGCTGTCGTTCGACAACCTGATCCTCAATGGTACTGCCACGGCGCTCGACGTGGTCTTCGACCGGGACATGAACGCGAGCAGCTTCACCCCCGCTCAGCTGCTGCGCCTGGTCGGCCCCACCGGCAACATTCCGCTCTTCGACGCGCTGGGCGTACCGCTGCCGGGCGTTAGCGTCGTGGCCGACCCGGGCCGGCAGCTCGATTCGAAGGGCAACCTCATCAAGGGCCCCGATCCCGACGCGAACAACCCGCGCACCTTCAAGATCACCCTGCCGAACAACCTGTTCGTGCAGAACGATGGCAGCATTGCCACCGGACCGAGCACGCGGTGGCCGGTCCTGTCGCTGAGCGGCACCTACAACCTGGTGCTCGGGACCGGCATCAGGGCCAAGAACGGCGACCTCGTTGATGCCAATCAGAACGCCGGCCTGGCCGTGCTGCGCGGCGCCGACCCCACCAGCGTCAACTTGGTTCCAGGCGGGATCAGCCACGATTCCGGCACCACGGCAATCGTGATCCCCCCCACGCCCGCCCCCACCCCGGGCAACCCGAATCCTCCGGCCTCCTCGGGGATCTCGACGATCACTTTCCCGGAGAGCTTCCTCATCCAGCACGTGCAGCTGCAGCTCAACATCAGCAGCCCCAACTCGCAAGACCTGCGCGGCCAACTGATCGCGCCGAACAATGCGGTCATTCAGCTGTTCGCGCACCCAGGCGGCGTGCCACGCGCCGGGCAGCAGACCGGCTTCATTGCCACCGTTCTCGACGATCGCGGCGCGCTACCGATCCAGCCCGACTCGCTGGGCAATGGGCCGCCGCAACCCTTCCGCGGCACCTTCGCTCCGGAGCAGCCGCTCAGCACGCTCAACGGCATCAACGCCAATGGCACCTGGACACTGAAGATCTTCAACGACTCGACCAACGGTTCGCACGCCGCCACCATCACCAACTGGCGGCTGACGTTCGACGAGGCGGTCCTTCCCACCGGCCTCGGCGAGCAGGCCGCCGACCAATCGACCGTCCACTTCCGCGTCTTCACACAGGACCCGGGTAATCCGCTGGCCCACAGCCAGTGGACGGCGGTCGGCCCGGCCGCCATCGGTATCAACGGCAGCTCCGGCCGCATTGGCGGCATCGCCGTCGATCCCGCCGATTCCTCGGGCAACACCGTCTACGTTGCCGGTGCCAGCGGCGGCGTCTGGAAGACGACCAACTTCTTGACCACCGATGGGCAAGGTCCGACCTACGTGCCGGTGACCGACTTCGGTCCGGCCAACGCCATCAACGTCGGCGGCATTGCCGTCTTCGGGCAGAACAACGACCCGCGCCTGTCGAAGGTCTTCGTGGCCACCGGCGAGGGCGACACGGGTACTACGGGCGTCGGCTTCCTGCGCTCTCTCGACGGGGGCGCCAGCTGGCAGGTGCTTGACAGCACGGTCAACGTGGACAGCAGCGGCAATCTGCTCCCCATCAACTCGCCCCAGCGCGATCACATCCTGGTCGGCACGACGTCTTACAAGATCATCGTCGATCCGCTGCCGACGCCGTCCGGGCAGGTGGCGGTCTATGCGGCGCTGAGCCCCACCAACGGCGGCACCAACGGCGGCATCTGGCGCAGTCTCGACAGCGGCAACACCTGGCAAAACGTGCTGCCCGGCAATGCCACCGACGTCGTGCTGGCACCCTACAGCGCCTACAACCCAAACAACCCGTCCGCTCCGCCGGGCAATGCCCAGATCCTCTATGCCGCCATCGCGGGCAAGGGCGTCTTCGTCAGCAACACGCAGGGCAACGCCGGCACCTGGACGCTGATGGCCGGCAGTCAGGGCGGCGATCCGCTGCTGCGCGATTTCAAGACGGGCTTCTCGATCGCGGCAGGGAGTCCCCTCAAGTTCCCCTCCGACCCGCAGGGCCGCATCGTTCTCGCCGTGCCCGGGTTGACGGGCACTCTGGTGCCGGGCCAGCCGTACAACGGCAACCGCGCCCGCGACCTCAACTACGAAAACTGGGTCTATGCCACGGTCATCACCGGCGGCGCTGCCGGCCGGTCCGGCGGCGGAGGGCTTTATGGCCTGTTCGTCACCAAGGACGGCGGCAAGAACTGGACCAACTTCCACATACCTTTCGCGGGGGTGGAAGACGGCAGCCCAACCCAGATGGTCTTTCCCACCAACGACGAAACGAAGCCCGATTTCGGCCCGTTTTCCGCCGGTCCGCTGTTCGGCGGCGGCCAGGGCAACTACGACGTCAGCCTGAGCGTCGATCCCAACAACCCCAACGTCCTCTACCTGGGCGGCACCGCGGACGGCCCGCCCTGGGCGCTCAGCCGCATCGACACCACGGGCGTCATGGATCCCTACGCCGTTGTCTCCTACGACAACAGCAACAACGACGGCGGCACGCTCGCGCAGGCCTCGAAGGGCGCCGTGAACGGCGGCGGCCAGTATCCGACGCCATTCTTCGCCGGCGTGGTCGATCCGACGGGCAATGCACCGCTGCCTTTGCCTTACCTGAACGCCTTGCGCCAGCCGAACAACATCTTCTCGACCGACGCCACGCGCTTCACCGTCGATATCGCCGCCTTCGGCTTCAATAACCTCGGCCAGGACATCCAGTGGGGAGCGTTCCACGGCGCCGGCGGGACGGACCACCACCGCGTCGTGGTCCTGCGCGACCCGCTCACCGGCCAGAGCCGTCTCATCTTCGGCGATGACCAGGGCATCTGGACGTCGCTGGCCACGCCCGAAGGCAACTTCCTGAACAGAATCGGCAACGTCGCCGAACCGAGCGTCAGCCGCAACGGCAACCTGCAGATCACGCAGTTCTACTACGGCGCCGCCCAGCCGAGCAACCTGGCCGCCCAGATCGCCGGGGCCATGTTCTACGCCAACGCCCAGGACAACGGTTTCCCGGTCTCCGACCCGAATGTCCTGCAGAATGGCAATATCGCCTGGCACGGGCCGGGGGGCGACGGAACCGGCATCGCCACCGACCAGACCGGCGCGGGCACAGTCTACAGCTACCAGTGGCCGTGCTGTGGCAGCCACACGGGCTTCACCGACTTCTTCAACGTCAATCCGGCCGGCGGCTCCGGCCTGCCCGATAGTGTCTTCTTCCCTGGGTCCAGCAGCGGCTTGAGCCGTACCAACGGGCTGATCGAGCGCAACGATCCCGGCCCCATCCCCGATAGGCAGCAATGGCCGTTCCTCGGCGGCTCCAACTTTGCCGTCAATCCGACCAACGGCAACGACATCCTCATGAGCGCCCAGGACGGGACCATCTTCCGCACCGGCGACCAGGGCCTGGACTGGAACGCCGTCGCCTTCCCGCCGGGCGACTTCCTTAACCGCAACACGCCGACGAATACCCTCGACGGCAACTATGCGCCGGCCGAGGCGTTCGGCGCCTTCGACCCGAAAGACAAGAGTAGCCGGCCCGACCTGAACTTCCTCTACGTCGGCACCAGCCGCAGCATCAACAGCGGCGGCAACCTGTACGTCACCCTCGACGGCGGCGGCGTCTGGACCAACTTGACCCCCGGCAGCGTGGGTGGCTCCATCGAAGCCATTAGCCCCAACCCGAAGCCAGGTACTCACGAGGTCTACTTCGTCGCCGATAACGGCGTCTTCTACGCGACCTACGATGTCAGCTATTCGCCCGCCGGCGTTCCCAGCGTCAAGGCGGGATCGATCCAGCTGACGCCGATCAACGGCGCCAATACCGACAGCATCTTCGCCCAGCAGCACCAGGTCTTCTTCAAGAACAGCGGCAACGGCGCCGGCGACCTGCTGCCGTTCTTGAACGACTCGGCGGGGAACCCGACCGCGCTACACGCCCTGGCCGCCGACTGGCGTTTCGTCGTACCCGACGACCCGACCAACCCGGCCAGCCCAACGCACCCGGTCCTCTACGTGGGCGGCCAGGGGGGGGTCTTCCGGTCCACCGACAAGGGCAATACCTGGCGGGCCTTCCCCAACATCGCCGACGACGGTGCCCCCATGGACGGCGGCCTGTTCCCGATCGCTCAGGTCAGCAGCCTGTCCCTGGCCGTGGGCAACATCGACCCGCAGACCGGTTTGCCCACCCAGGCGACCGGTCCGAACCTGCTCTACGCCGCTACTTATGGCCGCGGCACCTTCGCCATCCGCCTGCCGCTGACCTCGCCGTTCAACCCGGCGGCCGGCCCCCAGGTGACATCGGCCGTGGCGACCAACGCCACGGGCGGCAGTCTGCCCAACCCCGTCAACAGTGTCGTGGGCCTGAACAAGATCATCGTGACCTTCAACGAGGCCCTTGACCCGACCACGTTCACGACGAACAACATCACGCTCAAGCGCCCGGGCGGCACCGTCATTCCGATCACGGGCTTCCAGGACATCAGTCCGACGACGAACCTGGGCAACCTGCACAACGTCTGGGAGATCGACTTCGCGAAGCAGAGCACCAATGGCAACTACACGCTGGCCATCGGGCCGGACACCACCATCCCCGGCAAGCCCAGGTACATCACCGATTTCGCCGGCCACCTGATGGACCAGGACCTGGACATTCTCGATCAGCCGGGCAACCTGGACGATAACATCCCGGCCGGTCAACCCAATTCCGGTCAGGAAGCGGACGACGCCTTCACGACTACTTACACCATCGCCGGCCTGCGGATCACGAACGTGGTGCCGGCCGACGGCTCCTCCCTCGTGACGCCGCCGGGCCTGCAGACGATGACCGTTACCTTCAATGCGCCGGTGGATACGGCGACCTTCACGGCCGCCGACGTGACGGTCCTCGACCCGAACAATAGATCCATCACGCCGGTGACCGTGACGGACGTCACCATACCGGCGCCGGGCCAGCCGAACCTGCACAACATCTGGCAAATCGGCATCGCGTCCCAGCTCAAGCCGGGCACCTACACGCTGCTCGTCGGGCCGCACATCAGCGATACGGGTGACGGCCAGGGCCGCAACGAACAGGAGATGGACCAGAACCAGAACGGCATCTTTGGCCAACTCGGCGTCAGCCCGGTTGGCGACGTGTTCCAGGCCACGTACACCATCGACGGCCTGAGGGTCATCGCCGTGACGCCGGACCCGACGAAGCCGGTCCTCGAGCCGCCGGGGTTGCAGACGATTCAGATCACGTTCAACCGCGAGGTCAAACCGGCGACGTTCACGACCGCCCAGTTGAGCCTGACCGCGCCGGACGGCAGCACGATCACCATTCCGCCGGCGAACCTGGTAGACACGGCCGGCGCCCCGCTGCACAACGTCTGGACGGTCACCTTGCCGGCTGCCATAGTGACGCCGGGCATCTACACCCTGCTGGTCGGACCCGGCATCACCGATTCGACCGGCACGGCAATGGACCAGAACCAGAACCAGATCTACGGCGAAAACCCGGGCGACAAGTACGTGGCGAAGTTCGACGTGGATGGTTTGGCGGTGAAGTCGGTCGCGCCGACCAACGCGGTGCCGCAACCGCCCGGTCTGAACAATGTGACGATCACCTTCAACCAGGGCGTGTTGACGTCGTCGCTGAACACGACGAACGTGACGTTGACCGCTCCGAACAACCAGCCGGTCACGATCATCGGTTTCACCGACGTGACGCCGGCCGGCTCGCCCGCCAAGACCGTCTGGCGGGTGGACTTCACCCCACTGAACACCTACGGCGGCTACCAGCTGGTCGTGGGCACCGGGGTCAAGGACCTGGCCGGCAACCCGATGAATCAGAATCACAACCTGATCTACGGCGAGAGCACGCCTGCTCCGGGACCCGATGCCTTCCCCGCCACGTTCACCATCGCCGGCTTGCAAGTCACTGCGGTAACGCCGGACCCGACGAAGCCGGTGCTCGAGGGGCCGGGGCCCGGGTTGCAGACGATTCAGATCACCTTCAACATGCAGGTGCAACCGTCGAGCTTCACGACGAGTCAAGTGAGCCTACTGGCGCCCGACGGCACGCCGATCACGCCGCTCGGTCTCACCGATAATGCCGGCGCTCCGCTGCACAACGTCTGGACGGTCACGCTGCCGTCCTCCGCGGTGACGCCGGGCATCTACACCCTGATCGTCGGGCCGGGCATTCTCGACGCGGCCGGCAACCCGATGGACCAGAACGAGGATCACACGGGCAAACCGTTCACGACCCGGTTCGACGTGGACGGCCTGGCGGTGAAGTCCGTCGCGCCGGCCAATACGTCGATCGTCGCCCCGGGGGTAACGAGCGTAAGCGTCACGTTCAACCAGGGCGTACTGGCGTCGTCGCTGAACACAACGAACGTGACGTTGACCAACCCGGCCGGCACGGCGATCGCGGGACTGACCTTCCAGGACGTCACGCCGGCCGGCGCGCCGGCCAAGACGGTCTGGCAGATCAACTTCCCGGCCCAGAACATTCCGGGCAATTACAAACTGGTCGTCGGCACGGGTGTCAAGGACCTGGCCGGCAACCCGATGAACCAGAACCATAACCTGGTCTACGGCGAGAGCACACCGGCTCCGGGACCCGACGCTTTCGTGACGATCTTTGGCATCGTCGGTTTGCGGGTACTGACCATTGCACCGGATATCTCCGCGCCGGTGCCGGTGTCGCCGGGTCTGCAGTCGATCGTCGTCACATTCAACCGCGAGGTGAACCCGGCCAGCTTCACGACGAGCCAGGTGGTGCTGAAGGGACCGGGCGGCGCGGTGATCCAGCCGCTGGCCTTCAGCGACCAGACACTGACGACGACGAACCTGCACAACGTCTGGAAACTGACGCTGCCGAGCGCCCAGACGACGCCGGGCATCTACACCCTGACCATCGGTCCGGGCGTGACGGATTCGACTGGCACGGCGATGGACCAGAACCAGAACGGGGTGTTCGGCGAGAATCCGGACGACCAGAAGGTGGGTCTGATCGATGTGGCCGGGCTGGCGGTGACCAACGTGGATCCGTCCGGCTCGGTGCCGGTGCCCGCCGGCCTGTCGTCGCTGAACATCACCTTCAACCAGGGGGTGCTGGGCTCGACGATGAACGCCAGCAACATCACGCTGACCGATCCGACCAACACGCCGGTCTCGCTGGTGGGCTTCAACGACGTGACGCCGGCCGGCGCGCCCGCGGGGACCGTCTGGAAGGTGACCTTCCCGTCCCAGGGTATCTATGGCACCTACCACCTCACCGTGGGCGTGGGCGTGGCGGATTTGGCCGGCAATCCACTGAACCAGAACCAGAACGGCGTTTACGGTGAAACAGCGCCGCCTCCGGGAGACGTCTACACGACGACCTTCTCGATCGCGGGTCTGCAGATCGTATCGATGACGCCGACCAGTCCGGTGCCGGCGACGCCAGGCCTGTCGGCGATCACGGTGACGTTCAACATGGCAGTGAACCTTACGACGTTCACGCCGGACAAGGTGAGCTTGCTGGATCCCAACGGCGCCGCGGTCCTGGGGCTGACAACGACGGACATCACCGCCGCGACGCTGCAGCCAGGCGCGGTCAACCTGCACAACATCTGGGAAATTGATCTGCCCTCACCGGCAACGACCCAGGGCAACTACCTGCTGACCGTGGGGCCGGGCGTCAAGGACACCGCTGGCCACCAGATGGACCAGAACCAGAACGGTATATTCGGTCAGTCCGGACCGGCCCCCGTCGGCGACCAGTTCACGGCGACGATCGTCGTGGGTCAGCCACCGCCGCCGCCACCACCGCCGCCGAACAATGGCGGCGGGATCACGCCGCCACCGGCGACGATCACCGGCCCGGCCGACGTGACGAACCTGGTGAGCATCCTCATCGGTAAGGCCCGCAGGAAGCCGAATGGGAAGTACGTGCAGAAGGTGCAGATCTTCAACGTCAGCAACACGCCGATCCAGGGACCGTTCGCCCTGGTGCTGGACGGTCTGACGCGGCGCGTCCGGCTACGCAACGCCAATGGCCTCACCAGGACGCATCCACCGCTGGGCAGCCCGTATCAGATCCTGGTGTTCAACAGCGCCACGCTGAACTCGCTTGGGGGTGGCACGTTCACGCTGGTGTTCACGAATCCGCTCAATCGGCGGATCCACTGGAACGCCCGGTTGCTGGCCGGCATCACGCAGCCGTGACCGTAAGGAAACCGGCCCGCCGCGCACGCAAGAGCGGTCTTGCTGGCGCCGCGGGCCGGTTTATTCCAGCCCCTGCGCCGACCTACATGACATTCCTTCAGAAACCGTGTCACGCTCCGCGAAGCGGAACACCAGGTAGAGCACGCGCAGCACCAGCAAGGACATGACCATGGCGCTGAGGACACCGCCGATGACGACCGTCGCCAGCGGCCGCTGCACCTCGGCGCCGACACCGCTGCTGAACGCCATCGGCACGAAGCCGAGACTCGCCACCAGCGTCGTCATCAGCACCGGACGCAGCCGCGTCAGCGCCGCCTGCTCGACGGCCTCGTCGAGCGGCACTCCCTGCTGCCGCAGCCGGCGGACGTACGAGACCAGGATCATGTCGTCCAGCACCGCCACGCCCGACAGGGCAATGAAGCCGACAGCTGCCGAGATCGAGAACGGCATGCCGCGCAGCCACAGCGCGAAGATGCCGCCGATCCACGCGAACGGGACGCCCGTGAAGACGCGCAGCGCATCGACGACGTTGTGATAGGTCAGGTAGAGCAGTCCGAAGATCAGCACCAAAGCGAGCGGCACCACCATCAGCAGGCGCAAGCGGGCACGCTCCAGGTTTTCGAACTGGCCGCCCCAGGTGAGATGATAACGGCCCGGCGGCAGCGTTATCTCCGCAGCGACCCGCCGCTGCGCCTCGGCGACAAAGCCGCCCAGGTCCCGACCGCGCACGTTGCAGGTCACCGTGATGCGCCGCTGGCCCCATTCGCGCTCGATGGTGGACGGTCCCTCGATAACCTGGATCGTCGCCAGGCGCGACAGCGGGATGCGTTCCCCTGCCGGCGTCGCCACCAGCATGGAACCGATGCTCTCCGGCGTGGAGCGGAAACTCTCCGGCAGCCGCACCACGAGCGGAAAGCGCAACTGTCCCTGCAGCACCTCGCCGAGCGGCTTGCTGCCCAGCGCTTCAATGAGATCGAGCACCGTCTGGGCCGGCACGCCGTAGCGCGCCAGTTCGTCCTGCTTCACCTGGATGCGCAGCACCGGCTGGCCGGTGATTTGCTCCGTCGCCACGTCGGCGGCGCCGCGGATCGACTGCAGCACCGTCTCGATCTCGCGCCCCTTGGCCGTCAGCACCGCGAAATCGTCGCCGAACAGTTTCACCGCCACCGCCGAACGGGCGCCGGAGATCATCTCGTCGATGCGCTGCTCGATCGGCTGCGAGATGGCGTAGCGCTGGCCGGGCAGGTCGCGCAACTCCTGGTCGATGAGCACGACCAGCTCGTCCTGGGTCCGGGCCTTGCGCCACTGCGCCCGCGGCTTCAGGCTGATGAACAGGTCCGTCAACTCGACACCCATCGGATCGGTAGCGACCTCGGCGGCGCCCACCCGGCTCCAGACGTGACGCACCTCGTCGGGGAACTCGGCCAGGAGGGCCTTCTCCATCTGCGTGTTGGCACGGATCGACTCGTCGAGGTCGGTGCCGGCCTGGCGCACGACGCCGAGCACGATTGCTCCTTCCGACAGCCGCGGCACGAACTCGGAGCCGAGGTTCGGCGCGATCATGCCGAAGGCGATGACGCAGAGGCCAAGGGCGCCGGCCACGACGAGGGCCTTGTGCCGCAACGCCAGCCGTAACAGCGGCGCATAGAGCCACCTGGCCAGGCGCATGAGCAACGGTTCGCGCTCCTCGACGCGCTTCGGCAGCCAGAGACTGGCCAGTACCGGCATGAGCGTCATCGACAGCACCATCGAGCCGGCCAGGGCGAAAATCACCGTCAGGGCCATCGGCCGAAACAGCTTGCCCTCGATCCCCTCCAGCGTCAGGATCGGCAGATAGACGATCATGATGATGAGTTCGCCGAAGAGCGTCGGCTGGCGGACCTCGACGGCGGCCTCACGGACCACGGCAAGGCGGTCACGGTTGCCGGCGTGGGCCAGGTGGCGGACGCAGTTCTCGATCATGACGACCGAGCTATCGACCACCATGCCGAAATCGACGGCGCCGAGGCTGAGCAGGCTGGCGGCGATGCCGAAGCGGAACATGCCGCAGAAGGCGAACAGCAGCGACAACGGAATGGCCAGCGCCACGATCAGCGCCGCCCGGAGGTTGCCGAGGAAAAGGAACAGAACCGCGATAACGAACAGGCCGCCCTCGAACAGATTGCCGCGCACGGTGTCAAGGACTTGATCGACCAGCTCGGTGCGGTCGTAAACCGTTTCGACGTGAACGTTCGGCGGCAGCGTCGTTTTGACCTCGTCGAGGCGATCCTTGAGGCGCCAGGTGACCTCGTGGCTGTTCTCGCCCATGAGCATGAAGCCGAGACCGAGAACAACCTCGCCCTTGCCGTCGGCGGTGACGGCGCCGCGGCGAATCTCGTGGCCGATGACGACGTCGGCCACGTCGCCCACGCGGATGGGGACGCCGTGGCGGGCGGTGACGACGATGCCCTTGATCTGCTCGACGTTCGCCACCCGGCCGACGCCCTGGACGAGGAGCATGCCGCCGGCCTGGTGGAGGCTGCCGCCGCCGACGTTGCGGTTGTTGCGCGTGACGGCTTCGACGACGGCGTCGAAGGTCAGGTCGTGCTTGATGAGACGCTGCGGGTCGATGCGCACCTGGAATTGTTTTTCGTAGCCGCCCCAGCTGTTGATCTCGGCGGCGCCCTTGACGGTCCGCAGCTTGGGGCGGATGACCCAGTCGTGAATGGTGCGCAGGTCGGTCAGGTCGTTGCCCTGGCCGGTGACGACGTAGTGAAAGACTTCGCCGAGGCCGGTGCTGACCGGACCGAGGCGCGGCCGTTGTACGTGTTCAGCAACGTCAGCGGTGGCCAGGCGTTCGTTGACGAGCTGGCGGGCGAAGTAAATGTCGGTGCCGTCGGTGAAGGTGACGACGACCTGCGACAGGCCGAACTTGGAGACGGAGCGCATCTCTTCGAGACGGGGCAGGCCGCCGAGGACCTGTTCGATGGGGGCAGTGATCTGCGTTTCGACTTCCTCCGGCGTCAGGGCTGGCGCGGTGGTGTTGATCTGTACCTGGACAGGCGTCGTGTCGGGGAAAGCGTCGATGTCGAGATAGCGGAGCGCCACGGCGCCGGCAGCGGCGCCGGCGAGCGCCGCCAAGATGACCAGCCAGCGATGGCGCAACGAAACGTCGATGATCCAGTTGAGCACGACGGCGTTCCTCTTCCTGCCGCTTGCGGCCCGACCGGGCCGTTACTTCTTGCAGTTCACTCAGCCCGCGCCCAGGCGACTCTTCAGCAGTTGCGCCCGCAGCACGGCGCTCCCCTGCGCGGCCACCCACTCGCCCGGCAGCAGCCCCGCCAGTACCTCGACACATTTGTCGTCCCGCGCCCCGATCCGCACCATGCGGACGTGGAATAACTTGGGTGTGTCCGCGCGCAGGAAATCCTTGTCCCGGACGAAGACGACGTGACAGCATCCTTCCCAGTGGACCGCCTCCTTCGGCACGACGACGGCGTTCGGTTCGGCGCGCAGCACGATGCGTCCGGGTCCGAAGGTGTGCGCGCGCAGGTTGCCGTCGCGGTTGTCGAGATCGGCCCGCACCTTGACGGTGCGCGTGTGGTCGTCGACGGCGGTGCTGATCCAGCTGAGCCTGCCGGCCGTTTCCGTGGGAGCGCCGTCCGGCTGAAAGCGCACCGGCTGTCCCAGCACCAGACGCCGCGCCTCCTCGAGCGGCACGTCGAGCGTCAGCTCCATGCGTCGCACGTCGGCAACGACGAACAGCGCCCGGGCACTATCGACGACCTCACCGGCCACGACCTCGCGCGTCACGACGAGACCGTCGAGCGGTGCCTTGACGGGCAAGAGGTTGGCGGAGGTGGTGCGCGGATCGAGTGTGGCGGCAAGGTCGGCGGGGAGGCCGAGGAACTGGATGCGGGCAGCGAGCTGGTCTTCGGGCAGGGCACGTAGCGGCTCGGGATCGACCGGCAGTCCCAGGTTGACGAGCGCCTGCTGAGCGCCAAGGAGACGCAGGCGCGCCTCGCTCAGCGCCGTTTCGGCGTCGCGCAGCTGGCGTTCCGGCAAGGCGCCGGAGCTGGCCGCACTGCGCAGTCCCTCCAGCGTCTGAACCTTGAGACGGTGCTGGACCAGCGTTTGCAGAAGGTCCGCCTTCGCCCGTCCCACCTCGGCCGCGTCGATCAGGGCAAGGATTTCTCCGTCCTTCACGGGATCGCCGACCTTCTTCGTGACGCGCCAGACACTGCCGGGCACGCGGGCCGACAGCCGGGCCACATGCGTCGGGTCGTAGTTGATCTCGCCCGGCGTGGCGATCGCCTCCGTCATCGGCTGTTCCTGCACCAGTTCGACCTCGATGCCGGCCTTTTCGACCGCTTCCTGCGAGGCGAACTGGATGTGGTGCAGGTGGAGCTTGCAGTGACGGTTGTTCTCCGGCCGTTCGATGAGACTCAGCGCCGCCAGGGTGTCGTAGCGCGGCAGCTGCGGTGGCTCGTTGAGCTGCGCCACGGCGGGATAGCAAGTTGGGCAGTCGTAAACGCCGTGTTTCTGGCACCAGCGGCTTGCGCTGTGCGGCAGCAGTTCCGGCTTGCACTCGACGCAGATCGACTCGGGGACGTTGTGCTCGGCGCACCAGTCATTCGGTTCGGCGGAGGCGGCGGGCGCGGCGGAGAGGCCCGGCCAACGCCAGCCGGTGTGATGGCCCCAGACAGCAACGCCGCCGAGGACGACCAGGACAACAGCGGTCGGCAGGGCCTGGCCCAGCCAGGAAAGCGTCGCGGCCAGCAGGCCGGGACGCGCGGATTCGTGTCGCGGCGATGCGGATGTGTCCGCCATGGGTACCTCCACGCGGTCAGTGGTCGCCGCTTGCGGCTTGGCGGTAAATGATTGCCAAGCCGCAAGCGGCCTCTGTTGTTTATCGGGTTGCGGTAGCCTGAGAATTGGGCCGATCAGGCGCGAGGAGGTCGAATGAGCCGGGCGGCATGGGACGGCGGAAGGTGCGGCGACATTTCCGCGAGCCGCTGACCGAACTCGGGCGCGGCGCGGAGCAAGGAATCCGTGCAAACGGGCAAGCAAGGAGCCTTGGCAACGCTGCACCAGCAGCAACCGGTGGGGCAACAGGGGCAGAACGGGCAAGCAGGGAGGCGCGGCGGCGCGACGGGTGCGGCAGTGAGTTGGGAAGGAGTCGCGTCGTCGTCGTGGGAACAGACATCGTGGCCGCAGGCACAACTTTGGCCATGCACGGTGAGCCCCCCGCTGGTAACCGTGCCTGTCAGCAGGAATGCAGTCAGGGCGCCCAGTGCCACCAAACGTTGCCCGTGTCGGAACATGCGCCCTCACTCCATGGGAACCTTGCCCGTTTGCTACGAGTAGCATAATCGAGGTGGGCGGCCCGGGTCAACCACGGGCGCCGATTTTCACGCTTCGACCCAGAGACTTCTTGGCATTTCCGCGAGGCCGGTCTACACTTGGCGTTCTGGTGCCGCCCTGCAACTCGATGAACGAGGTAGGCCGATGACCGCCAAAGCCCTTGTCCCATCGTCCGCCAAGCTCCCGCTCGCCGCGGAGAAAGCCCTGCCTGGGGCAAGCTGTGCCCTGGCGCTGCTCCTGAGCATCAACCTCTTCAACTACATCGACCGCCAGGTGCTGGCAGCCGTCGAGCCGGAGATCGAGCAGACCCTCGGACTGGATCAGCATCCCAACGGCGGCTTCTGGATGGGCCTGCTGTCCACGGCGTTCCTGGTCAGCTACATGCTGACGGCCCCCTTCTTCGGGTGGCTTGCCGACCACATGCGCCGCTGGATTCTCATTGGCATTGGCGTGTTGCTCTGGAGCGTGGCCAGTGGCAGCTCCGGCATCACCTGGCCGGTCGCCCTCGGCACCGCTTTCTGGCTGCTCCTACTTACTCGGGCGCTTGTCGGCATCGGCGAAGGCGCCTACGGCCCCGTGGCGCCCACGGTCCTCTCCGATCTCTACCCGATCCGCTTCCGCGGCCAGGTAATGTCCTGGTTCTACCTGGCCATACCCGTCGGCAGTGCTCTTGGCTATGCCCTCGGCGACCTGGTCAAGGGGACCGCACTGGGCTGGCGCTGGGCGTTCTACCTTGTAATGCCGCCGGGCCTGCTGCTCGGCCTGTGGTGCCTGCTCATGCGCGACCCAACGCGCGGCGGCGCCGATCCCGGGGCCGCTGCCACGGATCGCGGCGCCGGCTGGAAGGACTATCTGCATCTGCTGCGCATTCCCTCCTATGTCCTCGACACGCTCGGCATGACGGCGATGACGTTTGCCATGGGCGGGCTGGCGTACTGGATCCCGAAGTACCTGGAGATGCGCCAACAGCTGGGCGAGATCACCCAGGTGGGAGGACTCGGCGCCCGCACCTTCTTCGGCGTCCTGACTGCGTCGTGTGGATTGGTGGCCACGCTGGCCGGCGGCTTCGCCGGCGATCGGCTGCGGGCGCGCTTTCCGGGGTCGTACTTCCTCGTTTCCGGCACGGCCATGCTCCTCAGTTTCCCGCTGATCCTGCTGATCCTGTGGACGCCGTTCCCGCTGGCGTGGGTTTTTCTTGGTTTGGCGGTCTTCTGTCTCTTCTTCAACACGGGGCCGACAAACACGATCCTGGCCAACGTCACCCATCCGGCAGTAAGGGCCAGCGCCTTCGCCCTGAACATCCTGATCATCCACGCGCTCGGCGATGCCATTTCGCCGCCGGTCATCGGTTTCATCCGCGACTGGACGAAGAGCCTGGACGCCGGCTTCACCGTCGTGTCGCTTTTCGTGCTCATCGGCGGCGTGCTGTGGTTGTGGGGCGCGCGTTACCTGGAGCGCGACACTGCCCTGGCGCCGACGCGGCTGAAAGAGACGGGATGACGAACCCATGCTCGCGCTGCGGGCTGGTATTGCTGTTTCCCCTGGGAGATTACCACCAATGGCAACTCGTGTTCGCTGGCTCGGCCACGCTTGCGTGCTCTTCGAGAGCGACGGCCGGAAGGTCCTCGTCGATCCCTTTCTGACCGGCAATCCAAAGGCCGCGTGCAAGGCCGACGACCTGTCCCCCGACTTCATCCTGGTGTCGCACGGCCACGCCGATCATATCGGCGACGCGGTGGCCATCGCCCGGCGCACCGGAGCCACCGTGGTCGCCAACTACGAGATCTGTGAGTGGCTGCAGAAGCAGGGTCTGACCCATGTCCATGGCCAGCAGCACGGCGGTGGCTTCAATCATCCGTTCGGCCGCGTCAAGTTGACGCTCGCCTTCCACGGCTCCGCCCTGCCCGATGGCAGCTACGGCGGCAACCCGTGCGGCTTCCTCCTTTCCTTCAACGATGGCAAGAAGGTCTACGACGCCGCCGACACTGGCCTGTTCGGCGACATGCGCCTGATCGGCGAGGAGAGCCTCGACCTGGCGATCCTGCCGATCGGCGACAACTACACGATGGGGCCGGACGATGCCCTGCGCGCGGTGAAACTGCTACAGCCGAAGAAGGTGTTGCCGATCCATTACAACACCTGGGAGGTGATCGCACAGGACGCGCCCGCGTGGGCCGACCGGGTGCGTCGAGAGACCGGCACTGAGGTCGTCGTCCTCCAACCGGGCGGCACGATGGAAGTCTAGGCCGGGCCGGGCGCTCTTGAGCGTCATCAGGCAAATTGCGACCATGGGGAGGGTGGCAGCGCGCCGGGAAAAATAGTAAACGGAGCGTAAAAGTATCATAAGCTCTGTTCTGTTCCTAAATCACCGTGCGTGAAGGTGCAGCACACAAGCCTGAAGCGCAAGCGAAGGAAGCAACGTCCCTCGCTGACGCGCCGGGCTTGTGTGTTGCCGAATCATGCACGGTGATTTAGCCTTTGCAGGCGTGTCTGGTGCTCATCGTTCCCCGGGAAACAAAAATAGCCCACGGACTGCATACGCAATCCGTGGGCCATGCGGTTGAACCGGCAGCATCACGGAGCCTGACCAGCGAACACGCGCAGACCGAACGCGGCGCGCCGGGCCGTCAGGCCGCTCACGTCCAGCGTGACGCTGACCGACGCACCGGAAGCGAGGCCGGCCACCGGCACCATCACCACCGGCTTGTGCAAGGCCGTCTGGTTGGCGGTGAAGCCCGTTGCGTTGCGCAGTTTGGTCTTGCGCTTCAGGTTCACGACCACCACCCAAATCGCTCCCTGTATCTGGCTGGCGCTGAGGTTGGTCAGCGTAACCTGAATGGTCTGGCGGTGCCGGCGCGCATTGAAGTGCGGCCGGCCGAAGGTGATGCGGACCAGGTTGGTCACGTCGCCGCCGATCGAAGTCACCGGCGGTTGCGTGCGCGGCGCTGGCGCCGGCACGGCGGTCAGGACCAGGGTGTAGTTGCCCAGGCTGGTGGAGACGGCTGCCCCCGTTCCCGTGAGGGGGTTGTAGTCGCGGGCATGATGGTCGGTGCCGTCCTTGCCAATGGCCCCGTCGATGCCGATGTAGTAGGTCTGGCCGGCCTGCACGGGGACGCGCACCTCGCTGGCCGTCGTATTGGGGTTGGCGTTGTCGTTGTAGGCCAGTTCGTTCCCCTGGGCGTCGAAGAAACGCAGGAAGGTGTCGGCGCTCCCCTCGGCCGTGGTGATGGTATGGGCATCGACCGTCTGGGTGGCCGGGGCGACAAAGCGGTACAGGTGGACGTCGGTGGGGCCAACCACCAGGTTGCCGTCCATGCCCAGGGTGGCGGAGATACTCTGGCCGAGCGCGATCGTCCGGACGCCCCCGGCGGAGAAACTGCTCTGACTGAGGGCAGCGACTTGCGTGACGGGCTGCAGGCTGGTCGTCAGGGTATAGTTCCCCGTCTCGCCGCCGGTGCCGCTGGCGGTGGCGTACCACCGGAAATCCGCATTGCCCAGGCCGGTGACGGCGACGTAGTAATCGTGGCCGGCCTGCACCTGGTAATCCACCTCCGGCGAACCGGTCGAGGCGGTATCGGCCAACTTGGTCGCCGAGTCGAACGAGTTGGGGTCGGTCGGGTTTCGCGGCGTGAAGGTCCACAGGCTGAGCGTCGGGGTGAAGCCCTGCGTCTGTCTGGCGACCTGCACGTTGAGGACGCCGTCCTGCGCGGGTGTGTACTTCTCGAAGTCCACGTCCTTCGACCCGTTGGCACCTACCAGATTGCCGAAGTCATGGCCGACGCTGCCCTGGACCGTGTCGCCGATGTTAAACGCGTTGGCCTTGTAGATGGTGCCGTTCTTGTCGCCGTTGTCGAAGTCCATGAAGAGGTCGTACAAACCCCCGGTGCCGGCGGTGGAACGGCTGAACGGGTCGAAGGGATTGTAGCTCGGGTTCTGAGCATCGGAGACGGCCACGAAAACCTGCTGCCCCCTGGCCACGGCGACGCTCAGCGCGCTGTCCGTGGTGCTACCGTTGGCGTTGTCGTTGAACGCCAACTGGTTCCCCCGGGCATCGAAGACGCGCAGGTAGGTATTGACCGCCTGGCTGCCGTAGGCGGCGGTGTTCGTCTGGACGATCAGGTTGCCGGTGTCCGGGGCGACGATGGCGAACATGTCCACGTCTCCCGGGCCGATCTGAATGCGCTGGCCGGGGTGGTTCGGGTCGGGGTCGGAGCCGATGGAGCCATGGAAGACGTTGGGCAGTCCGGCGAATGGCACCGCGCCGGTGATGACGCCGTTGGGGTCGGGGTTGTCCAGCTCGACCGTCATCGTGAAGTCGCCTGTGGACTGACCGCCGGTGGCGTTGCTGCCGTCGGCGACGTTGTAGGTGGTATTGCCGAAGCCGCTCACGCCGACGTAGTACGTGCCGGCGGCAATCCGGCCGCGGAGCGCTGAGTAGCCGTTACCCGCCGATGTGGTGTCGTTGGCCAGCTCGTTGCCATTCCTGTCGAACAGGCGCAGATAGGTGGCGACGTTGGTCCCGCCGCTGACCGGTCCAAGCGTGATGGCGATGTTGCCGGGAGAAGCGACCTGGAGTTTGTAGAGATCGACGTCGTTCGGGCCGACCTGGACCCGGCCGTCGCTGCCGACGTTCCCGGTCACCGAAACGGCCGGCCGGGTGCCGTCGAACGCGGGCAGCACATTGGCCGTGGCGATCGTCGAGTCGGTGTCGCTGCCGCCGCTGACCGAGGGAGTCGTCACCTCGCGGATGACTTCCTGCACGGCGTGGTAAGCGTTGATGCGCTGGAAGGTCAGGCCGGTCTCGGGCAAGTCGGTCCAATCCTGGCTGTTCGCGTCGATCCGGCCGTTGACGATGGGGACGCGGGCGTTCGTGGGGTTGTTGCTATCGGTGATCGTATCGGCCGTGTTCTGGAGGATGGCACGGATCTGAGCGGGGGGCAAGGGCCTGCCGCCGTAGGCGATGGCGGCCTGCTGCATGAGGGCCACCACGCCGCTGACCATCGGGGCGGCCATGCTCGTGCCGGCCTCCACGTTGAACAGCTTGTCCGGCTGGTTCCAGGTGCTGAGAATGCCGATGTTCTGGTTGCCGTTGCCATCGACATAAATGCCCGAGCCAGGTGCCGCGATCTGGTTGGGCAAGGTGCTCCGCTCGCTGCTGGCCGAGAGCGTGTCGGTGATGCCCGCCGTCTCCAGGGCCACCCAGTCGGCCGGCGGATTGCCTTCCGGTTGGGGCGGGATGCTCTGGTTGCCGACGTTGCCCCAGGTGTTGGCCACACTGAGCGTGGCGAAGTTGGACGGGTTCGAGACGCCCAGTTCGTTGGAGGTGCCGTCCGCCCACTGGGCGTAATTGTTGCCGGAGGAGGCCACGACGGTCACGCCCACTGCTTCCAGTTGCGCAATCAACTCGGGGACGCCCGGCGTGATGGGTTCCTGCTGATTGATATGACTCCTCGGATCGCCAAACGACATGTTGACGACCAGGATGTTGTACTGCCTGTAGTTATCGAGCACCCATTGCAGGGCGATGGCAGGTGTGTCCTGGTATTGCAGCGTCTGCAAGTTGTCGTAGCCCGGCGTCGCCACCGCCCGCACGGCGACGAGAGTGGCTCCGGGGGCGACGCCGATGTTGGGGTCGCTGGCCGCTTCGATGCCGGCGGTATGGGTACCGTGCCCGTGGGGGTCGAACGGCTGGGTGTTGCCGTTCCCTCCCTCCGCGAGTGTCACCGCATCGAACCAGGCAGCAAGGTTCGGCTGAATGTCCGGGTTCTGCGCGTAAATGCCGGAGTCGAGATCGGCGATGCCGATGCCATGACCGTTGAGCCCGTTCAGGTTGGGATCGTTACGCAGGTCGGTGAGGTGGATCGCCTGGAAGGAGCCGTCGTAGACGCTCGGGACAGTACGGTCTTCGAGCCGTTCCACGGCGGGCTTCCCGGATCCGAGATGCGCCCAGCGCCGCGTGCGGAAGTTACGTGCCATGGATGTCTTCTCCTCGATGAGAAATAGACCCTGCAGATTTTATCTTGCGGCCCCGAGCCACACCTCGCATAATCGAGCCCAGCAGCCGACCCGGGAGCGCCAGCGGGACCGTTGCCACGGTTCGTTCCCGGAGATCTGCGTCTTTCCGAGAAGAGACCCGTAACGGTTTTACCAGAAAATCGAGCCCGCAATGAGTTCCATCCCTCCAGGAGAGGTGACCCGGCTGCTCGACGCCGCCCGCGCCGGCTCTCCGAGCGCTCGGGACGAACTCGTCGCGCTCGTCTACAACCAGCTGCGCCATCTGGCGAGCGGGCTGATGCGGCCCGAACCGCAGGCGGGCACGCTGCAACCGACGGCGCTGGTTCACGAGGCGTTCCTGCGCCTGGACGCCGGCGGGGCCTTCGCCAACGCGCCGGATCGGCGCTACCTGTTCGCAGCCGCCATCCAGGCCATGCGCCGCATCCTGGTCGAGCACGCCCGCCAGCGCCGGGCCGACAAACGCGGCGGCACTTGGCAGCGGGTGCCGCTCGACACCGTGCTCGACTGCTACGAACAGCAGCACCTCGACATCATCGCACTGCACGAAGCCCTGCAGGACCTCGCGGCAACCGAGCCGCGCGAGAGCGAGATCGTGCAGTTGCGTTTTTTCGGCGGCCTTCCACTCGCGGAGATCGCCGACGTGCTCGGCGTCTCTCTCAGCACGGTCGAGAAGGATTTCCGTCATGCGCGGTCCTGGCTGCGGCAGCGGCTGGGAGGGAATGAATAAATGATGCCCTCACGGCGGGACCGCGTCAAGGAGGTTTTCCGGGCGGCCCTTGACGTGCCGGCCGGCCAGCGTGCGCGCTTTCTCGAGGAGGCCTGCGCCGGCGATCCCACTCTGCGAGCCGAGGCGGCGGACCTCCTTGCCCAGGACGAACGAGCCGACCGCGAAGGGTTCCTCAACCCGCTCGGCCTCTTCGCCACCGCACCGGCCGGCGGCGCCGACCCATCCCGCGTCGGCCAGCGTCTCGGCCCCTACGATATCAAGCGGCAGATCGGCGAGGGCGGCATGGGCACCGTCTACCTCGCCGAGCGCTGGCGCGACTACCACCAGCAGGTAGCCGTCAAGTTCCTCAAGGGCGGCCTCGACTTGCAAGAATTCCTCCAGCGCTTTCAGGCCGAGCGCCTGGCCCTGGCGAACCCGGAGCACCCCAACGTCGCCCGCCTTCTCGACGGCGGCACCACCGACGACGGCGTGCCGTTTCTCGTCCTGGAGTACGTCGCCGGCCAGCCGCTGGACCGTTACTGCGACGCCCATCAGCTGAATGTCCGCCAGCGGCTCGAGTTGTTGCTGGCCATCTGCGCCGCCGTCCAGCATGCCCACGCGCACGACATCATTCACCGCGATCTGAAGCCGAGGAGTTGGCCGGCGACCTGCGTCGCTTCCTGACCGGTGAGCCGATCCGGGCCAGGCCGGCCGGGCCAGGCGAGCGCCTCGTCAAGTGGACGAAGCGCCGGCCGGCCGTCGCGGCACTGCTCTTCTGCCTGGTCCTGGTCCTGGTGGGCGCCGTGGCCGCGACCGGCGAATACCTGCAACGCGAACGCTTGGTGCGTCAGCAGGCCGAGAAGAGTGCCCTGCTCMCCCGCCGCTACCAGTACGCCGCCGACGTGAACCTGGCCGCCGAGGCGTGGCACAAGGACCAGTCGGAGCGGGCGCGCGACCTCCTCGACGGGTTGCGCCCCGCGTCTGGACAGCTCGACCTGCGCGACTTCGCCTGGCGCTACCTCTGGCGTCTCTGCAACCGCGACCTGCTGCTGCGCGGCCACACCGGCGCCATCACCTGCCTGGCCTTCTCACCAGACGGCACGCTCCTGGCCAGCGGCGGCTTCGATGCGATGGTCAACCTCTGGTACGCCCCTCGTGCCGCTGAGTAATGGAAGAACGAAAGAGTCCCGGTCTCCCTCCAGCGAGACCGGGACTGCACCGACTTCCGGGTGAGGTCGAGTTTTCACCGGCCGGGATCGGGCGCGCTCGTTGCAGGGGGAGGCGACACTCTCCCGGGCCTGGACGACGGGGTTGGGACAGCTGCTGGGTCCGCCGGTGGCACGCTGGACGGTTCCCGCGTCGTGGGGGGCGGGGTAGCTGCCGGAGCAGGCGTCCGCGCGGACGGAGTAGCCGCGGGAGCATCCACCGCTCCGCTGGCGGGCGACTGCTTCCGCAATTCCCGCCGCAACACTTCCACCTCGCGGAGCAGGATCTCGACCTTCTTTTCCAGGTCGCGCAGCTTCTGGTCCCCGTCTGCATGCCAGCGGAAATTCGGTTCAGGCGCCGCTCTCGGCCTGAACGGGTTGGAGGCAGCGGGAACTGGAGTCGTCGGTTTCTCTGCACCTTCGGGGGTGGAAACCTCGGGCGCCACAGTCGCTATCCCGTACCGGAATGGCTGGCCGGCAGCAGGCTGCCCGGGGCTGGCCACAGGCGCCTGGGACGGCCGCAGGCGGCTCAACTGGCGGCTGGCCTGCTGCAGGCGTATCTGAGCCTCGTGAACCTGAGCTTCCTTGCCCCGCAGCCGGGCCTCGAACACCGCCACCTCCGTACGCGCTTGCTCCATCTCCCCTTCCCCAAGCGCGCCCTGTTTCATCAGCCGTTCCTTCCGCTCCAGCTGGGCGCGCGCTTGCTGGAGCACCACCTTGGCCTCCTGGAGATCGGCCTGCTTGGTATCCAGTTACGCCTTCAGCAAGTCGACTTCGTCCTGGGCTGCTTCCACCTGCTCCGAATTCCTGGCGTTACTCTTGCTCGTTCGAGAATGCGGCAGCTCGGCAGCAGGGACGGGCGCGACGGGTGTAAGCGCGGGTGCGGCTGCCCTTGGTGTGTCGGTCGCCTGTTCCACCCTGCGGACCGGTGCCGGCTGCTCCTCGGCATTTCTTTGGCGCGTGGGCGTTTGCCCCCAACCGGGCAGCAGGGGCAGCAGCACGGCCCCCAGGCCCAGCATGGCCACCAGGCCGGCACGCGGCAAACCTCTGGGTGTCGTTCCACTCAAGACCATGGCCATTCTCCTTTTCAAGAGGTGAACCTGCCCAATACCGCTTGCTCCCAAAGGCAGAACGGCATGGGCCTGGGAAAGGAAACGGACGGTGTGCAGCAGCGTTTCCGCATAGGCGAACGCAGCCCCGGGCAAGGCCCAGACGACCCAGGCATCGCAGCACTGCTCCTCGGCTTCCTGAAGCTCGCGCCGCGCCCACCAGGCGACCGGGTGCCACCAGTACAGCCCCAGCACGAGCAGTTCCAGCCGGCGGACCCAATGATCGCGCCGCTTCAGGTGGGCCAGCTCGTGCGCCAGCAGGGTTACCCGTTGGTCCGCGTCCAAACGGTCCCAGAGGACAGCCGGCAGCAGGAGACGAGGCGGCCCGGCCACGGCCCAGAGCAGCGGCGCCATGGAGGCCGTGACGAACGAGATATCCGGGCACTGAGCCAGTCCCAGGCGACGAGCCAGCTGCAGGGCTTGCTTTTGCAGCGCTTCGGGAGCCGGCCGGGCGTAGCGCAGCGTCCGCTGAAAGTGCCACAGTCGCAGACTGGCGACGGCCCACCACAAGCACGATCCCGCCAACCAGAAGACGACCAGCACGGGTTTCCAGGGCACGTCCGCCCATGGCGACGAAGATGCGGGGCTGGCGGGAGGTGTCGATGCAGGCGGCGCTGCATCGAACGGTTCCGCGGAAACGACGGCGGCGGGCGGGTCTTCCGAAAGAACCGAGGCCGGCTCTTCCGGGGCGGCGGGCGGCGCAGCCAGTGGCGCGGGTAGCGCGGAGGGCGCTGGCGCGGGAGCCATCGCGCCGGTGTCGGCAGCATTCGAGAAAGCCGGAGCGGCCGGCCAGGGGATGGGAACGCTCAGGACCGGCGGCGTCACCAGCTTCAGCAGCACCAGCAGCCACAGGCTGTGGACCAGAGCGGGACGTTTTCGGCAGAAACAGGCGATGCCGGCCACGAACAGGGCCAGCACGGTCGCCAGAATCGCGTTGCTCAGGCCAACGTAGAGGAGAGTAGCCACGGCCCGCCCCTTTCAGCGCTGCTTGCCCCTGGGTTTGGTCTGCCGCCGCTGTTGCTCGATGAACGCCTGCAACTCGTCCAGTTCGCGTTCGCTGAGCGGTTTCGCCCGCATGAGGTTCATCATCAACGGCGTGAGCGAACCGCCGCAGAGCTTCGCTGCCATGTCCTGGAGCCGGAGGCCGATGAACTGGTCGCGGCCCATCGTGGCCGTGAAAACCAGGACGCCCTGCGCGTCTCTGGTGTGGCGGACGTACCCCTTGGCTTCGAGCCGTTCGAGTAGCTTCTGCACAGTGGCGTAATGGGCGGTGTCGCCCTCCGGATAGAGGGCATCGGTGACCTGCCGGCGGGTCGCCTCCCCGCGGTCCCAGAGGACTTGCAGCATGGCCAGTTCGGTCTCGGTCACGTCTCCAGGAAGATGTCGCATGAGCAACCTCGCTCTTAGGCAAAGTGACTAAGGTAGAAGGTAAGGCAAGTTGCCTAGGCAGTCAAGAGGTTTTTCACAGTGATTCATCACCGCACTCCAGAACAAACGGGCTTTTGATGGGAGGGCATATCTGTGGTATGCTCCACGCTTGGATGATCGAAGCACCGCTACCCTTCCGGCAGCGCCGACCCATGAACGACGTTTACCACCCCGCTCCCGTCAAGCAACCCCTGCTCTTCCAGCGCCTCCGCTGGCGCCTGCTCCGCAACGCCGGCCGCGTTGTGCTGCACGGCTCGGCCCTGCGCGTCCTCACCATTGTCCTGTGCAGCCTGCTCGTCTGGGCCTTCGTCTACGCCGGCAGTTATTGGGGCTTCCTGTTCCTGCACTCGCAGAAACTGCCGTTCCTCGACGACATTGTCGGCACCCTCTTCGATCTCTTCTTTCTCGCGCTGACGCTGATGCTACTCTTCTCGACCGGCATCATCCTCTATAGCAGCCTGTTCGCCTCGGGCGAGACAGCGTTCCTCCTCGGCACGCCCGCGCCGGCTGACCAGGTATTCGCCTACAAGCTCCAGGGCGCCCTCGCCTTCAGCAGCTGGGCCTTCCTCCTCCTCGGCACACCCGTGCTGATCGCCTTCGGCCTCGTCTTCCAGGCGCCATGGCCCTTCTTTCTCCTGCTGCCTTTCTTCCTCTTCGGCTTTGTGCTGCTGCCCGGCTCGCTCGGCGCCTTGCTCTGTCTCCTCGTCGTCAACGTCGTGCCGCGCCAGCGCAAGCAGGTGCTCGCGCTGGCCATCTTCGTCGTGATCGTCCTCCTCGGCGTGTGGTTCGTCAACTTCGTCCGCACCGCGCGCGCGGAGAGCTGGACGCGCGACGCCGTCAAGCACTTGCTCAGCCAGTTCGCCTTCGCCCAGGGCAGCCTGATGCCGAGCCACTGGCTCATCCAGGGCCTGATCGCGGCCAAGAACGGCCAGGGGGTCGAGACCGCCTACCGCCTGACCTTGCTGTGGAGCAATGGCCTGTTCCTGTACCTGCTGACCGCCTGGGCTTCGCGCCGGCTCTATCGTCGGGGCTACAACCGCGTCGCCACCGGCGGCTCGTTGCGCCGCCGGTACGGCGGCATCTGGCTGGACCGCGTGCTGTCCGGCCTCGTCGGTTTCCTGCATCCGCAGATCCGTCTTCTCATCGTCAAGGACTTCCGCACCTTCCGCCGCGACCCGTCGCAGTGGGCGCAGATTCTCATCTTCACGGGTCTGCTGTGTCTCTACTTCGCCAACACGCGGCGTTTCTACCAGGAGGACATTCCCCAGCCGTACCAGAACGGCGTCAGTCTGCTGAACCTGGCGGCGACGGCAGTGCTGCTGTGCGCCTGGACGGGGCGTTTCATTTATCCGCTGCTGAGCCTGGAGGGACGGAAGTTCTGGGTGCTGGGCCTGCTGCCGTTGCGGCGCGATCTGCTCCTGTGGGGCAAGTTCGCCTTCTCGGCGACGGGCGCGGTGCTGTTCGCGGAGTTCCTGGTGATTCTCAGCGACCTGATGCTGGCGATGCCGCCGATCGCGGTGGCGCTGCATGCCCTGACGGCTGCGGTGCTGGCGATCGGCCTGAGCGGCCTGAGCGTCGGCATCGGCGCCTGGATGCCGAACTTCCGCGAAACGGACCCATCGAAGATCGCCATTGGTTTCGGCGGCACGCTGAACCTCATCGCCAGTCTGCTGTTCCTGATCCTGGTAATCGGTCTGATGGCGGTGCCGTGGCACCTGTACGTGGCGTTCAACGATACCACGTCGTGGAGCGAACGGAGCGCGATTGGCTGGCTGGCGGCGGGTGAGGTGGCGGGGCTGGCGCTCGGCGTGCTGGCGGTGCTGGTGCCGCTACGGATCGGCGCGCGCACATTGCGGCGCATGGAGTTCTAGCGAATGGCCCACGGACTGCGTGGCACGGACCCACACGGTCAGAAGAAGAGTAAGGAGCTGCGCGTAATTAAACGCTCGAATCCACGTGGGCCGGTTTTTCAAACCGGCCGGGCCGGATTGCAAATCCGGCCTACTGAATTCGAGCACTTATTTCCGCGCGGCGCCTAACTCTTCTTGTCTCACCGTCAGGGTCACCAAGCCACTGCTGTCAACATGTTTGAGGCTCACCGCTTGGT
>JRHI01000879.1_pt1 | contig 29607 bp, 23 predicted proteins | sample 215371 | NCBI WGS metagenome assembly JRHI01 (sample SAMN02929681, study PRJNA255918) | sediment metagenome | biome: cave system; feature: Ice Cave; material: Sediment; isolation source: sediment from deep within a dark volcanic ice cave with no known source of... ...
GACTACTGTACAGCCAATAATTCTCAGGCGTTTAGATGCGTTTGCCCTGGTTGATTGATTGACTTGAGAACGCCACCATGCGGCGCATTGACGGCAGCGTACAGGATATTGTGGTCTCGCGGATAAATGACCAGACCATGGGTCGCGACCGCAAGGCTCGGCTGATTGTCGGTCAGTGGCGTCCAGGCGGGCTTGGGGTCGAGCCAGTCGGTAGTCTTCCAGATACCACCGTCGTCTGCACCGATGAACAGGGTGTTGGCGTCGGTCGGGTCGGGTGCGGCGACGTTGATGCGGCCGGAGTGAAAGTCTTCCTCGAAGCCGGGGCCATGGACCGGGGCGGGACCGATGGGGCTCCACGCGCTGGCGTTCGTGATGCCACTTAGCTGGGCGATGCGGTTGGCGCCCTGTTCGGCGAACCAGAGATTCCCGTCGGGACCCGCAGCGATGGCGGTCGGGTTGGCGTTTGCCCTCGTGATCGGGAATTCCACGAGTGTACCTGTGGCAGAAACTCGGCCAATCTGGTCGCCCGTACCCTCGGTAACCCAGAGGTGCCCATCCGGAGCCGGCGCGATACCGGTAAGCGTGGTGGTCGTCGGGACGCCGAATTCCGCGAAGGTGCCGGTGAGTGTCACCCGGCCAATCTGGTTGGCGCCCGCTTCCGTGAACCAGAGATTGCCGTCGGGGCCGCTCTTGATGTCAAATGGTTGGCTGCTGCCCGTGGGGACGGGGAACTCGACGATCCCGGTGCCGGCGGTGGTGATGCGGCCAATCTGGCTGGCGTTGAACTCGGTGAACCAGAGGTTGCCATCGCTGCCGTTTGTGATGGCCGTGGGCCGGCTATTCGTCGTCGGAATCCGGTACTCACTGATGGTGCCCGCAGGCGTGATCTTGCCTATCTTATTGGCGCCGGCGTTCGACTCGGTGAACCAGAGATTGCCGTCCGGACCGGTGGCGATGCCGTAGGGTTGACTGTTGAGTGGGTTTGCGATCGGGAATTCGGTGATGGCACCGGCCGGCGTGATGCGGCCGATAGCATTGTTGTGGAACTCGGTGAACCAGAGATTGGCGTCGGGACCGGCGATAATGTTGACCGGCTGGCTGTTTGGCGTTGGCAGCGGGAACTCGGTGATGGCGCCGGCCGGCGTGATCTGGCCGATCCTGTTGCCGACTTGCTCGACGAACCAGACGTTGCCATCCGGCCCGGCCGTGATGCCGACCGTCGCGCTGGCCAGAGTAGGAATGGCGTATTCGGTGATGAGGGGCGCTGGCAAGCTGCGCTCCTCAAGGACCTCGAGCAGCAAGCGGGTGCGCCGGGGATGTGGACATGCCGATGGTCGTTTGGATGCTCGTCTTGCTCTTTTTTTACTGGTCAGCCGATCCTCTTGGTGCGCGAGTCTGCCCATGAGTGCGTCTCCCCTGCGTTGGGTCAGTATGGTGGATGTGGCGCTGCTGGAAGCGCGCCTGGCATCGCTGTAGTTCTGTTGCGTATCCGCGGCATACTCTGTTCCCCCCCGGGGTGGCCCGGGGCCGCATTGGACCTTGCGCGGCGCAAACCTGAGGACTGGCTGTGCCGAATCCTGGCAAGCGCGTCAGGTGAGCCAGCGATCCGAACGAGATCGCGGGGGGCTGCCTCCATCACACACCCGGCTTTTCCGTGAACTCAAAAGAAAACTGCGAATCAGATGCTCGGCCTCTTGCACAGCTTGACTAATCAACAGATCCGACAGCTGCATGCCCACCCGCGACATCGGCCGTGCAGTTTACACGAACTTTATGGGATAGATATATGCACAGATGTTTACATCTGGCAAGATGAGTCTTCCAGCTGGGCAAGATGTTTCAGGGGGCAGGATTGCCCTTCGGTTGAGGATCTCTTGGGGACTGGCCTCCTGATTGTAGACGTCACCGAGCAGGCAGGCGATAATGTGCTGGTCGCCCCAACCCCTCCGCCCGCAGACATCCTGCCGAGGACACTGGACATGAGACGCTGGCACGCTACCTTGTTTCTGGCGCTGGTCACAGCTGCCGTTCAGGCGCACTTCATCTGGAGCCTGCCGGAGCGGCCTGGTGCCGACAGGACCACCGCCCGCCTCCGCCACGTCGAGGTTCGCGCGAGTGAGTTTGAGAGTAGGAAGTACATGGATGTCCGGTACTACGCACCGCTCGTAGTCCAGGTGGGCAAGGGCACTTCCAGCGTCGGGCTGGAGGAGCGGGATGCAAACAAATCCGGCGAGGAGGCGGAGGCAACGAAGCTGCTCGCCGATGCTCGGGCCGCCCGGGCGCTCTGGACCGATTTCCCTGGCTTCACTGCCGACGTGGAAGTGAACCTGGATGGCATTGTGAGCCGGAGCAAGGTAGTGGTGAAGCGGGACGGCAAGCTGGTACTGGATCTCGGCGACCGCGAAGAGGCCAAGGCTGCTTCCGCCTGGACGCGGCGGGAGCTGGGGTCGCTCGTCGGACACCGGCTCGATGGCGGCAGCGACACACGTACGCCCTGCGCCTTCGCCGACACAAACCTGCACCACCCACTCGGCCGCGCCATACGCGTCCTCAATGACGAGTTTCACTCCAGCTATCGTATCCGGGATCGGCAAATCCTCGTTGTCAATCGGCAGATGCCACAAGCCGGGGTACGGTTCACGATCGCAGTGCTCGCCAATCATCACAACGCGGAGAATCAATATCTTCCAGAGAGCTTTGTTGTGAATAGCTGGGACCTCAAGACGAGCGCCCTCAAGAGTTCCGAGGCGCATGAGCAGACCTGGCAGCGGGTGGGCAAATTCGACCTGCCGCTGACCGTGACCACTGTGAGTGCGACCGGCGAGAAGCAAGAGGCCCGCAGCCTTAAGCTGTCGAACCACAAACTCTTGCCGTGAGGGCGGCGGTTAAGGATTCCCTTTGGGAGAACGTCATGCTCGCTGCGCCGGTCCGTCGTCGTCTCGCGGCCGCTGTCCTGGCGCTGGTCGTCATGGTCGCCGCCGCTCTCGCCATGCGCCGCGCGGAACCTCCTTCTTACACATTCCGCGTTACGCTCGGCCTGCAGGACAAGGAACCGATCGACTGGAACGGCCAAATTGATGTGGCGGACGGGGAGGTCATCGACTTGACCGGCTGGCGCTTCGAGGACAAGGACGCCATACAAAGCTTGGCCGGCTGGAAATGCCGTACCCACGAATACATCGCCCCGGGCGAGCGCTATCCGCTCATGCCCGCCTCCGGCAAGCCGAAGCCGACGCCGCAGCAGCCGTGGGCCAACGGCGTCACCCTGCGCCTGCGCGGCGTGCAGCCAGTGGTGGTTCTGAAGCTGGCGAAAGGTGAAGTGCGATTCCAGGCCGCGGACGTACGCCTCGGCGATCCCAGAACCTTTCTCAACGGCCAGGTGCGGGTGGAGCGACTGCCCGAGACGACGATCCTGCGCGGCCCGGACAAGGGACCGGAGGCGGTGCAGGACGACTATCCCGCCCTTTGGGTACGGTACAGGACCGGCAAACACTATCTCGCCTGGATCGCCTACCAGAGGGAGAAGGACCGCGTCCTCCTCGTCGAACGGGACGGCCCGAAGGGAAAGTGGTCTGAACCACTTGAAGTGACGGGTCCCGGCGACCACTTCCGCGTCGCTCTGGCGAGCACGCACGATGATACGCTGTGGGTTGTCTGGGCCAGCCAGCGCGACCACAACTGGGACCTCTACGCCCGGCCCTACCAGGACGGCAAACTCGGCGCTGAGGTGCGGCTGACCACCACGCCGGGGCCCGACCTCTGGCACCGTATGACCACCGATGGACGCGGCCGGGCCTGGCTCGTCTGGCAGAGCTTCCGCGACGGCCAGGCCGACATCTTTGCCCGTTGCGCCGATCACGATGGCTGGCACGAACCGATCCGCGTCAGCACGAGCAAATGGAATGACTGGGACCCGGCTATCTGCGGCGATCCGAAGGAGGACCGCGTCTGGATCGGCTGGGACAGCTACGACACGGGAAGTTCCGGCATCCGCGTGCGCAGCGTTTCCGCCGGGGCGAAGGCCCAGCTGGGGGAAGTGCTGACCCCGGACGAATCTCCGCGCCGCGGCGCCCATGTGAGTCTGGCATGCGACCGCGCCGGCCGGGTCTGGGCGGCGTGGGACGAGTCGGGCCAGCAGTGGGGCAAGGATAGTGCGTTTCTCTATCCCGATAGTACCGGAATCAAGCTGTACGCCTCCCGGCAGATCCGGCTCAAATGCCTGGTGGACGGCAAGTGGCAGGAGCCGGCCGCCGACTGGGCCGCGGCGCTGCCGGCAGACATGCGCGAGTACAACGAACTACCGCAATTGCAGGACGACGGCGAGGGACGCATGTGGCTGGCGTTCCGGCACCGCATCTGCCGCCGGCCACGCTCGGACGGCTGGGCTATCCAGGGCCGCTGGGACGTTCATGCGACGGCCTTCCTGGGGGACCGCTGGACGCCGCCGGTCGAGTTGCCGCATTCCGGCGGTCGGAATGACATGCGCACCGACTCGCAGCGAGATCCGGAAGGCAACGTCTACTTCGCCCATGCTAGCGACAATCGCAACTGGCTGGCCCCCGACATGGCACCGCAGAACCTGAGCGTGGCCGTCAACCGGCTGGGCGGCGCCCCGAAGCCTGGCGAGGCTCGTTTCGTCGAACGCCGCCGGGAGGTGGCCCCGGTGCGCGTCGTCCATCCCCGCGAGCGCGAGCAGGTCGCGCGCATTCGCGCGTACAGGATGGAGCACGGCGGCAAGACATACCACATCTACCGCGGCGACCTGCATCGGCACACGGATATCTCAATCGACGGCATCGGCGACGGCTCGCTCATGGATCTACACCGCTATGCCCTTGACGCCGCCGCTTTCGATTACATCCTCGTCACCGATCACAACATGGGACAGGACAAAGAGTATCCCTGGTGGCGAACCCAGAAGGCGAACGATCTCTACACGGTGCCAGGGGCGTTCATTTCGATGTACGGTTACGAACGGAGCGTGCCGTATCCGAATGGCCACCGCAACGTGATCTGGGCGGAGCGCGGGCAGCGCACGCTGCCCGTGCCGCAGCGTGCCATTCCGGCGCAGATGAAAGCTGACACAGGTAAACTATACGATTACCTGCGGCGGACGCACGGCATCTGCACAGCCCACACGTCGGCCACGGACCAGGGCACGAACTGGGCGGAATTTGACGGCACGCTGGAGCCTATCGTCGAGATCTTCCAGGGTTTCCACACGTCCTATGAAGCCCCCGGCACGCCCAAGACCACCGATGCCAAGACCGACCAGGTCCATGGTCCGTGCAGGCCGGATGGCTTCATTTCGCATGCGCTGGCCAAGGGCTATCGCCTCGGTTTCCAATCGTCGAGCGACCATGTGGCCACCCACGTCAACTACGCCTGTATCCTGGCGGAGGAGTTCAGCCGGGCCGGACTGGTCGAGGCGATGCGCAAGCGGCACACCTACGCGGCCACCGATAACATCGTTCTCGACGTGCGCATGGGGGGGCTCGGCATCATGGGCGATGAGGTACGAACGCCGCAGCCGCGGTTGGAAGTCGTGGTGCTCGGGACGGGACCGCTCGACCGTGTGGACGTGCTGCGCGATGGCGAGGTGGTTCACACCGAACGGCCGGACAAGGAGGGTGTGGAGGTGCGCTTGCAGTGGGAAGACCCAACGCCGAAGAAGGGGGAACAGCCGGGTTACTATTATGTCCGTGTCCAGCAAAAGGATGGGCAAATGGCGTGGGGCTCGCCAATCTGGGTACATGTCCAGTAACACGATCCCACTTGTGGGTTAGCGCCCCTGTCGCTAACCCGCGCGCGGTTCATTCATACCGTTTCAACAACAGATACTCGATCAGCCAGGTCAAGATCGCCAGACTGCGATCGTTCTGATCGCGGGCAGAGTCGAACTCCGAAAGGAACATGCCACTCAACTTCTCCGACCACGCTGCATCGATGATACGCAACACCAGGTGCGGGCTGAGTCCAAACGGCACTGGCTGCGTTACCGCCGGGAAGAAGGCCGGCTCGAATACGTCGCAGTCGATGTCCAGGAACACGCGTTTCGCCTCTCGGCATGCCGCACGGACCTGCGCCAACACGGCTTCCGGATCGAGGGCCAGACGTTCGCTGGCGAAGGTCTGGCGGTAGGTCTCGGCCACGTACTCGGGACGGAGCAATAGTTCGCGGTGGCCCACGTTGACGAGCCACGGCAGGGGGCCGGCACAGTGCAGGAGAAAGTTGCCGTGCGACAGCTCTTGCGTGCAGGTGCTGAAGTTGTGAATGTCGAGATGGGCGTCAAGCTGGACGATCAAGGTGCTGTCGCCCAGTTCGGCCAGTTCGTCGTAGACCGGCAAAGCGCCGAGGTGATTGCCCGTGAGCCAGAGAAGAAAATCCCCCTGGCGCAGTGCCTGGCGTGCCAGCTGCCGGCCGCGGCCGCGCCAGTTCTGGTAGGCGGGCATCGTCTCGAAGGCGTGCTGGCGCAGGCGCACCTTGCCGGTGTAGGCGTGCGCGCGTGTCGGCACTTGCTCGCGCTTGTTGTCGGCCAGGACTTCGCGCAACTCGTCGCCGAGCAGTTCTGCGCCGGCGGCGCTGCCTGCGCTTCCGAAGAGATCGAAGGGAAAGACTACCACCGTCGTTTGCACGCTTGGAGATTACCTCAACAATATAGGCTTTTCTTGGGCGGCCCGGACATACTCGCGGATTGTATGCGATGTGGCACGGCAGGACACGAGAATCTCCAGCGTCTCGGGCCGCGTGGGCGGCCGGGCTGTTTGCCGTCGCCTCCATAGAATGAACTGTAACCCATTCCGGAACCGGCCCGGCGGGCAAAGGCGTTTCCGGTCCTCGTTGGCAAGAAGGACACCAGCCATGCAGGCGATTCAGGATTTCTACATCGCGTCCAGCGCAGTAGTGACAGGCGATGTGCTGCTGGAGGCTGGCGTGAACCTCTGGTACGGCTCGGTGATCCGCGGCGACCTGGCGCGGATCACGCTGGGACCGCGCGTTAACGTCCAGGACGGCACCATCATCCACACCGACCACAACGCCGCCATGACGATCGAAGCAGGGGTCGTGGTCGGACATCGGGCGGTCCTGCACGGCCGGCGCATCGGCCGCGACACCCTTGTCGGCATGGGCGCGTTGCTCCTGACCGGCTGCGAGGTTGGCGAGGAGTGCCTCATCGCGGCCGGCTCGGTCGTCACCGAGGGCCGGCGCATCCCGCCGCGCTCGGTGGTCATGGGAGTACCCGGCAAGGTGGTCCGCGGTATTACTCCCGAGGAACTGGAACGGACGCACACCATCTGCGCCAGCTACCTGGAACTGGCCCAGCGCTATGCCCGCGGTGCCTTCCCGGCCCCCTGGACTCGCTAACAGGGTCCGGTTATGCGTTCCCAGGACGCGGCCCGCTCGCTTCGTTACTCTCATAAATCTCTTCGCCCCCGCGCAACTTCGTGTTATCCTCAATGTGCTCGTGCTTAGCGGCGATTTCCCGATCGACAGACTCGTGTGAGCGGCAACGATGAGCTTGGCTGCCGAAAGCTTGGTGCGCCCGATCGGCAATGGTAAAGAACCCCGTCTCGACCTCGATCCCGGGTCGGACCGGGTGGCCGACCTCGACGCCAAGCAGGCCCGGATAGCAACTTTGCTCCAGGAAGCCGGCTGCGAGGGTCTGCTCGTCCTTGAACCCGAAAACCTCGCCTGGTTGACCAGCGGCGGTACGCCGCGTGGCATCCTTGATCCGGCGGAACTGCCCGGCCTCTACCTCAGCCCCGAGCAGCGCTGGTTGCTGTGCAGCAACGTCGACAGCCAGCGGTTCTTCGACGAGGAACTGGACGGTCTCGGCTTCCAATTGAAGGAATGGCCGTGGCACTGGGGCCGCGAACAGTTGCTCGCCGATCTCTGTCACGGCCGGCGCGTGGCCAGCGATCGGCCCCTCCCCGACAGCAAGCCGGTCGGCGACGCGCTGCGTCAGCAGCGCCGCATTATGACCGACTACGAGCAAGCTTGTTACCGCGTGCTGGGCGAAATCATCGCCCATGCGCTGGAGGCGACCTGCCGCGCCGCCAATCCCGACGAGACGGAACGAGAATTGGCCGGCCAATTGAGCCATCGCTTGCTGCACCGCGGGGCGCATCCGGTGCACATCGGCGTGGCCGCCGATGGCCGTTCGCGTCTCTATCGCCAGTTCGGCTTCACCTCGACGCCGATACGCAAGCATGCCGTCCTGACCGTCGCCGCCCGCAAGTACGGCCTGATCGCCACCGCCAGCCGTTCCGTCAGTTTTGGAGCTCCCGAGCAAGCCTTCCGACAAGAACACGACGCGATTTGCAAGATTGGCGCCACCTACCTTGCTTCGACGTGGCCGGATGCGGTGCCGCGGCAGATCCTGGCGGCGGGGCGGCGCGTGTACCAGATCACCGGCTTCGAGCACGAATGGCAACTGTGTCCCCAGGGGAACGTGACCGGGCGGTTCCCGGTGGAACTGCCCCTCCTACCCCAGACCGAGGAACTGTTCCAGGCTGGCTGGGCTGTGACCTGGCGTGCCAGTGTCGGCTCCGCCCTGGCGTGCGATACCTTTCTGGTCACCGACAAGGGCGCGGAAAACCTCACGGCGCCCGGAGCATGGCCGCTCAAGCGCATCCGCATCCAGGGCGCCGACTTCCTCCGCCCAGACCTCCTGCAACGCTGAGGCCCGCAACGGACCTGTTCGGCGAGGACGGTGGCGAGTAGGATCGGCGGTATGAATGATCCGACGCGAGCGAGCGCCGATTTGGCGACAAAGATTGCCCGTTTGGTGGAAGAGCGCGGCTGGAACCAGGAAGAGTTCGCGCGCATTGCCAATCTCAACCGCCAGACCATCCGCCAGATTCTACTTCCGAGTGGTGATCGCCGCCTGCGAAATGCCACAGTTGCCGCGTGCGCTCGGGCGCTAAACCTCTCCGTCAACGAGCTCCGCACCGTGCCGCTGGAACGACTGCTGCCGCGGATGGGCGGGCAGCACCCGGCCAACCGCGACGATCGGCTGCGTCATCTCTACGAGCAGGCCACTCAGCCGGAGCTGCTGGCCTGGCTGGAGCGCAATCCGGAGCGGGCGAACGGCCTGACTCCGGAGGTGATCGACGAGTTACTGTCGCTGCAAGGGACCGGAGGCCCCTTGACCACGCTTGGGGTGGACCACTATGTCGAGATAATCGAGAGGAAAGGTCGGCTAAAGCAAAAGGTCGATACGATTGCAAGCACCGAGTACATCGACCTGCTGGAGCAGCTAGTGGATCTGATGTACGAGAAAGTTCAGCCGTACGCCGACCGGCGTTGAGACGCGTTTTCCTGGTTTTGGCTCAGGGCAATTCATGAAGGCTCACTTGCTGTTGCTTCCCGCGGCCTGCTTGCTCTTCGGCGCTGACGCTCCCAGGGATGCGCGTCCTGCCCACCTCGTATGGGCGCAGAAGATGGTCCATAACGTCAGCGCCGACCGCACCCACTATCAACACAAAGAGTCCGAAGTGCGCTGGGAGGAACCCTACGTCTGCAAAACGGACTGCAGCGGCTTCCGCAACGCGGTGCTGCAACGGGCCTACGGTCGGACCGGCCACGACTTCGAGGAGTGGTTCCAAAAGAAGCGGCCCCTGGCCGCGGACTATTGCGACGCTATCCAGAAAGAAAAAAAGTTCAAGCGGATCGATATTATCGCTGAATCTAGGCCGGGCGAGGTGCTGGCCGTGAGGTATCCGCCCGGTGATCCAGAAAACAAGGACCACAATTCCGGTCACGTCATGCTACTCGTCTCGAAGCCTGCCCCACGCCACCCGACCGAACCTCTCATTGCGGGTACTCGGCAATGGGAGGTCGAGATCATCGACCAGAGTCATTCCGGACATGGTCCGAAGGACACCCGCAACCAGGCGAAGGAGCGAGATGACCGTTCGGGAGTCGGCCAGGGCGTGCTGCGACTCTACGCGAATCCGGACGGGACGGTCGCCGGCTACACCTGGAGCACGTCGAAAAAATCAGCATACCGCGACCAGACCAGGCGTCACCTCGCCATCGGCCGACTCGATGCGGCAAGGAAGCCGTGAGGCGAGCGCGTCGCTACAATACGGGCGGACTTCCCGGCTTATCCAAGAAGAGGAGACGGAGCGATGCCGGCGTTTCGCCGTATCCACGACGACCAGGCGGGGCCAGGTGCCCTCGGTTTGCTGGTGCCTCCGGGGCGCCGGACAGTTGTTATCGTTCGCCCGCGCAAACTACCCTGGGATCTGCTTATCGTGCAGAGCCAACGCAAGACAGGAGCAACGACCGCCTTTCGGGACTTCAGCCGCGAAGAAGCCATGGCGGCGACCGAAGGACTGGCGCAGGCGCTTGAAAGGTGGAGCGGCGGCAGTCCCGGCCGGGTCGAGGCGACGGCGACAGCGCTCGGGGATGGCTACCTGGTCCGCGCCGAGGTCGGCATTTTCCCCTTGCTCGCCTGTCTTCGTCAGCCGGGCCAGCCTTACCAGCCCGTGATCTTTCCCCAACTCGGTGCCGCCCACGAGGCGGCCACTGCCCTGCGCGGTGTGCTCTGTCCACGCGTTGATGCCGAGCAAGAACTGTACTTCAACATCCGCCACTTCGCCCGCCAGGACCGCTAACGCAACGCATGCCCTACACACCGATCCTCGCCACGCTCGGCTACATCCTGGCTCCGGATGGCCGGCAGGTGCTGCTTATTCATCGCAACCGCCGTGCCGACGACCCTCACTTCGGTAAGTACAACGGGTTGGGGGGCAAGCTCGACGCCGGCGAGGACGTCGTCGCCTGTATACGCCGCGAGGTCCGTGAGGAGAGCGGCCTGGAGTGCGATACCCTGAAACTATGCGGCACGATCAGCTGGCCCGGTTTCGGCAAGCAAGGCGAGGATTGGTTCGGTTTCATCTTCCTGATCGAGCGCTGGCACGGTACACCGCGGACCGAGAACCCTGAGGGGACGCTGGAGTGGGTGGCGGTGGACCAGTTGCAGACTTTGCCGCTGTGGGAAGGAGACCGCAACTTCCTGCCGCTGGTGTTCGGGTCGGGCGCCCTCCAATTTCACGGCGTGATGCGCTATCGCGACGGTCAGCCGTTGAGCTGGTCGTACAGCCTCCTGTAAAGCGGGCACAGGGTGGAGATGTCCACTCCGAGCCGGAAGCGTCGGCATCCGGTTGACGCTTTCCGTCGCTCACCGTTCGGCCCTGTGCGGACGACCTCACCGATTCAGGTGTAATAATCTGTTCCCGAAGCCCCTCTCCCCAGTACTCGGTGGAAAGGAACTAATGCTGCCGAAGAATGGCGACACCTTGGCCCCTCGCCCCCGAGTACGGGGGCGAGGGGTTGGGTGAGGGGGCCGTTCTTCCCCGAGTACGCGGGCGAGGGGGGGCATGTGGAACAGTCTCTGATCACCACCAGCGGCTTGGTAAGTTTTTCCAATCCAACTTGTTGCCGCGCCCCTTGCCCTGTGGTCCAATAATGGTACGGCATGTCCTTTCTGTGTTCAGGAAACCTCGGAAGGAGAAACCACGCAAATGGGAGGCGACATGGTGGCGGCCCTCGGACGGGCCACGGTGGACGGACAGACACTCTTCGGACACAACAGCGAGCGGCCGTCCCGTGAGTGTCAGTCGTTGCGGCTCACTCCGGGCCGCTCCTTTGTGGCCGGTGAGAAGGTCCGGACCGAAAACCTGGAGCTGCTGCAGGTGCGGCAGACCTTGACCGTGCTCGGCAACCAGCCAGAGGGTGCCTGGGGCTACGAGCACGGGGTCAACGATCGTGGGGTGGCCATTGGCCGGGCCGCCCTGTGCAGCCGGCTGGAGAGTCCCGCGCCGGGGGGGCTACGCGGCAGCGAACTCGTGCGTCTGACTCTCGAACGCGCCGGCACCGCCCGCCAGGCGGTGGACCTGCTCACTGATCTGGTTAGCCGCCACGGTCAGGCAGCTGACGTGGTCGCTCCCGAGGCCGGCGATAATGCTTTTCTGATCGCCGACGGGGCGGAAGCCTTCGCGGTCGAAACCGCCGGCACTCATTGGGTCTACCAGGTGGCACGTGAGGCGCGCGCGCTGGGAACCCTGAGCACCGTACGGCAGGACTGGGATCGGATCGCGCCTGGTCTCGCCAGCCAGGCCATCGATCGCGGTTGGTGGCCGGAGGATGGCAGCAAGCTCGACTTCGCCGGTGCCCTAGGCGTGCCATGCATGGCGGCGAATCACAACGCCGCTCTCCGCCGTTGGGGAAGAGCGACTCTCCTCCTCGGCGAACAGAACGGTCACATCGATACGGCATTCGTGCGCCGCCTGTTGAGCGATCATTACGAAGGCTGTGGCGACGAGATCGACCCCTTTGAGGCAAGCGAGACAGCCGCGCCGCTGTGCCGCCATCCGCAGGGTGGCGCGGCAACCGCGGCGAGTTTGGTGGTTCAGCTCGCGCGGGAACCCCTGCGGTTGCTGGTGGCCTGGTGCGCCTTCGGGCCGCCGTGCCTGAGCGTGTACTTCCCCGTCCTCCTCGAAGGCGAACTGCCGGGGGCGTTCGTGGGGGCCACGACGGAGTCGGAGAGTGGTAGCCTGTGGTGGCGAGTGCAAAGCCTCGGCGCCTTTCTGGCGGAAAACCGCGATTCTCGGGACCTGGCCCGCGAAAGTCTCGGGCGGTTGCAGGCCCGCTTCGATCGGGAGGCCGAGGAGTTCGCCAGCGAGGGAGTGGCCCTGCGCGAGCGTGGCGATCCGGTCGAACTGCGCCGGTTGGCCACGCTGTTCATGCAGCATTGCCTCGAAAGATTCGAGGAGGTCCGCGCCGGCATTCTCCGTAGCGCTCGGGTTGGCCGAAGCGTGGCGGCCCAGGGGCTATGAGCGAGCGGCCTCGGTGCCTGGATCGAGCAAACTGATGGGCAAGGTGGGATCACGAGTCCGGCGTTGGATGAAACGGAGTAATCCGAGCGGTGCTTCGAGCGTGCCCTATGAGGTTGCCTGCGCCTGCGGCACGCTGGCACGGGGTTTCCGCAAGGCCCATCATCAAGTCGTCTGTTGCAGCAATTGCCGGCAACCGGTGTTCGTCCTGCCGCGCAGTCCGTTGCTGCAGCCACACCTTGCAGGCCAGGGTAGTCCGGGTCCTGGGGAAGCCGCGAAAGCCCGGACAGGACGGAGACGTTTGCCTGGTCTAAAACCCTGGCACTGGCCGCTGCTTGCTGCGGTGCTGACACTGGCTGCTGTCGTCGTTGGCTACGTAATTGTCTTCCACTCGCTACAGCAGGTCAGGCCTTCGTCTGCCAGTGTCGGCGCCGAAGAAGTCGAGGCCCGCGTCCGGGCGGGAGAGAAGGCACTCGCTGCGGGCAGATTCCGCCTGGCGGCCGACGAGTTGCAACGAGCGCGATCCTTGCTGGAACAGAGGCCGCAACTGCTCGGCGCCAGCCGCGCCCGAGAAATCGGCCAGTTGCAGCGGCAGGCCGACCTGCTCGCCGATCTGCTGTCGGAGTCACTGGGAGAGATACTGCAGCGCGCCGCCGGCATGCAGGAGGAAGAATGGGAGGCCCAGTTTGCCCGCCGTTGCGAAGGCCATGCTGTCATCTTTGATGCCGACGTAACGCGCGCCGGGGCCGGAGAGCTCCGTGTCGATTATCTCATCACGGCCGGCGCGGAGCCGGCGCGATTGGAAGTGAGCGATCTCAAAGTACTCGCAGGGCTGCCGCGCGAACGACCGCCCCGCCTCCTCTTCGGCGCCCGCCTGGCAAGCATGCGCCGCGAGCCGCCCGGGACCTGGGTGGTGCGCTTCGCGCCCGAGAGCGGCGTGCTCCTCAGCGACTCGGACGCGGCCGCTGCCTGCTGTCCGCCGCCGATCGACGAAGAACTCCTGGCTCTCGTCAAGCGGCAGCACGACTGGCTCGGGCTCGCTCCATAGGAAGCGAGGCCGCCAGGCCGACAGAGGCTGGATTGCGACCACCGAGCAACTGGAGCATCGCGGGCAGGAAGATCAGCGCCGTCAGCATGCAGCAGCCAACGCCCAGCGCCAGGATGAAGCCCAACCCCGCCAGACCGCGCTCGCTGGAAATCATCAGGGTGCCGAAGCCGATCATCGTCGTGAGCGCCTTGACCAGGACACCGCGGCCGATGGCGTAGCTAATCGTCCCCTTGCCTTCCCGGCGCCGCAGCAGGAAATCGTGAATCACATGGACGCCATTGTCCACACCGACGCCGAGAATGAGTGGGAAGGCGATCATGTTTGCGGGGTTCAGCGGGATTCCGAACAGGCCCATGATGCCCACCGAAAGCACCACACCCATCGCCAGGGGTGCCAGGGCCAGCAGCGTGTTGCGCAGGTTGCGGAAATCGACTGCCAGCACCACGATGATAACGACCAGGGCGTAGAGGCCGGCCCACTGGAAGCCGTTCTTCATCGCCTTCAGTCCCTCCACCGTGGCGAACGGCTTGCCGGTGGCCTCGGCGTCCACAGCTTGAACCTTCTCCGTGAAATGCTCCAGGGGCTCGAAGTCCCAGAGGCAGTCGCGAGCAAAGATCCGCAGCAGCCACTTACCGCTCTGGCCGATGTAGCGCTCGCGCAGTTCCAGCGGCAGGTCCGCCACGGTGATCTCCGCGGGGGTGGAAACGTCACGGAGGTGGTAGAGGTCCTCGGCAAGGTCGCCGGCCACGCGATGCTCGAAGTCGCGTAGCCGTTCGCCGGCCGTGTCATCGGGCGTCTGCGCCAGCAGGACGTGCAGCGTTTGCAGTTGCCCGCGCAGGTCCGCTAGGAGCGGCTCTCCGTCCGGCCCCGGCGGCGGCAGGTGCTCCACCAACCGTTCCAGCGCCCGTTTCATCTCCTTTCCGGAAACGAAAGTGGGGATAACCTTGTCGCGCAAATGGCTAACGGCCCCCCGCGCCGGCAAGCTGCGCAGCCGGTGCTGGATCTCGCGTAGCGTTTCGAGCTTCGCGTCCTGGTGGGCCGGTACCAGCGAGGCAATCTCGACGACCCGGCTCACCTCCGGCAGCTGCTCAAAACGTTTCTTCAGTGCGAGGGCCTCGGCAGGACTGGAGACGTAGCTCAGGGCGTACCAGCTCGCCCCGGCGGTGTGTTGGATCAGCTTCATCTCCCACTTGACCGAATCGAGGTCCTGGGCCTGGAGATGGAGCAGATTGTGGTCGTACTTGACCGCGGTGGCGCCGCTGCCGACGAGGACCGTCACCGCCACACTTGCAGCAACGACCCAGGCCGGTCGAGACGTCAGGCGGGGTAGCCAACCGGCCTGTGTCGCAATGGGAATGGTGGAAGCGACCGGCTGTTGCCGGCGATCGCAGATCATCAGGAGCGCCGGCAAGACGGTAAAGCAGGCGAAGGCGCACAGCAGCACGCCCGACCCAGCGATCCAGCCCAGCTCGGCCACCGCCTGGAAGTCGGCGAACATCGCCGCGAAGAACGCCAGGGCCAGCGTCGTCGCCGCCGTCAGGTTGCCGACGGCAACGTGTATCGCCGTGTGCTGCAGCGCCGTTCTCACATCGGCGCCCAGCCGGCGGGCCTGCTCGTAGCGCATCACCCAGAGGACCCCGTAATCGCCCATGCCGATCAGCATGACGGCGAATGTCGCCGACAGGATGTTCAGATGTCCGACCGTGAGCGTCAACCAACCCATGGCCCAGGACGTGCCGACGAGCAGCGTGGCCACGGTCAGCAACGGATAAGAGATGCCGCGGTAAACGAGGATGAACAGCAGCGTGACGCCGACGATGGCCAATAAGGATGCCAGGCGGGTGTCGCGCTCGGCGGCCACCATCTCGTCGGTTTCCAGCACAGGTAGGCCGGTGACACCCAGGTGCAGGTCTGGACACTCCGACCGGGCCTCGGAGACAGCAGCCCGCAGCGCATCGACGCTCTTCCGCGCCGAGGTGAAGGACTTCTCTTCCTTGACCGGCCGCACCAGCAGGAAAGCCAGGGTCGTGCTGGTTTGCTGGGGTTTGGACGGATCGTCGCTGAAGAAGTACTGCGGCTCGGCCAGGAGGTCCGGCTGATTCGGCGGCTGGCTTACCAGGCTGCGCCACGGGTTGTGATACTGAGTCGGATCAGCCAGGGCGTTTGTCGCCGACCGGCTAATGGACAGGAACTGATTGAGGAACTGCCGATCGGCCGGGTCCATCGGTTCGCCCGGTTTCAGGTGTCGCAGGCGTTGGCCCGCCTCGGTGACCAGCCGGTCCAGGGTAAACAGTTCCCAGCCGATCGTGCCGCTCTCCAGGAGCGGGCTCATACTTTTGAGATTGGCCTGAATCTGGGCGAGTTGGTCGGACGGCAGAAAGAGCAGGGCACGATTGCGCAGAGAACGCAGGTCCACCTTGTAGAAGAGGCGGTCGAAGAGTTCCGGCTGCGCCTGGAGGCGCATGCCGAGTCCGTCGAGAGCGGCTTTCATGTGCTGGCGATCGGTCCCCTCCACAACGACCACCATGTCGTCGTCGTTGCCAAATTCGGCGAGGTACTTGCGCCAGCGTTGCTGGTAATTCTTGTTCGGGTTGATGAGGTCGCTGCGCTGGGTTCGATACTCCAGGCGCGTGCAAAACGCCCAGAACGAGAACGCACTAACCACGAGCGCCACCGCCAGCACCAGCCTGGGACAGCGGCACACGGCCGTCACCAGGCCGACCAGCAGACGGTGAATGACCGTCGTCCCTTCCGCCTGTACTTGTTCCGCATTCATGTGTGCCCCGTGCCTCCTTGCTTGCGGGACGCAGAGGGGGGGATTGTAGAGGAGGCTCCAGATAGTTGCAAGGCGAACGAAAACCGTGGAGGGCAAGGCTTTGCCAGAGGGGGTGGATTGGCGAAACAACAAAGGTTTGTTAGGAGTTAGCGGCCTGGCGAACTGGGACGTCAGGGCATCGGCACATCGTGCAGGACGAAGGGCACCTCCACGATGACGGATCGCCGTCCCATGAAGACCAGTTCGGTGGGTTCACCCTGCCGCGGCCGGGGCTGGTAGGTGAGGCGAAACTCGCGCGGTCCGGGGTTGGCGGGGCCACCGAGGCCCTGCAAATCGCTGTCGACCTCATCGAGTCGCTGAAACGGCTGGCCCCAGTTGTCGCGCAGTTCCAGGTTTAGCAGTTCGCCGCCGTGATTCGCCGGCATGAAGCCGTTGAACATCATCAGGCGGTTGAACCTCAGACCGTTGCCAGGAGCGGCTTCGCCATGATTCTCCGGATATTCGATCTGCCCATGCACTTTCACCTGCCCTCCCGCGTCCCGGCTGATCTCGATGATCTTGAGCGAGCCCCCGCGCGCGCCGCGGATCGTCTGTCCAATGGCCTTCTCCAGATTGTTCACGCGCACCAGCGCTTCGAGCGGCGTCTGCACCCGGCCCGTGACGACGCCGCGCAACTCCCGCAGCACGTGCGAATCCTGCTTGCCGGGTAGCAGGCGAACGGGTATGTGTCGTGGATCGCCACCCATGGCATCGCCGAGATAGCCCGCGCCATCCCAGATGCGCACCATGCCGAATTGCTGTTCCGTCTGGTCGGTGCCATCACCTGCGAACGGCATCGACTGGGCAAGCCTTTGGCCGCGGTCATCGATGGCCTGGATGATGTGCAGGCCAACAACGCCATGCCATGCCACCGCGGGGTCCGCACACACTTCCACGGGCAGTACCCGTTCGCCCTCGTTCAGCCACAGGCTGGGCAGGCTCACGTGCGCCGGCAAAGCGCGGACCCGCACGGCACCGACCTGGCAGGACGGTAGTAACGGCGCGCGGCCATCGCTCAGGATCAGGCGGCCAACTGTGGGATCGACGGGCACGTAGGGGTTCATCCAGGCGCCGCCCCACGGCAGCGCTCCGCCCAAATAGGGGTTGTACGGCACGTTGTGCTGGGGCTTTTGACTCTCCGGCAGCAGGCGCGGCTCGGACACGCCGGCCTTCTCGCAGAACTGGTCGAATGCCTCCCAGTACGACACGACACCGGTATCGAGTGTCACGCGGCGCCCATCGAGCTTGTGAAGGTTACCACCCAGCGCCAGGCCAGCGCCCGTCTTGGCGTTGAAGTCGGCGACGGCCTCGGCAAGTGGGGTGTGCTCATAGATGAGATGGATCGGTCGGGCGCGGAGCACCTGGGCAGTTTCGAGACGGCGTTCCACTCGCTGGACGATCTCTTCCGCGCGGCGGCGTACGTCAGGATCCTCGCCCTGCATGGCAGCATGCAGAACATCGAGGGCATCCTCGCCCAGGTCCTCGAGGGCACGGGCGGCAGCCTCACGTTCCGCAAACTCGTCACTTCCCAACCGGTCGATGAGCTGGGCAGGATTGGGAGAATCGGTTCTGCGATCACCGGCCCAGGCGACTCCGCACAAAGCGAGGACGGCCAGACCGCAAAACGCGAGCCGAAGGGGACGGGTGCGCATTAGTGGCTCTCGCGATCCAAAGGATGGACGGGATGGAGTGGGACCACCGCCTTGCCCTTCTCCACCATGTCAGAGGTTATCATAACCCCATGGGCCACGCAAACAAAGACCCCAGACAAAATGGATGAACTGCCCGAGCCGCCGCGGCCCGGCGTTCGGCCGCGAGCGGCTTGGCGATCATGGGGAAGGATCACGGAACAGCTGCTGGCGGGCGCCGAGGAAAACGTCGGTAAGGTTCTGCCGGCGCCGCTCCGTATCGAAGCGGGCCTCACGGTCGATCCAGGTCAGCATGCGCTCGAGCCGACTGTCAAACCTCCTCCTCGTTTCGACGGAGATAGACGGAGGCCTCCCCTCGACGCGCGCATAAACCGGTGAGGTGTGTGCTGACTGTTGGCCCCAACACCGCGCCGCGAGCCAGCCACTGGCAGGGAGCGCCACGTCGCCCGCGAGCGTCGCCGTTCTGGGCTGGCCGCTGGCCTTGGTGCTGGCGACGACTGCACCATTACAAAGCACTTCGAGTTGCTCAAACGGAAACCAACTCCGCGCTTCGGCGCGGACCCGAACCGCTGCCGTCCCGGCCGGCAGGGCCAGGACGGATCCGGGGGCCGCATCGTTGACGCTCAGAGACATCACCGGCCCATCGGTCACAAACGTCCGCCCGGCGCGGACGGCCTCGATCCAGTTCTTGTAAGTGAGGTCCGCGCCCGCGTTCAGATGGGCATACGTGCGCACACGGCCCAGACACTCGGCGTTGCTCCGCTTACCGCTGCTGCCCACCAGGGGCACGCGCAGGCCACAATTCAGCACCCCATACCAGTCCTCATGCCCCTCCTTGCACCAGGATAGTGCGGTCGTCTCAACTACGTCGATTTTGCCGAGAAGGAGGTCCGCCAATCTCTCGCCGGGGAGTTCGCCTGGCGCCAGAACCGGATCGAAACCTGGCCAAACCACCAGGCCATTCTTGCGGTGACACTGGTCGCACCAGTCCGCCAACGTCCAGTTTACCTCTTCCGCCTCGCCCAGCATCAGGGGATAGACAACGCGATGGCAATTGAGCAGTGCCAGGTCGCCAAGCGCGCCGCCAGTGTTCAGCGTGTTGACGACGACCAGATGCCCGCTTTTCGCAATAGCCGGTTCCTGGCCACTGAAGTCGAGAAGATTCGGCGATGCCGGGGGGTGGGGCCGGTACGCGGCCAGCACGTTGACCACCGCAAGGTCCTCGGCAGCGCCTTCAAGTAGTGCCGCATGGGGTGAGAGGAATTGCGCGCGCGTCTCACCGGCGAACCAACCCAGCGCCCGCATGTCGCACCAGCGCTGAATCTCCAGGCGCAGCGAGAGTTGCCCCTGCTTCAGGTTTACCTCCTGCCGCAGCGGCAAGTACTCCGGGCCCCGGAGCGCTTCGATGCGAATGTTGCCCGGCGGCAGGTTGATCTCGCAGGTGCCGTCGATGTATGCCCACTTCGTGCCGTCCAGCAGCAGGTTTCCGCCCACGTCCTCGCCTGGTGCCGTTGCGAAATCGGTCAAGCGGCCAAGGGGTGCGTGATAGGTCCGATCAGGGCCAAGAAAGCGGATGCGCACCGGCCCTGGTTGGCCGGTGGTGCTGTCGCTGACGCGGACGTGAACCGTCGCCATGGCCGGCCTCGACCTACTGATACCGACCGCCGACCCGTTCGAGGATGTTCCGGAAGGCCTCGGCCGCCTTTGGGAACAGGTCAGGCCCGGTGACGCCGCCGGTCGGCCCCCCGCCGAGCAGGTGTGGCTCCAGCGTGGCGAAGCCGTCGAACTCCATCGCCACCGCCTCCGCCATCACCTCGGCGAGGCGGCCTTGGCCTTCGCCCGCCAGCCGGCCATGCTGCTCGCCATGAACCCAGTCCTTGATGTGGAAGTGGCTGGTCCATTGTTTCGTCAGCTGCCAGCCTTGCCAGGGATCGAAGCCGCAAAAAACGTAGTTTGCTGGATCGTAGATAGCCGCGAAGGCGCGGCCGCTGGGTTGTTTGCGCACCGTCTCCATCAGATCCTTGACGCGCTGGGGATCATCGCCGTAGATACGGTGTTCGTTCTCGTGGAGCAAGCGAACCCCCGCCTTCTCCGCCAGCTTCAGCTTTTCTTCCATGCGGTCGAGCACTTCGCGCCGCCAGTCGCTCCACTCACCTTGTTCCGGCCGGTAGTAGCTGAAGATGCGGATGTTCGGCGTCTCGAACACCCTGCACAACTCCAGCGCCCGCCGGAAGCGCTCGAGGTGCGGGGCGAATGGCTGGTCGATAGGGATCTTGCCAATGGGCGACCCGATCGCGCTGAGCCGAAAACCGTGGCGGTCGAGGAGCGATTTCAGCTCCGCGACCTGCAGGTCGGTCAGGGCGAGGACGTTGGTCTTCAGGATGGAACGCAGCTCGATGTGGCGGATGCCGCAATGTTCGAGCACGTCGATCTGCTGCTCGGGGTCCGGCGAAATCTCATCGGCGAAGGCGGAGATGGTGAACATGACGGGCACCTGGAAAGGTAACGATTTAGCCCGCAGCGCCGGCAAGGGCAGAACTGGACCCTTGCCGGCATTGCGGGATGGTATTGAAGCAGATTCATTTTGGCCGCACAACCTCTAGCTTGACCTTGTCGGCGATGAACGTCCGCTCGCCGCGGCTGCCAAAGCGAATCTTGACCTTGCGCGAGGCGCCATAGCCGCTCAACTCGGTGATCCGGCCCTGGCCATAGGTCGCGTGCCGCACGATCATCCCCTCGGCAAACCCCCCGGCGTCGCCCTCGCCTGGCCGGTGGGGCGTCTGGCTGCCGCCGCGCGACGCGACGCCCGCATCGACCCACCCTGAAGTTGCTGCCGGTCCACCGCTGCGCCAGGCGTCCATCGCGCGGGGGGTGCCGCCGGCGCTCGCCGACAGGTCGAGCTTTTCGATGACCTCGGGAGGCAGCTCGTCGAGAAACATGCTTGGCACCGTGTAGCCGGTCTGGCCGCGGAACTCGCGCAGGCGGGCGTGGCACAGGTAAAGCTCTTCCTTGGCCCGCGTCATACCGACGAAGGCCAGGCGCCGCTCCTCCTCAACTTCCTCGGTGCGCGCCAGGCTGCGTTCGTGCGGCAACAGTCCTTGCTCCACGGCCACCATGTAAACCACAGGGAACTCGAGTCCCTTGGCCGAGTGCATCGTCATGATCGACACGCAGTCCTGGTGCTCGTCCCAGCTGTCCACGTCGCTCGCAAGGGTGACGTTCTCGAGAAAGTCGCCGATGGTGGCGCTGCTGTCCGAGGCGGTGAATTGGCGGGCAGCCGTGACGAGTTCCTCAATGTTGGCCAGGCGTTCCTGGTCCTGCTCGTCCCGGCTGTCCTTGAGCATCTGCCGGTAGCCGCTGCGGTCGAGCACCTGGCGAATGACCTCGTCCGGCTGCGCGTCGAGCAGCTGGCGCAGGTCACTCATCAGCTGAGCGAAGGCGTGAAACGCGCCGGCGGCCTTACCCTTGATGGCCGGGATGCGCTGCACCTCGGCGGCGGCCTCGAGGAGGCTCAGGTTGCGCGGCTCGGCGTAACCGCGCAGGTGTTCCAGCGACACCTTTCCCAGACCGCGCGCCGGCTCGTTCACGATGCGCAGGAACGACAGATTGTCACGCGGATTGACCAGCAGCCGCAGGTACGCCAGGACGTCGCGGTTTTCCTTGCGGTCGTAGAAGGCGAGTCCCTTGACGATCTGAAATGGCACGCGCAGGTTCGTGAAGGCGGTTTCCAGGATGCGCGTCAGGGCATTGATGCGCAGGAACAGGGCAAAATCACGGTAACGCCGCTGCTGCTCCGCGACGGCATCGCGGATGCGGCGGGCGATCCCCTCGGCCTCATCCAGGCCCGACTCGAACGTCAGCACGGTCACGGGCCGGCCGGGGGGGTTGTCGGTGTGCAGATCTTTCGGTTTTCGCTGCTGATTGTGCGCGATCAGGTGGCTGGCTGCTTGCAGGATCGACTTCGTGCTGCGGTAGTTTCGGTCGAGCGTCAGCACGCGGACATTCGGGAAATCTCTCTCGAAATCAAGGATATTGCGGATATCTGAACCTCGAAAACGGTAGATCGATTGGTCCGGGTCGCCCACGACGCACAGGTTCGGATTGTCCATCGACAAGCCGCGTGCGATGGCGTACTGAGCGGAGTTGGTGTCCTGGTATTCGTCGATGAGCACAAAGCGGAACCGCGCGTCAAGTTCAGCCCGCAGTTCCGCGTCGTTCTTGAGCGCCAGCGCCGGCCAGTAGAGGAGGTCGTCGAAGTCGAGCGCGTTGGAGTTGCGCAGCCGTTTCTCATAGGCCGGGTAGACACGGGCCACGGTCGTGCCGAAGAAGTCCTTGTGCCGCTCGGCGTAGCGCTCGGGACCGAGGAGTTGATTCTTGGCCTTGCTGATAGCCGACTGGACTGACTCGGGCGTGAAGCGGGAGTTGTCAATGCCGGCGTCTTCCAGGGCCACCTTCACGAGACGCAGACGATCCGCCTGGTCGTAGATCGTGAAGTTGCGGTCGAGGCCAAGGCGTTCGGCGTACTGGCGGAGCAAGCGGGCGCCGAGGGCGTGGAAGGTGCTGATCCACACGCGGCTGCCGGGCACCAGCGTTTCGATGCGCTGGCGCATCTCGCCGGCTGCTTTGTTGGTAAAGGTAATGGCGAGGATGTTTCCCGGCCGGATGCCTTGCTGGAGGAGGAAGGCGACGCGGCGGGTGATGACGCGCGTCTTGCCGCTGCCGGCGCCTGCCAGAACGAGCAGCGGTCCCTCCAGATGGGTCACCGCCTCAGTTTGAGCGGGCGTCAGGTCGGCCAGCAGATCCTGTTCGCGTCGTTGCGGCATGCAAAACCTCGCAGGGGCAGAGAGCAGTGCGGTCTATCAGCACCGATTTTACAGCTGCGGCCGGTCTTTGCTAAGATCAGCAAAAGAAACTTGGCCCAGAGGAAAGCGAGTTCTCATGGCAATCGTCGGGATCGGCACGGACATCGTCGAATGCCTGCGCATCGGCCGGATGGTCGAGCACCACGGCGAACTCTTCCTGAACCGCGTCTACACCGAACGCGAAATCCGCTACTGCCAGGCGCGGAAGCGGGCCGTCGAGCATTTCGCCGGCCGCTGGGCGGCCAAGGAAGCGATCCTCAAGTGCCTGGGGACGGGCTGGCGGCGCGGCCTGTGCTGGACCGACATGGAGATCCGCAATACACAAGTCGGCCAGCCAGAGGTGTTGCTTTGCGGCGCCGCCAAGGACCTGGCCCAGAGTTTACGTATCTCGGAAATCCTCTTGACGATCTCGCACTGCCGGGCCTACGCGACGGCCTACGCCCTGGCACTGAGCGGCACGACGCGCCCGGCGCCCACGGTGCCAGAACCGGGGTGAACCCGCACGCGGCCTGGCATCACTTCGCCACTTCGAGAATGAGCTGCCGCGCGGCCTTGTACGCTGCCCGGATCGTGTTGGCGCGGATTTCCATTTGTGCCTCGTTGAAATAGCGGTTTCCTTCGGCCTCCGGGAGGCCGGCGATCTCGATGGTCAAGGGCAGCAGACGCAGGAATTCGAGGACCTTCTGCTGCTGGCGATCGGCGCCTTCAGTGCTCATACCGTCGTTCTCCCGCAAGCGAAAGGGTGGATGAGGGCGACCAGCCATAAGCGTATCCGTACTGCCTCGCCCGGTAAAGAGTCCGGGCCAGTCTGAGTGTTGCCGCAATTCGCCCGTTTTTTCGTTCACTTCACAGGAAAGTTTCTGTTACGATGGTTTCCTGGCGCCCACCAGTGCCGCCAACCCCGTAGGTCTGGAGGCGCCCGCCGACTCGTGCTTACCACCGAGACCGCCGCTTTTCACCGGATGAGACAATCCCGTCCTCCGGGCATTTACCACAAAAGGGAAGGAGATACATCTTGAGCAACACTTCAGAAACCGGCCTGTCGCGCCGCGACTTGCTGAAAGCAACCGGCCAGATCGCCGTGGCATCGGCCCTGGCAGGGGCCACCATTCCCTACGTTCACGCGGCCGAGAGCAGTACGATCCGCCTCGCCCTGGTCGGCTGCGGCGGCCGTGGCACCGGCGCGGCGGACAACGCTCTCTCCACCAAGAACGGCCCGACGAAGCTCGTCGCGATGGCGGACGTCTTCACCGACCGCCTCAGTTCCAGTTTCAAGTCGCTCGAGCAGCGTTTCGCCCCACAGATGGAAGTTCCCGACGATCGCAAGTTCCTCGGCTTCGACGCCTATCGGAAGGCGATGGACTGTCTCCGTCCTGGCGACGTGGTGATCCTGACCACACCCCCGGCGTTTCGGTGGGTTCACTTCACCTACGCCATCGAGAAGGGGCTCAACGTCTTCATGGAGAAACCGGTCACAGTGGACGGACCAGGCACGCGCAAGATGCTCAAGCTGGCCGAAGAGTCCAAGAAGAAGAACCTCAAGGTCGGCGTCGGCCTCATGTGCCGCCATTGCGAAGCCCGCGGCGAACTGTACAAGCGCATCAAGGACGGTCAGATCGGCGATCTCGTGCTTCTCCGGGCCTACCGCCAGAAGGGCCCCGAGGCCACCTGCTTCAGCGATCCTCGTCCCCAAAACGTCAACGAACTGGAATACCAGATTCGTCGGTTCCACAGCTTCCTCTGGGCCAGCGGCGGCTGCTACAGCGACTTTCTCATCCACAACATCGATGAATGCTGCTGGATGAAAGACGCCTGGCCGGTCAAGGCCCAGGCCGCTGGCGGCCGGCAGTACCGGGGGCACAAGATCGATCAGAACTTCGACCACTACTCGGTCGAGTACACCTTCGCCGATGGGTCCAAGCTCCGTCTCGAAGGCCGCACCATGGACAACTGCCACCAGGAATTCGCCAGCTATGCCCATGGCACGAAGGGCTCGGCCGTCATCTCCCAGTCAAGCCACTTTCCGGCGAAGTGCCGCACTTACAAGGGTCAGAACTTCGTCAAGGCAGACCTGAATTGGCAATACGGCAAGGAGGAACCCAACCCGTATCAGCTGGAGTGGGACCACCTGCTAGACGCCATCCGCGGCGATAAGCCGTACAACGAGGTGCAGCGCGGGGCCGAGGCCAGCCTCGTGACATCCATGGGCCGGATGGCCGCTCACACCGGCCGCATCATCACCCGGGACGACATCCTCCACTGCGATCACGAGTTCGCCCCCGACGTCGATAAGCTGGTCCTGGGCGGGCCGGCCCCGGTACTGGCCGATAAGGACGGCAAGTATCCCGTGCCCCAGCCTGGCAAGATCAAGCGGGAGTACGAAGTGACGCACCAGACGTCGCGAACGTAAGGACGTCGTGGCACCCACTTCTCGATCAGCCCGCAGCGCCAGCAAGGGAAGCATTAGGCCCTTGCTGGCGCTGCGAGTTGCTTCCACTCGATCGTGTCGCGCCCCTCTCTGGCCATGCCGGACGACGGTTCCTAAGAAAAACGGCATCTCTCCAGCTCAGCGCCGAGATTAAGCGGTATCGGCCTCGAGGCTCTTCCCCATGACCGCCTAACTCAACCGAAGAGGTTGCAGGCTTGAGGGCCTGCCCTCTGGGAGCAGAGCACAGCATGCCTTTAGCGAATGTACGTCAGCAGGCCATCCGCGCGATCGCCACGGCAAATCACCAACTCAACCGCGTCAACTTCAAAGAAACACACTTGAAGGACCTCTTCGGCGAGAACGTCTTCAACGAAGAAGTACAGCGGCAACGACTGCCCAAGCCTGTCTTCAAGGCCTTGCAGAAGACCATCAAGCAGGGCGCGACCCTCGATCCGGCCATTGCCGATAACGTGGCGACGGCAATGAAAGACTGGGCGATGGAGAAGGGAGCCACCCACTTCACGCACCTGTTCCAGCCGATGACCGGCCTGACCGCCGAGAAGCACGACAGCTTCCTCGTGCCGACCAACGACGGCAAGGCGATCACTGAATTCAGCGGCAAGGAACTCGTCCGCGGCGAGCCGGACGCCAGTTCCTTCCCTTCGGGAGGGATCCGCGCCACCTTTGAGGCGCGCGGCTACACCGCCTGGGACCCGACCAGTCCGGCCTTCCTCCACGAAGGTCCCAACGGCGCCACTCTGGTAGTGCCGACGGCCTTCCTCAGCTGGACCGGCGAGGCCCTCGATAAGAAGACGCCGCTGCTTCGCTCCATGGAAGCGCTTTCGACCCAGGCTCTGCGCATCTTACGTCTCTTTGGCAACTCGGATGCCACGAAGGTCTTCACAACGGTTGGTCCGGAGCAGGAATACTTCCTGATTGACAAGAATTTCTACTACGCCCGCCCCGATCTCATCAACGCGGGCCGTACCCTCTTCGGGGCCAAGCCGCCGAAGGGGCAGGAACTCGAAGACCAGTACTTCGGCATCATACCCGAGCGCGTACTGGCATGCATGGCCGAGGCCGAGGCCGAGTTGTTCAAGCTGGCCGTGCCAGTCAAGACGCGCCACAACGAGGTCGCGCCGAGCCAGTATGAGATCGCGCCGATCTTTGAAGACTCTAACCTGGCGACCGACCACCAGATGCTCACCATGGAAATTCTGCGGCGGACTGCGGAAAGGTACGGCCTGGTCTGCCTGCTTCACGAAAAGCCATTTGCGGGCATCAACGGCTCCGGAAAGCACAATAACTGGTCGATGTCCACCGATAGCGGCGAGAACCTGCTCAACCCGGGCGAAACGCCGCACGACAACGCTCAGTTCCTCGTCTTCTGCGTGGCGGTCATTCGCGCTGTCGCACGCTACCCCGAAATGCTCCGCGTGGCGGTCTGCGGTGCAGCCAACGACCACCGTCTCGGCGCCAACGAGGCCCCGCCGGCGATCATCTCGATCTTCCTCGGCGAGCAGCTGCAGGACGTGATGGACCAGTTGGAGAAGGGGACGCCGAAGAGCACCAAACAGGGTGGTTTCATGGAGATCGGCGTCTCTGTGCTGCCGAAGCTGCCGCGCGACGCCGGCGACCGCAACCGCACCAGTCCGTTCGCCTTCACCGGCAACAAGTTCGAGTTCCGGGCCGTCGGCGCCTCGCAGTCGATCGCCGGCCCCAATACGGTGCTGAACACGATCGTCGCCGAGTCGCTGGATCACATAGCCACCAATTTGGAGAAGGCGGTCAAGACCGGCGGCAAGGACCTGAACAAGGCTATCCAGGACCTGCTGCCGGGCATCCTCAAGGAGAGCAAGAAGGTCATCTTCAATGGTGACAATTACGCCGAGGAGTGGCACAAGGAAGCCGAGCGGCGCGGCCTGCCGAACCTCCGCAACACGGTCGATGCCCTGCCGATCATTCTCCGCAAGGATTCGGTCCAACTGTTCACCAAGTACAAGGTCTATAGCGAACGCGAGCTGCAGAGCCGCCTGACCATCCTCGCCGAGAACTATGTCAAGACCGTTAACATCGAGGGGCAGCTGACGTCCATGATGGCCCGCACCATGATCATTCCGGCGGCGCTGCGCTATCAGGCGGAAGTGGCCGGCGCGGTCAACGCCACCAAGGCGGCCGGCGTGGACCCGGCGGCTCAGACCGAACTGCTCAGATCGCTCACGAAGACGATCTCCGACTTCCAGGGGGCGGTCGCGACGCTGGACAAGGCGCTCAACCACCACGCCGAGGGAGACCCCTACGCTCACGCCAAGAGTGCCCGGGATGCAATTCTTCCTGCGATGCTCGAGGTGCGGACGCTGGGCGACAAACTGGAGACTGTCGTCGCGGACGACCTCTGGCCGTTGCCGACATACCGGGAGATGCTGTTCATCAAGTAATGCAAGTTGCCGGGGAACCACGCGGGCAGGGCGAGGAGCGCGATCCTTGTCCTGCCCATTTGTTTTTTGGGTTTTTTCAAGGTGGATAAATCGGCGAGCCGCCCGGGCGGCGTCATTGGGAGCCGGTTCAGCACGTCCCCGAGCTACGCCCATCGTCCCAAATCTCGAATGAGCGGTAAACAACAAATAGACCGGAGGCAAGCCCCACTGTCACTTGCTTTCCCAGAAGCGACCTCTAGCTTAATCAATTGACGACGGACGACTAGATGAAGGGCACCTCGGCTATGCCGGGGGGCTCGTCGAAGAGTAGGCCGGCGTGGTCGAGTACCTCCACGGTGTTCGACCACGCCGGCTTTTTTGCTTATGGGCAGAAGAGCGGAAGCCGTGACAAGGCGAGGCGGTCCAGGCGGGAGCGCCTCGTTTCCGTCGGTCCTGAAACCCCTGGCTGGAGAAGCAACATGACGAACGCTGATCACGAGAAGTTCTTGCGTCGGGCCATCGAATTGTCGGCCAAGGCCGCACTGGAGTATTCCACCGGCGGCGTCTTTGGCGCCGTCGTCGTCAAGGACGGCAAGATTGTGGCCGAGGGGATGAACCGGGTGGTGGCCAGCCACGATCCGACCTGGCACGCGGAGATGGAGGCGATGCGGCTGGCGTGTGTCACGCTGCAAAGCTTCAAGCTCACGGGTTGCACTCTCTACACGGCTGCCGAGCCGTGTCCGATGTGCCTGGCCACCGCTTACTGGGCGGGACTCGACCAGATTTACTACGGCGCCACGGTCGCGGACGCGCTCGAGTACGGCAACTTCGATGATAGCTACATTTTCAAGGAACTTGCCCTGCCGCCCGAGAAGCGCAGGATCACCACGAAGCAGATACTGCGTGCGGAGGCCGTCGAGGTCTGGAAGAAGTACAAGGCCAAGCCGGACAAGGTTGCTTACTAACGTTTCCTTGCAGCGGAAGTGGCTGGCGGGTTGGACGCCTGCGCCACCTGGCACTCGTGTCCCATATCCGCCCGCCGTCGGGGACCTCATGAACGACTCCGTCTCCAGCGCACCGGGTGCGGCCGTGCAAGTCCACGGCTCGCGGGCGTCTTCGGTCATCGTGCACCACGTCTCCGCCGAGAGCGTCGCGGGCTTTCTGGAATGGCAGCGCGGGATTACCCAGATCGCGGAAACCTTTCCCGGCTACCAGGCCACGGAAGTCTATCCCCCGGCGGAACGCGGGCACCAGGAGTGGGTCGTGGTCCTGCACTTCAACGACTCCGCGTCGTTGCAACGCTGGCTCGAGTCGTCCGCCCGCCTGGAGTGGACCGCCCGGCTGCCGGCCGACGTCCGTGACTTTCAAATGAAGACGCTGTTGGCCGGCTTCGGACCCTGGTTCGCCGGCATGGTGGGCCATCAAGGCGGCGCGCTACCCCCGTCCTGGAAAATGTTCCTGACGGTGCTGCTCGGACTCTACCCGACCGTCATGCTGCTCACCATCCTTCTACTTCTACTGTAACCGTTTTTCCAATTCACGCCCG
>JRHI01000880.1_pt1 | contig 29605 bp, 28 predicted proteins | sample 215371 | NCBI WGS metagenome assembly JRHI01 (sample SAMN02929681, study PRJNA255918) | sediment metagenome | biome: cave system; feature: Ice Cave; material: Sediment; isolation source: sediment from deep within a dark volcanic ice cave with no known source of... ...
GCTGAAGACCGTGGTGTCACTGAACTCTGCGAGCACCCGTTACCTCCTCTCCAATCCCCTTGATCGGCCGGACGTTATCAACGGTCGGTGCAGTGTCCAATAGGTGTGGCGTAGGTGGACTCCGTTTACATCTAGTCATGCACGGCATAAACTTGGCTGCACGTGGAGAGTAGCGCGTCGACGTGCCTCTCTGCGCGCGCACACGCGGGTGACGCACGATGCGGACTCGCGGGTGCGCACGCGTGCGCACCGGTTCGCAGACGTGCGGCGCGCGGTGGCGCCCCGGGCCACCCCACAGAGGTGTGTAGCCCGGGCCGGCGGCGTTCTACGCGGTCGACGCTCCCAGGATCTGCCGCAGGCGGGCGGCGTGCGACACGATCCGGTCGTGCACCACGTCACGCTCGTCCCGCGACAGCGCGGCGACCGCCTCAACCGCCGCGGCCAGTGCCATCTCCACGGGCCGGGCACGTCGCTCGTACGCGTCCCTGCTGCCCGGCGCGGAGATCGGGTGAGCATCCATCTCGGCGCGCATCGCGAGCCCTCTCCGGAGCGCATCGTCTCCGGACAGGCCGCGCTCGTGGATCATCTCCCAGAGCTCGATCTGCTGCCTGGGATATGCGCGGAGACCGTACAGCGCGCGCACGTGCTTCTCGCTCAGCTCGGCGAGGCGCACGTCCTCGCGGATCTGTTCGGCCAGACGGGTCACGTTGAGCAGCCGGGTGACATGACCCTTGCTGAGCCCCAGCCGGTTGCCCACCGCCTCCCATGAGGTGAGCCCCAGCGAGCGGCGGAGCCGGGCGAGCGCCTGGGCGCGGTCGATGAGGGTGAGGTCCTCTCGGTGGATGTTCTCGACGAGCGCCTGGATGCCGGCCTGCTCGTCGTCGACGTCGGCGACCACCGCCGGGATCTCGTGCAGCCCGACCAGGCGCGCCGCGGTCCAGCGGCGCTCGCCGGCGACGATCTCGTAGCGCTCACCGCGCGGCCGTACCCGGATCGGCTGCAGAACTCCGTGCTCGCGCACACTTGCGATCAGCTCCTCGAGAGGCCGTGCCGCCATGCGCTGACGCGGCTGGTCGGGACACGGGTCGATGAGCGCGAGTGGAAGGTGTCGCAGCACGTCGCGGCGGGGCCCGTTCTGATCCGAGGCGCTGCTCGCGCTCCCGTCACGCGCAACCGTCACATGTACGCCTCCGTTCGGTCCCGGCAGCATGCCCTGTCCTCCGCGTCATGAGTCGTGTGGACTCGGGAGGCACTACGCAGACCACCCCGTGCGCGGATGCGTCCACCCTCAGGGAGACGCGCCGCCCTCCCGCGGTGACCGCGCCGTCAGCTCGAGCAGGGAGCCGCCTCGGTGGTGTGGACCCAGCCCGCCGGCGTCCGGCGGACGCTCATCTCTGCGCCGCAGACCCGGCACCGGGCGGCAAAGCGGAAGGTCACCGAATGGCTGCGACGTACGAAGCCGCCGAGGACGTGACCGGAGCGCGCCGCCACGGCGGTGCACCGCTCGATGGCGTCGATGGCGGTCACCGGCGGTCGCGCCCACCGTTGCGCCTCGGCGCCACGCGGCGCCGCGGACCCGGACCCGACCACGCGCGGCCCCTGGGGCACCCCGTCATGGTCGTGGACCCCGACCGCCTCCCACTCCTCCCGAGACGCCGGGAACCGCCGTGCGCACAGTGCACGGTACAGGTCGTGCTTCGATCGGAAGTGGGTGTAGATGCGCTGATGATCGATGCGCAGCATGCCGGCGAGCGCGCGCATCGAGACCCCATGCAGGCTCCTGCGAGTCGCGAGCTCCCACGCGGCATCGAGGATCTGCTCCCGCGCCGCATCGCGTCGCAGCCGCCGCGCAAGGTCCAGTCCACCCGCTTCCATGAGCGGCAGTATGCGCAGCCTCCCCGATCCGCGCAAGCGCGGACCCGGCGATGATCCAGCCGGCTCCAGCGGCCGTATGACCAGGGTTCGCCTGCCGGGGACTGTGTCCGGTCAGTGGCCGAGAATGCGGACCGAGATGTCGTTCAGGCTGTTGTTGAGCACGTCCGAGCAGTGGACCGTGCCACCGGCATCTCCGGTGACGCACCCCTTGTCCGCCACCCGCGGGCCGGACCCGGACTGCGCCGCGACAGCGGAGGGGACTGTGACCGCGACAGCGGCGGCGATCAGCGCCACGGCGGCCGCTCGGGCGCCGCGGCCCCTCGAACATCTGCTCGGGTGTGGGATGCTCCTCACTCCAGGGCTCTCCGTCCAGGTGGTGCGACCGGCCCCCCTGCCCGGCCGCCGAGCGGGGGTCATGGTACCGGCTCGACCCGATGGGGTCTACCCCCTCGCGGTCGGCTGCGCAAGGGACGACAGTTTCCTGTCGTTCGGCGGTCGCCCCACCGTGGAGAGTCGCCTCTTCATCGTCTCAAGCGCGGTGGACCCGCCGGCGATGTGGCCTGACCACGTCCGCGGCTTTGGCGCGCTCAGCGTCTCGAGCAGCGGCGTGGGCACGACCCGGACGCCGCAGTAGCGGCAGTGGAAGCCGTCCCGGATGATCGTCTTGATCCGCGCGCCGATCTCGCACCCGGCGGATGGCTGACGTAGTGCTCGTTCAGCCGGTGGGTTCCCGGGTTCGCCAGGTAGCGCACCTGAACGTAGCGGCCGGCGCTGTCGACGAGGTCATATCCCTTCTGCACGCGGTTCGGGGCAGGGTTCCCATCGAGAAGCGCGGCGACGAGGTGCTCGCTGACGGGTATCGATGATCGGGGGAAAGGGCGCGCGCTCAACCCCCGATGTAGGTGCGGTAGGCGGCGTACCAGTCGGTCGCGATCGCGCGCTGGGCGTCGGCGAGGGCGAGCTGTCCGGAGCACACCATCTCGTGCAGCCGGTTCTCGAGCACGTCCTTCTGGTGGAAGCCCGGAGGCGGGGAGGCGGGCTCGGGCCAGAGGTTGGCGTCGGCGTTGTCGCCGCCCAGCTCCAGGGGGATCAGGTGGTCGAGCTCGTACGCCCCCGGAGACTGCGGGTAGGCCAGGCCGTACGCCGAGTAGACGTCGACGTACTGCTGGCGCTCCACGTGCCGGACCCGGCCGCTGTACCCGGAGGTGCAGACCTGCGCGGCGGTCACTCCGGGGAAGGCCTCGCCCGGGCTCAGCCGTGGGTCGGGGAGCGCGGCGCCCGCGGCCGGCGGCGCGCCGGTGGCGGCGGTGGCCGAGGGCGAGTCGGTGGCGGCGGCCGCCGAGGGCACGGCGGCGGAGGCCTGCGGGCCCTCGCCACAGCCGAGCAGCGCGACGCCGAGCCCGCCCACGAGGAGCAGCCGGACGCTGATCATGCGGGCACCGGCACCGTGATCCATCCGGTGCCCGAGGACGGCAGCGCGTCACCGTCCCCCGCCATCTCGACCAGCCGGCAGAGGGCGTTGGCGAGGATCAGCTGGTCCGCGGTGCGGCAGTGGACGCCGAGCAGCGCGGCCGAGCACACCAGCACCGCCATGCCCTGGGCGCGGGAGATGGCCACGTTGAGCCGGTTCAGGCTGTAGAGGAAGTCCATCGACCGCCGCTGGTCGTCCCCGCTCGAGGTCGCCATCGTGTAGATGACGATCGGCGCCTCCTGCCCCTGGAAGCGGTCGACGGTGCCCACCCGCGCCCCCGCCGGCAGCGCGTCCCGCAGGCGGTTGACGTGGGCGTTGTACGGCGCCACCACGACGATGTCGCCGATGGTGATCGGCCGCTCGTGTGCCCGGCGGTCGGTCCAGCGTCCGGCGCGGAGCAGCACGTCGACGGCGTCGCGCACCACCGCGACCTCCTCCGGCGAGGTGACCCGGTTGCCCTCGTGGACCACCGGGACGTACCGCACCCCGGCGCCTCCGAACGGCGGGGGTGCGGTGACCGCCTGGCGGGCGCACTCGGCGCGCCCGCTCAGCCGCCCGTCGTAGAAGGCCTCGGAGACGAAGGCGCAGACGTCGGGATGCATCCGCCAGGTGGTGTCGAGGAAGAGGCCGCGGTCGTCCGCGACGGTGCGCTCGCCGTCGAGCAGGTGCTCGAGCGCGGAGCGGTCCACACCCTCCGGATGGGTGCCCTGGACGGGCTGGCGCAGCTGCTGCGGATCGCCGCAGAGGACGAGGTTGCGCGCCGCTCCGGCGGTGGCGACGACGTTGGCGAGGGACACCTGTCCCGCCTCGTCGACCACCAGGGTGTCGAGGGCGCCCTCCATCCGCTCGTCGGAGAAGAGCCACGCGGTTCCGGCGACGACCGCCGGGCCGCCGGCGAGGGCGGCGACCACCTCGGGGACCGAGCTCACGAAGCGCACCGTCCCGCTCGCGCAGCGCTGGTGCTCGTCCGCCTTCTGCACCGCGGTGATCTCGACCCCGCTCTCCGCGGCGTGGCGGCAGACCTCGTCGAGGAGGTTGCCGATGGCGCGATGGCTCATCGCGGTGATGCCCACGCTGCGGCGCTGCCGGAGCAGGTCGAGGATCATCCGGGCGGCGCTGTACGTCTTTCCCGAGCCTGGCGGTCCCTGGACGGGGAGGCAGCCCTCGTCGAGGGCGAGCGCGAGGCGCCGCCCGGCGTCGACCGGGGTCTCACCCTGACGGCGGAGCGGGTCTCCCTCAAGGTGCCCGGCGACCCGGGGCGGCCGGCGCAGCAGCAGGTCGCGGGCGGCGCGGTGGGGCCCGGGCGCGTCGATCCCGTGGCGCGCAACCCACTCGCCGCTGCGGCGCAGGGCGCGGCGCAGCGACGTGGTGGGGATCGGGCCACCACTGACCACCGCTCGAGGGTGGGGGTGCTGGCGCGCCGACGGCCACCGACGGAGGACGAGCACGCCCCGCTCGCCGTCGATCTCCGCCACCTCCCCCGGACACCTCCGTATCGCCGGGTCGACCGGGGTGTCCCCCACCCGGATGGTGAACTCCTGGGTGGGGTCGAAGCGGTAGCGGTGGAGCTCCGAGCTCCTCACCATGCCGGCGACGCCGTCGAAGGTCAGCCCGGCGATGCTGTCGGGGTCCTCCCGGAGCTGGTCGCCGTCCATCGCCAGCCGCTCGTAATAGGCCCACCAGGCGGGCCGGTCCTCGCGACGGTGCCAGTCGAGGAGGCCGGCGAGCAGCAGGGTCGCGGCCTCCGCGTCGGTACCCGCGGACGCACGCGCCCGGAGGCGCCCGTCGAGGTCTCTCACCTCCTCGCTGTCGCGGGCGACCTCCTCGGAGGGCGCGCCGTCGGCGGGCTCGGGGCGGGGCAGCGGCGCGCCGGTCTCCGCCTCGAGCTCGCTGCGACGCTCCTCGAGCCAGCCGCGCAGCCGCCAGGTCGACTCGCAGTCGGCCGCGTTGTACTCGGCGATGGCGTCGAGGATGGCCGGGTCGCGGTTCTCCAGCCAGCGCTCGTACTCGACGATGCTCGAGCCGCCGTCGGTGATGGCGCCCTCCCGCCGGGGCATGAACAGCGGCTCCAGGCTCTTGAGCCCGTACGACTCCGCCGACACCCGCACCCCCTGGCGGACCACCCGGTAGAGGTCGACGAGGACGCCGCCACGGAGCAGGCGGTCGACCTCGTCCTCCCGGGTCGCGTGCTGGGCGGCGAGGCGCCGCAGCGCGTTGAGCTCGTAGGACGCGTAGTGGTAGACGTGCAGCGACGGATCCCGGTCGAGCCGGTCGACGACGAGGTCGACGAGCCGCTCGAAGGCCCGCTTCTCCCCCTCGCGGTCGTGGCCCCAGAAGGCGTGGTACCGGGGCGCGCCGTCGACCACCTCGGTGACGCCGAACAGGTACTCGAGCCCGGTGTCGCAGGCCCAGGGGTCGCCCTCCATGTCGAAGAAGAGGTCGCCCGAGGACGGCTCGGGAAGGGCCGCGAGGCCGTGCGCCCCGCCTCCCTGCGGCCGCAGCTCGTGGTGCATCACCCCGTCGGTGCGCTGACGCAGCTGGAGGGCGGCCTGGGCGTGGAGGTTGCCGAGGGTGTCCTCCGGCATCCGCGGGACCACGGGCAGGCTGACGGCGAGGCTCTGCAGGGTGCGCACCCCGACCGCCTCGAGCCGGCGGACCTGATCGCGGCGCATCCCGGCGACGAAGGACAGGTGGTCGTCGCCGCGGCGGCGCTCGGTGCAGCTGTCGGCCCAGCGGCAGACGCCGCAGTGCTCGACCCGCTCCGGGTAGGTCGCCCGGGGGCTGCCGTCGACCACGTCCTCCAGGCGCCGCCGGGCGGCCCGGTGATAGGCGACGACGTCGGCGACCGCGCACCGCTCGGTGCGGCCGTCGCCGAGCACGATGCGCAGGTGCCGGGGCGCCCGGCCCTGGATGCGCTCGACGTGCAGCGAGTACTCCGCCGTCTGCAGCAGGGCGGCCGCCTTCAGGGAACGAGCGAGCTTGGTGTCGACGACCTCGTACGACCAGGATCCGAGGTCGCTCGGCTCCTCGACGCGCATCAGGAAGTCGGCGCGCCCGTGCCAGCGGCCGTCGAAGAAGGCTGCCTGGAAGATGACGCCGGCGCCCTCGCGCATCGCGGCGACGGTGTTCGCCTCCCATGCGCGCAGACCCTCGAGGGTGTACACGCCGCGGGGGATCTCGACCACCGTCAACCTCTCGGCGCGGAGCGACTCGAGGTGCCCCTGCTCGTGCGCATCGCCGCGGCGGCGGAGCAGTTCGAGCTCGGGGTCGTCGTCGCGGACCGCCGCCGCGATCCGCCCCTCGGCGACCGCGCGGTCGAGCTCGGTCAGATGCTCGCAGGCGAGGAAGCCGGTGAGGTCGGTGGCGCTGAGGACCAGGGTCCCGTCGATGAGGTGCATGGGGAGAGCATCCGGGGTCGAGGCGACGGGTGTCTGTCGCGCGACGCGCGCTCGGGGTGTTCGGCCAGGGGTGCCCGCAGTGTCGCGCTCGCGTCACCCCCCGGCGGCGACCGTCACCGGCCCGCGCCCCGGCCGTTGCCCACCGAGGACAGCCGGCCCGAGGAGGGAGGTCAGCGGGTCCGCCGCCCCCAGGCCGTGCCCCAGACGGCGCGCATCGCGCGGTACCGGGCGATCGCCTCGGCCTCGGCCCGATCGGCCCGCTGCTGCTCGTCCATGGTCGTCTCCCCCGTGTGCCGCCGCGCATCGGCGAACCCGCCGGACCCACGATGAGCGGATCCCGCGACAGCCGCCTGTCGCGCCGGCTACGAGCCCTCCCCGCGCGGAGGATCCAGCCGCCGGCCCCAGCGCCCGGCGTAGTAGACGTCGGCGAGCGCCGGCTTGGCGGGCGCGCCGCCGGCCGGGGCCGCCGGATGGCCGATCGCGAGCACGCCGAAGGGGAGGACCACGGCCTGATCGGGCACGCCGAGAGCGGCGGCGAGGCGGGCCGGGCGGCACGCCGTGATCGTCGCCCCCAGGCCGGCGTCGATGGCGGCGAGCATGGCGGCGGCGACACCCATCATCGCCTCGCCGGCGAGCGCGCCCACGAGGGGGAATCCCCGCTCGGGTCCGGCGGCGATGAGCTCAAGGAGGGCGCCGTGCCGGGCCGCGTCGATGAGCCCGCGCTCGACCAGCTCGTCGACGTTGCGGCGGTAGTTGGCCTCCCACCAGGCGGGCTGCACCGTCCAGACCACCAGGGCTGCGGCCTCCTCGACGTAGTGCTGGGACAGCAGCGCGTCGAAGATCGCCGGCCAGCGCTCCGGATCGCGGTCGCGCCGGAGGAGGACGATGGCGCGCCAGTCGTAGGTGTTGCCGGCGTGCGGCATCGCCAGCGGCGCCCGGAGGACGGCGTCGAGCACCCCGGACGGGATGTCGCGCTCGGCGTCGAACCGCCGGGTGCTCCGCCGGTTCTCGAGCAGGTCGCGCAGCTCAGCCATGCCGTCCTCCCGCGGTCACTGCGGCGGTCTCCTCAGCGCGGCCGGCCCCCGCAGGCTGTACAGGAAGCGCATCCGTGCCAGCGACGCCTCCGGGTCCTCGAGATAGAAGAGGCGGAAGGAGGCTTCCAGGTACAGGGCTTCGAGGAGGGCGGCGAGAGGGGGATTCGTGGTGCCGAGGGTAGCAGGGCTCACCCGCGCGGTCATCGCGGCGACGGCAGGTTGCCGATGCGCTCGACGCGTTCGTGCCGTGGACGGCGAGCGTTGGTACCGTGCGTCCATGACCGAGAGAGAGAGACCAGAGAACCGTGGCCCCGCCACCGCGCCGGCGCCCTCGACGGCGCGCGCGGTCACCGGCGACACCCTCGCCGGCACCCCCCGAGACCGCGAGGAGCTCGCGCCGTTCCTCCAGGTCGACGGCGGATCGCGCTTCGAGGAGGCGCTCGTCCTCGCCAACCGGTTGCACTGCGCCCAGACCCGCAAGTCGACGCCCGTCCCCTACATCGGCCACCTGCTCGGCGTCGCATCCCTGGTCATCGAGAACGGCGGCACCGAGGACGAGGTGATCGCCGCGCTGCTCCACGACGCTGTCGAGGACCAGGGCGGGGCGGTGACCCTGGCGACCATCCGCCGGCGCTTCGGGGACGCCGTCGCCGACATCGTGGACGCCTGCTCCGACACCGACCAGCATCCCAAGCCGCCCTGGCATCAGCGCAAGCAGGACTACATCGACCATCTCCGGACCGCGCCGGAGGGCGTGCTGCGGGTCAGCGCCGCCGACAAGCTGCACAACGCCCGCGCCATCCTCGCGGATCACCGCCAGGTCGGGGACGCCGTCTTCGAGCGCTTCTCCGTCACCATGGACGGGACCCTCGCGTACTACTGCCTCCTCGACGACATCTACCGCACGCGCCTCGGGGGCAGCCTCGCCTGCGAGCTCCACCACGTGGTGGGGGAGCTGCTGCAGGCCACCGGCTCGGAGCGGTATACGGCGCTCCCGGTGCACACGACGGTCGGCGTGAGCTGACCGGTGGCCGCCGCTCCTCAGGCCCCGCCCCCGGCACCGACGCCACACCATCCGGGCTTCTGGGAGCGGCGCCGTCTGAGCTCAGCCTCCCTTCGCGGTGACGGTCTGCAGCCCCACCCAGCTGCCGCCGGTGGCCTGGTAGATCGTGAACGCCCGGTGCGAGGTGTCACCCAGCGGGTCGAAGGTGGTCTCGCCGATCGTGCCCTTCCAGTCCGCCTTGCCGATCTGGGCCGCCACCGCGGCGCGGAAGGCGGCGGCGTCGGTGGGGCGGGTGCCGCCGTTGGCGACGATCACCCGCCGGATGGCGTCCAGCAGGATGTTCGTGCAGTCGTAGCCGTAGGCCGAGTAGGCGACCGGCTGCTGGCTGAAGGTCCGGGTGTAGACGGCGTTGAACGCCTTCGCCGACGGCAGGTTGGTGGCATCGGGCGCGCTCGACGCGAAGGCCTTGTTGTTGGCGCCGTCGCCGGACACCCCGCCGTCGATGAAGTACTGCGGGTCGACGCTCCCGTCGCCGCTCAGGAAGGTGGCGGCGAGGCCGACCTCCTTCATCTGGGAGCTGACCAGACCGGACCCGTCGGAGGCGACACCGCCGAAGAACACCGCGTCCGCGCCGAGCGACTTCGCCTCGGTGAGCGCCGCACGGAAGTCCTTCGTATCCGCGGGCAGGCCGGTGCGCTTGACGACGGTGCCGCCGAGCTTCCTGAAGGACTGCTCGAAGTAGTTGGCGAGGTCGGTGCCGTAGGTGTCCCGGTCGTCGAGCACGTAGACGGAGTGCAGCTTCTGGGTGGTGACGGCGAACTCTGCCATCACCTGGGCCTGCACCACGTCGTTGGAGATGATCCGGTAGTAGGTGATGTGGCCGCTCGGCTGCAGCGACCGGGTGTCGATGACCGGGTCGCTGCCCGGGATCGTGAGCCCCGGGTCGGTGTTCGACGGGCTGATCATCGCCAGGCCGGCGCGGTTGCCGATGGCGAGCTCGGCGACGGCCACGCCGGAGTTGAAGGGTCCGACCACGCCGAGGACCGCCGGGTTGGCGGCCAGTTGCTGGATGTTCTGGGCGCCGAGGGCGGGGTCGTGCTTCCCCTTGGCGACCGACGCGTCGTCCAGCGCGATGTACTCGACATCGCAGCTGCCGAAGAGGTGGCCGGCTCGGGCCTCGCTGATCGCGAGCTGCACGCCCTTCTCGGTGCCGCCGCCGATCGATGCGTCGCCGCCGCTGGTTGGAAGGTCGCTGGCGACGGTGATGCTCCCGGAGCAGCCCGACAGCGGGCCCGCACCCGGCGCGGGCACGGTGGCGATCGTGGGGCTGACCGACGTCCCGCACGCCGCCAGCCCGCAGAGCGCCACGGTGACGAGGGCGAGAAGGCCGGGTGCCCGGCGGATCGGGTGCATCGGATCTCCTTGACGTTCGGTGGCCATCCTCAGCGCCCCTGGTACTCGCGCAGGCGCGGCCACACCCCGACGACCGCGAGCACGACGATCACGGCCGCCGCGACCGGGGGAAGGTACGTCCACGCCGACAGCCGGTCGTCGCTCTCCGTGACGAGGGCCGCGAGGTAGCCCTGGTCGATGCCGACGACCCGCTGCAGGGCGGAGTCGAACTGGGAGAAGTCGTAGTCGGAGCTGCCGTGCGAGACGCTGGTCGCGTAGGCGATGGCGTCGGTGCCCTTTCCGCCGGCGACCATGGCGACCAGATGCCGGTCGTCGAGCTGGTACTGCTGGTACGCGCGCAGCGTCGCGAGCGCGGCCTCCCGCTCCCCGGGAAACCTGAGGTTGCTGAACGCGGTGCCGAGATACCCTCCGAAGGACACCGTCCCCTGACCGGCGTCCCTCACCGATGCCGCCAGGACGGTGTCGAAGGTCGCCGTCGTCGTCGACGCGGGCAGTCCGGTGATCCTCAGTGACTTCGCCAGGAACGAGCTCTGGTATTCGGGGGCGCGGAAGCCGTCGAGGAGGTACCGGCTCCGGTCCGAGTTGGCGTCGTACGCAGTGGCCCTCGCGGAGGTGAGGGCGAGCAGCGAGTCGAAGGCGTCCTGCTTGGCGGAGTGGAGGTCGGCGGCAACCCCGGCGAGCGTGTTCGCCGCGCCGAGGGTGAACAGCAGGGTGGCGAGGGTGGCCCCGAGCAGCCCCAGGTTGAGGATGCGCCGCGTGCTGCGCAGGAGGAACCTCTGCACCGCGAACAGCACGGCGAGGAGCAGCAGTCCGAGGGCGATGACGAGGACGATGCCCCGAACCGACGCCGGCTGCTGCGCGCTGTAGGCGTCCTCGAGGGACCTGACGTTGATGGCCGTGACCGATGCCATCGCCGGGAGCAGGGTGGTGTGCATCAGGTCGGTGGCCAGGCGGTACTCGTCGAGCGCCGCTCGCGCGTTCCCCTGGTCGGCGAGCAGCTCGGCCTGCAGGGCGTAGCCGTGGTAGGTGGTCAGCCCGGTGAGGACGCTGCCGATGGGCCCCCGGGCGGCGTCCCCGGTGGTGGCGGACGCGGCGATGAGGTCGCGGGTGGCGAGGTCCCGGTCGCGGTAGTAGGCGGCGCCGGCGTCCGCCTCGGTGGAGCCGAGAGCACGCCGGCCGACGAGAAGCCAGTTCGCGGCCTGCGCATCCATGTCGGCGAGCGCGAAGGAGATGTCCTCGTCGGCGGCGATCGCCGGTGCGGCGGTGTGCCCGATCGCCTGCATCGCGCCGCTGGCGCTCGAGGCCGAGGAGGCGGTCGCACCCAGCAGGAGCGCCGCGCAGGCGATGATCGCGAGCAGCGCGACCATCAGCTTCCTGGGCGTCGGCTGCGCGCGGAGCAGGTCGAGCCCGGGAACGCGCAGGCCCCGAGGGGTGGCCGGCGCGGCCCCGCCCGCCGGCGGTGGCGAGTTCGCGGAGCGGAACGGGGACACGCCCGTCATGGCGACACGTCCCTCCGGTGGAGCACGAGCGTGGTCCAGGCGCCGATGTGGACCTCGTCGCCGTCGTCGAGGGCGACCGGCGTGTTCACCGGGATCGCGTCGGTGCCGCCGTTGATGTAGGTCCCGTTCGAGGAGCCGGGGTCGACGATGCTCCAGCCCGCGGCGGGGTCGTTGACCAGGATCGCGTGGACGTGGGAGATCGCCGCGTCCTGGGGCGCACCGGTGAGGTCGAGCTCCGGGGTGATCCCCCGCGACGCGCTGCGGCGGCCGATCACCTGACGATCGCCGGTCAGGTCGAAGTGCCGCTCCGGGCAGGCGACGGGGAACGGAACCGAGTCGACGTGGTTGCGGTCGTAGTACGCCCGGTCGGCGCGGACGACCACCTCCCATGGGGCCGGCGCCGCGGGAGCCACGGGCGCAACGGGAGCCGCGCTCGGCGCGCCGGCGACGGGTGGCGGCAGGTCGAGCACGGGGACGACACCGGAGACGAAGTCGTAGCCGCATCCCTCGCAGTACCGGGGCCCGTCGTCGTTCGAGGCCTTGCAGTTCGGGCACACCCGCCGGCCCGCCGCCGCGGGGGCAGGGGCCGGGGTGGGATCGGGCGCCGCCCCAGGAGCACCCCCGATCCTCGCGCCGCACTGGTCGCAGTAGTCGGTCGCCTCGGAGGTGTGCCCCTGCGGGCAGGTCACGCTCATCAGCGAGTGACCCGCACGGTCCTGGTCGACTGGGTGTCGAGGGACATCTCGTCGGCGGCGGCGACGGCCGGCTTGAGGCGCACCGTGCCGGTGTCGACGTCGTCGACGTCGACGACCCTCGACAGCAGCTTCACCGTGTCGGTGTTGCCCGCCTGGGCGGCGAGCTGCACCGCGCGACCCAGCTTCACCGTGGCGGTCTCGGTGTCCCCGCGCTTCCTCGCCTCCAGGCCCTCGGCGATGGCATCGGCCATCTCCGCCTGCCCGGTGTAGTGCGCGATCTGCTTGTTGATCCGCGTGGACAGGGCCGCGTCGTCGGTCCAGATCGCCCTCACCAGCGCCTGGCAGGGGACGCCCTGGGCGTTCTTGACGACCTGGCCGTCGACGACCAGCGAGACCCGCGCGGCGAGCATCTCGTCACCGACGCTCCCCGGCTTGACGGTGACGCACACGTGGTAGTCGCGGGACTCGTCTCCCCACGCACCGGTGGGATAGTCCCCGGTGAGAGGATTGACGTCCGTCCTCCGCCCGGTCATGTCGCGCATCTCCGGCGAGACCATCCGGACGAACGTGATGCCCGCGCCCTGCGGCGTCCACAGCCGCAGGTTGACGTCGGCGACCGACTTGCCCATCGCCGCGGCCATCATGGATTCGAAGTCCGCGGCGAGCCGGGCGGGGTCGGCGACGATGTCGACGGTGCCGAGCAGGGCGTCCGAGACCTTGCGCAGCTCGGCGACGGACCAGTCGGTCCCGACCCCCCGGCAGTCGCACTGGAAGACCCCCTTCACGCTCTCGATCGCCTGCTGGAAGTCCCACGGGGTCTCGCTCTCGTCCCTCCCGTCGGTGAGCAGGATGGCGTGCTTGATCCCGGGCTCGTCGCGGACCAGGCCGGCGATGCAGGTGAGCCACGAGCCGATCGCCGTCCCTCCGGCGGCCTGGAGGGAGCCGACCGCCTGGCGCGCCTCCTCGCGTGTCTGTGGCGACGCCACCGCCAGCAGGGTGGGCGAGCGGGAGCCGTCGATCACCGGGTACACGATCCTGGCTGTGGACTCGCCGGCGACGACCGCGAAGCGGACGCCGTCGGCGATGGCGTCGATGGCCGCCGCCGTCGCCTTGCGCGCTGCCTGGATCTTCCCTCCGCCGCCCATCGAGCCGGAGACGTCGACGGTGATCACCTCGACGGCGCCCGCCCCCGCACCGGCGGCGCGGTCGGCGGCGCCGCCGCCGGCGGTCGCGGTGATGGTGACGACCGCGTTGACCTCCTGCGCCCCGTCGGGGAGGTACTCGTTCTGGAAGCACTCGAGGGTGAAATCAGGCGTCGGCATGGGCGCTCACTCCGTGGTGGCGATGGTCGTGGGAGGTGGTGGGTTCACCAGCGCCATGGCGACGGTGACGTTGTCGGAGCCGCCCGCATCCAGGGCCGCCTGGACGAGACGCCGGGAGGCGTCGACGACGGTCTCTCCCGGAGGCCCGCCGGTCACCAGTGGATGGAGCAGGGCCGGAGTCCCGAAGTAGTTCCACAGCCCGTCCGAGCAGAGGAGGAGCCGTCCCGGGGTGGCAGGCCTGAGGGTGGCCAGATGGGGGGCGATCCCGGCGGCGTCGGCACCCAGCCAGCGGGTCAGCGTGTGCGCGTCGGCGGCGGCGAGCGCCTCCTCGGGGCTCGTCCCTCCGGTGATCGCGACCTGCGCCAGCGAATCGTCGGTGCTCACCTGGCGGGTCCCGTCCGCGTCGATCCAGTAGGCGCGACTGTCGCCGACGTTGGCGACCACACAGCCCTCGGGCCGGACCACCGCCGCCACCAGGGTCGTGGACGGGGCGTCGGGGTATCCGCGAGGCTCCACCCGGGGCACCGCGAGCACCGCCTCCTGGCCGGCGGCGACGGCCGCGGCGAGCATCGTGGCGATCGCCTCCAGCGCAGCCCCCGGCTCCTCCAGGAGGGCGGCGGCGACATGGTCGGCGACCGCGATCGAGGCCGCGGCCGAGGCCTGGTCGGGATTGGCGCTCTGCGAGACGCCGTCGCACACGACGACGACGGCGTGGTTCTCACCGCTGCGGATCGCCACCGCGTCCTCGTTGCGCCGGTGGCGGTGCCCCCGGTCGCTCACCGCCGCGAGCGTGCCCCCGTCGATCTCCACGTGGTCGGTCCCACGGGGGCGCAGGTGGCCGCAGGCGAGGCAGTACCCGTCGCCGTCACGCTCGGTCGCCGGAGCTCCGCAGGTGGCGCATGCCGCCCCCTCCGCGGTCGTCACCTCGGGCTGTGCGGGGCGCATCCGGTGCCCGCAGGCCTCGCAGAACTCGTCGCCGTCGGCGATCGGCTCGGAGCAGGCGGGACACAGCGTCACCGCCGCCACCTCGGTCACAGCAGCGACACCGGCCGGTACCGGTTGGCCTGGTCGATGAGCGCGATCTGCTCGGCACGGGTCGGCGCATAGCGGGAGAGCTCACGACACGCCTTCTCGAGCCCTCTGCGCACCCCGCGCTCGTCGAGGGTGACCCCGGCGATGTGGACATTGCCGTCCGGGGTGAGGACCCCCTCGGTGAGATGGGTCAGGGCCGACTCGAGCAGCCCCCGGGTCAGGGCGATGCGGGTCTCGACGTCGGTGGTCAGCTGGGCGATGGTGTCCGAGGCGAGCTGCAGATCGTGGAGATGGGGGCCGTTGCCGTCGATGTCGATCGAGAGGACGTGGCAGAGCATCACCTGCGCGCGGGCGAATGCGCTCGACGTCGCCGGCACCCTGCGCAGGGCGTCGGCGGCGCCGTCCCGGTCTCCCCCGGCGAGGCGGGTTCGCGCCAGTCCGAAGCTCGCGTACGCGCTGCCCGGGTCGGTGGCGGCAACCAGCGCGTAGTAGGGGGCGGCGCGGCCGGGCGTGCCCGCGAGCTCGTATGCGCACGCCAGCGCCAGCTTCGGCGCCAGCTCGCCGGGGATCGCGGTGTAGACGCCGTCGAAGGACGCGATCGCCCGGTCCCACTGCCGGTCCCCGAGGGCCTGGATCCCCGTCCACCACGCGATCCGCCAGTCGTCGCCGATCTCGGCGGCGAGCGCGTCGAGGACATGCCGGGCCCGGTCACCGTGCCCCTCCATGATGTACGCCTGGGTCAGCCGCAGGCCGACCTCGGGGCTCGGCGTCGCCTTCTCGAGGGCCACGGCCACCTGGTCGGGGCTCGCCGCCGCCAGGCTGGCGAGCAGCCCGGTGTTGGGATCGGCCGGGTCGGCGGTCGGCACCGGCAGCCCCCGCGGGTCGGCCAGGTCGGGATGCGCCGCCAGCTCCGGGGTGAACAGCTTCGACGGCACCGGCCGGCCGACCGCGCCGTCGACGGCCACCACCTCGTGGAGCACGCCGAGAAGCTGCTCGTGCATCTCCTCGGCCGACTGGAAGCGCAGGTCGCGATCGGGGTTCGTCCCCTTGACCACGAAGCGGTGGAAGGACTCGTACCTCGTGAAGACGGGCACGTCCTCGACCGGCAGGCTGGTGGCGCAGGTGCTCTGGAACTTGAAGTCGACGGTGAGGACGAGGAGGCCTCGTGCCAGCGTGTACAGGTCGGACGCGACCGAGGCGCCGACCGTGGCGACCTCGGGGGCCTGGTAGCCCACGGTCCCGTAGATGGATGCGGCGTCGTCGTCCGTCTGTACCACGGCGCCGAGGTCGATGAGCTTCATCTGCTCATCGGTCTGCTTCACGTTCTCCGGCTTGAAGTCGTTGTAGAGGAGGTTCTTGGCGTGCATGTAGCCGAACGCGGGCAGGATCTCGAGGATGTAGGCGATGGCCCGCGCGACCGGGAGCGGCGCTCCGGTCTGCGTCCGGCACTCGGTGCGGATCTCCTTGAGCGTCTCGCCGCCGACGTACTCCATGACGATGTACCCGGCGCCGTCGTGCTGGACGAAGTTGAAGATCTTGACGATGTTCGGATGCTCCATCTCGGCCAGGAACCGCCGCTCGGCGATCGCCGCCTCCATGGCGTCCGCGTCACCGGAGTCGAGCAGACCCTTGAGGACGACCCAGCGGTCGGAGACGTTCCTGTCCTTGGCGAGGTAGATCCATCCCAGCCCGCCGTGCGCGATGCATCCGACCACCTCGTACTGCCCGCCGACCAGGTCACCGGCGCCGAGCTTGGGGACGAACGAGAACGGCTGACCGCAGTGGGCGCAGAACCCGGTGGGGCGGCCCGGCCTGCCCTCCCTGCTGCGCCCCACCGGCTCGCCGCACCTCCCGCAGACGCGCTTGCCCTCCGCCACCTCGGGACGCGCGAGCACCACCGTGCTCGGGTCCCGGGCCGGGATCGGTGGGATGTCGACGATGCCCGCGCCGAGGTTGCCGCGGCGGGTGCGCCCGGAGCCCGTCCTCCTCGATCCGGTGCGCGCCGAGCCGGTGCGCGAGCTGATCGAGGACATCACCGTCCCGGCCGGCGGGGCGGGCGCCGACGGGATCGTTCCGGCGGCCACCGGGACCGGGAATCTCGCCTCGGGCGCCATCCCGCAGACGTTGCAGTAGCCGTCCTCGATGGCTCCGGAACAGCCGGCTCGGGTGCAGTGCATGGCTACTTTCGCTGCTCCTCGGGATTGGTGCCCACCGCAGGCCGGTTGAGCGCCCGCTGGTACTCCTCGACCAGCCGGGTCGCGGCGTCGACGTCGCAGGGCGCGGAGTACAGGGCGCCCTTGGCACGCTCGTACATCGACGACAGCGCCGGGTCCTCGCTCCGGCCCCGGGCATTCGCCTTCGCCTGGTAGCCGCCGAGGAGCCCGCGCAGCTCGTTGCGCCGGTCCATCCATCCGCGACACGCGGTCACCGAGGAGTGGAGGGCGGCTCGACAGCCCGCAACCTGGGCGTCGAAGGCGTCGAGCGCCGTGCTCGCCGCCTCCCACTCCCCCGCATGCTGCTCGATGGCGTCGAGGCGGGAGCGGAGGACGGCGAGCTCCCCCGCCACGGGGCCGAGGTCGGTGAGGCGGCCCCCCACGCCCGCGATCTTGACGACGACCTCCGCCCGCAGGGCACCCGCCGCGTCGAGCCCCCGGGAGAGGCTGGCGAGACTCCCGCGCGCAGCCGCCAGCCGGTCTGCGAGCCCGGCCCTCGCCGCGACCGCGTGCCGGAGCGAAAGCGCCGCCTCCTCGACCCGCCGCGCCAGCCCGTCGAGAACCGCTCCGTCGACCGCCAGGGGGTCGGCGCCGAGCAGCGTCCTCGTCGACGCCAGCTGCTCGCGCACGGCGTCGACCAGGGTCGGAACGCCGCTCCCGGCCTGCCGGGCGTCCTCGACGACCGCGGTCAGCGCCGCGTCGAGCTGCGCCAGCCTCGGCCCGGCGCCTCCCCACGCCTGGACGATCCGGTTGGCGACCGCCGCCACCTCCTCGTACATCGAGGACAGCAGGGTCACCACGCGGTCCATGCTCACGCTCCGCGAAGGGTCGAGGAGGACGGTCGCGAGCGGCGTCGAGGGGTCATCGGGGAGGACGACGGTGTCGCCGGTCAGCCGCCGCGTCAGCTCGTCGAGCTGCTCGGTGGTGAGGTTCGGTCTCGTCCCGCGCAGGGTGACGGCCTCCTGCACCGCGGCGCGGAAGGCGAGGTAGTGGCGCCAGAGCTCGCCGCTCCGGGGCGCGACCGCGTTCCAGGCGGCGGCGCTGCGACCGCTGAGGCGTGCGGTCCGGAACGTCCTGATGGTCTCGTCGAGCTCGTCGAGCCTGGTCTGGATGGACGTGCTCGTCCCGGTCAGCGAGGCGAGCTTCGCGTCGACGTCACGGAGGGAGAGGGTCATGCTCGGGGACCTCACCCCTCCGGCCGCGGGATCACGTCGGGAGCGGCCGCCGGGAGCTGGAGCCCGCTCTCCGCGAACCGGCTCTCGAGAAAGTGTCCCTGGGTGGCGAGACGGTCGTGGTCGCCCTTGACCAGCGACTCGGTGAGCTCGGTCAGCTGGGCGTCGAGCAGGGTGAGCTGCCCCTGCGCCATCTCGAAGGCGGTCCGCCCGCTCGCGCCGCGCAGCAGGTTGGCCTGGGAGCGAGGGATCTTCAGGTACTCACCGACCGTCGTCGGCAGGTAGTCGGTGGCGATCCTGGTCACGACGAAGGCGTCGCCACCGCCGGTCTCGAGATCGATCCGGGTCAGCAGGTCGCGCAGCGCCCGGATGATGAGCCGCACCTGGAGCGCGAGGTCGTCGGGCAGGTCGACGCTCCTGGTCTCGACCCGTGCGAGCGCCGACCGGATGGCGCCGATGTCGGGGCCGCTCGCGACCGGAAGGGCCGGCGGCGGATCCCTCCGCGACAACCTGGTCGCACCGATCCAGTAGCCGCCGGCGTAGAGCACGGCGACGAGGAGCGGCCACACCAGCCCTCCGACCACCCCGACGGCGTGGAGGAGAACGCCGATGGCGGCCAGGGTGCAGCCGGCCAGGTTGGCCGGCGAGGTGACGCGGGCTCGGACGCTCATGGGGTGGTGGGTTCGTGGGTCACGACCGTCGACGGCCCCGGCGCGGACCTAGCTCTTCCCCGGGAGCAGCAGGGCCGGCGCGTTCCCGGCCGGCAGCGCGCCCGCCGCCCCGTCGGCGTGCTGGGTGCGGTCGAGGTACTTCTGCGCCCTGTCCACCTCGGTCGTGAGCGCGTCGACGGTCGCCTGCATGCTGACCAGCGCGCGCTGCTTGAAGGTGTCGATGCTGTCCATGGTCGCGTAGATGTTCGTGAACGCGGCCTGCAGCTTCGCCAGCTCGACGGACGAGGACGCCGCCTGGTCGTGCACCTGCTCGGTCTGCTGGCGGAGCATCACCGAGGTGCTCTCGATGAGGTTGCTCGTCGTCCGGTTGACCGCGTTGATCTGGTCGAGCACCAGCTTCTCGGTGGTCAGCGCCTGGGCGACGATGACCGCGGTGCGCAGCGCCGCCACCGTCGTGGTCGTCGCCCGGTCGACCCCCTTGACCAGCTCGGTGTTGTTCTTCCGGATCTGATCGAGGGCCAGGTATCCCTGGGTGCAGACCGCCAGCTGGGTGAGGATGTCCATGTGCTTCTGGCGCACGTAGAAGAGCGCGTCCTGCTCGAGCACCTTGGCCCGCTCGGGATCGGTCGTGCGGAGCTGCTCGATGTGCGCCGCGAGCTCGTGGTCCAGGAGCTCGGACATGTAGGCGAACTGGCGCAGCCGCGACATCGCCTCCCAGAGATTGACCTTCTCGGTGGCGAGGTCGGCGTTGTCGCGGAGCAGCTCCTCCTTGCCGTTGTAGAGGGACTGGATGATCCCGTTGATCTGCTTCTGCGCCGACTGATACCTCTGGAAGTAGTCACGCAGCTTGTTGCCGAAGGGGACGAGCCCGAGCAGCTTGCGAGCGCCGGTGAGGTTGTAGCGGCTCGGATCGAGGGACTCGACGGTGCGGCGAAGCTCGGTGAGCCCGCTGGCGACCTGCGAGTCCCTGCCGAGCGCCGTCGAGCTGAGCGACCGCGTCGGCCGGTCGAGGAGCCGGTTGCTGACGTTGGACGTCTCGCGGATGTCCTTGTCGCCCATCGACGAGATGCTGAGGACCTTCTGGTTGAAGCTCGGCGCATGGACGTCGGTGGTCATGAGGTCCGCGACGTAGGCCTCGACGGTGGTCTGGAGCTTGCCCGCGACATCCGGGGAGACGGGGAGGGCGCGGGTGGCCTGCTCCGGAGCCACGACCAGGACCGCGGATGGCGCCACCAGGACGAGACCGGTCGACGTCGACGCCTCGGGCGGATCCACAACGGGTCCGGGTGCCACCGCGGCCGGGCCGCCGGCCGCCGGCAGGTTCGGATCGTCACTCATGCGGGGCACTCCATCCTCGGGCGGGCAGGCCGCGGCCGGCCTCGCCGGGGACCGCCCGGCTCGCCGCACCTCCGCGGCCAGGTGCCCCCTCGGCCGGCAGCGCCGGAGCCGCCATCCACGGTGAGGGCGGCATGCGCCACCTTACTCCGAATCTAACAACTTCGTCGCCTGCACCCGTTCGGCGGCGCGCCCGGGATCCAGGGCGCGTGCTCCTCCACAGCGGAGAGTCAGCCCCTGTACTCCCCCTGACGCAGGGGCGGCGGGTCGCCGGACCGCGACGTCCGGCGACCCGCGCCACCGGTCACCCGGAGGCGGCCACCCTCGCGATCGCGGCCGCCGCCCCGACGGGCGGTGCGTCGTCGTTCCGCCTCGACGGCCAGTCGCCGCTGAGGACGTTGAGGTCACGCAGCCGGGACAGGCTGGCCACCTGCACGGCGACGGCGCCGTGCTCGTGACCGGCCTCATCCAGGCGGCCCTGGAGGGCGAGCAGTCCGGCGATGATCGCGTTCGTGCTCTCCAGCGTCAGGGGCAGGTGCTGCCTGATCAGCCTGCCCATGGCCCTGTCCGTCTCGCTCGGGCGAACGTCCGTATCGTCGGGCTCTTCTCGAGATGCCCCGGGTACCGGCTCGCCTGCGAGCCCTGGCGCTGCGTCGCTCGTGATCATGGTCCGAAATCTAACAGAAACGTAATGAGCAGGCCATCCCCAATCTGTGGCGGTCTCCACCGTGGATGCTCGGCCTTCGTCGGCACTTCCGCCCCCCCGCCGGCACTCGCCGCCCCCGAACCGCCCACCCCGCTCCTGTCACGCCGCGCACAAGAGACGCGTCACGAGAGTCGGACGCCATGTCCATAGAGGTCTTCCCGCCCGTTGGCTAAGGTGCCGGAGGACACACGAGAGAGGCGGGAGGCGGAACAGAGTCACACTCCACGCACCGTTCGGTGCAATCCCGGCGGGGGGAGGCTGCGTCACCAGGCATTGCCTGGTTCAACTGTGCGCACGCTCCCGGCGATCACCAACGCGCAATGGACGCAGCGGAGTGCAGTCGATCAGCGGCTGCCCGCGCACACGAGGGGGCGAATGATGCGACAGCGGAATGTGGCCACACGGGGAGGTACGCTGCTCGCGGGCCTCGCCCTGCTCGCCCTGGCGGCGCCGGCGTGCGGCAGCCAGGTGCAGTCGTCGACCGGGGGCACCGTGCCCGCCCCGTCGGACCCCACGAAGATCAAGGTCGGGGTGCTCCACTCGCTGAGCGGCACCATGGCGATCAGCGAGGTCTCGGTGCGCGATGCCGAGCTGCTCGCCATCGAGGAGATCAACGCCAAGGGCGGCGTTCTCGGCAAGCAGCTGGTGCCCTCCGTCGAGGACGGCGCGTCCGACTGGCCCACGTTTGCCGAGAAGGCGCAGAAGCTGATCTCCGTCAACGGCGTGGCCACCGTCTTCGGCGGCTGGACCTCGGCCAGCCGCAAGGCGATGCTGCCGGTCTTCGAGCGCAACAAGTCGCTCCTGTACTACCCGGTGCAGTACGAGGGACTGGAGTCGTCCCCCGACATCTACTACACCGGCGCCACCACCAACCAGCAGATCATCCCCGCCCTCGACTACCTCAAGCAGCAGGGCAAGACCAAGCTCTTCCTGGTCGGCAGCGACTATGTCTTCCCCCGCACCGCGAACAAGGAGATCAAGGCGTACGCGGCCGGCAACGGGATGACGATCGCCGGTGAGGAGTACACGCCGCTGGGGAACACCGAGTACGCGACGGTGGTCAACAAGGTGAAGGCCGCCTCCCCCGACGCGGTGTTCAACACTCTCAACGGCGACAGCAACGTGGCCTTCTTCAAGCAGCTCCACAGCACCGGGATCACCGCCTCGCAGATGCCGGTGATGTCGGTGAGCATCGCCGAGGAGGAGGTCCGGGGGATCGGCGCGGACAACGTCGCCGGCCAGCTGGTCGCGTGGAACTACTACCAGACCACCGACACGCCGGCGAACGCCAAGTTCGTCGCCGCCTACAAGGCGAAGTACGGGGCCAACCGGGTCACCGACGACCCGATCGAGGCCGGCTACACCGCCGTCTACCTGTGGGCCGCCAGCGTCGAGAAGGCCGGCTCCACCGACGTCGAGAAGGTCAAGGCCGCCGCCGGGGGCATCACCTTCGACGCGCCCGAGGGCACGGTGACCATCGACGGCCTCAACCACCACATCTACAAGACCGCCCGGATCGGCGTCATCCAGCCGGACGGGCAGATCAAGGAGGCCTGGAACTCGGGCAGCCCGATCAAGCCGGATCCCTACCTCGCGGGATACGACTGGGCCAAGGGCCTGTCCGGGTAGAGACGGAGGCAGGGTGACGTGGAGATCGTCCTCGCGCAGCTGTTCGTCGGCCTGAGCGTCGGCTCGATCCTCCTGCTCATCGCCCTCGGCCTCACCTTCACCTTCGGGCAGATGAACGTCATCAACATGGCGCACGGCGAGTTCATCATGGCCGGCGCCTACACCACCTACGTGCTGCAGCAGATCATGGGCGACCGCCTCACCGGGCTGTCGTTCATGGTCTCGCTGCCGCTCGCCTTCCTCATCGCCGGGGCCATGGGTGTGGTGCTCGAGCGCGTGCTCATCCGCCGCTTCTACGGGCGGCCGCTCGATACCCTCCTGGTCACCTGGGGCGTGAGCCTCATGCTCCAGCAGCTCGCCCGGCAGATCTTCGGCGCGCCCAACGTCGAGGTGCGCGCACCCTCGTGGCTGAGCGGAGGCTTCACCGTCGGCGGGGTCAGCCTCTCCTCCGCCCGGCTGTTCATCCTGGCGCTGGTGGCGCTGGCGGTCGCGGTCATCTGGTTCTACATGACCCGGCTGCGACCCGGCCGCAGCATGCGCGCGGTGATGCAGAACCGGCAGCTCGCGTCCTGCAGCGGCATCCGCACCCACGGGGTCGACCGGGCGACCTTCTTCATCGGCTCCGGGCTGGCCGGGGTGGCGGGGGTCGGCCTGACCCTGCTCGGCTCGATCGGGCCCACCCTCGGCAGCAACTACATCGTCGACGCCTTCCTGGTGGTGGTGGTCGGCGGTCTCGGGCAGCTCCGCGGCGCGGTGCTCGCGGCCTTCGGGCTGGGGGTGCTGAACTCCTTCGTCGAGTACGGCACCCAGGCGAGCTTTGCCGAGGTCGTGGTGTTCGTGGCGATCGTGGCCTTCCTGCAGGCCCGTCCCCAGGGGCTGGTGGTGCTGCGCACCCGGTCGCTGTCATGAGGGCGGTGCTCCCGGCGGTCAGGGGACGGCTCACCGGAGGCACGTGGACGGGCAGGGCACTCTTCGCTCTGGCGGCGCTCGCGCTGCTGGTGGGCGCCCCACTGCTCTTCTCCGACTTCCGCCTCAGCCTCCTCGCCAAGTACCTCTGCTTCGCGATCGTCGCCGTCGGCATCTCCCTGTCCTGGGGATACGGGGGCATGCTCACCCTCGGCCAGGGCGTGTTCTTCGGCCTCGGCGGCTACTCCATGGCGCTCTACCTCAAGCTCGAGGAGGCGGGCCCGGGCCGGGTGCCTGACTTCATGTCGTGGAGCGGCGTCGAGCACCTGCCGCTCATCTGGCAGCCGTTCCGCTCCCCCTGGTTCGCGGTGCCGGCGGCGGTGCTCCTGCCGATGGCGGTGGCGGCCTGCCTCGGCGCCCTGGTCTTCCGCCAGCGGGTCCGCGGCGCCTACTTCGCCATCCTCAGCCAGGCGCTCGCCGCCGCGTTCGTCATCCTGCTGGTCGGGCAGCAGGGCCTCACCGGCGGGACCAACGGGCTCACCAACATCAAGCAGCTGTTCAACTTCGACCTCAACGACCCCGGCAACCAGCGTGCCCTCTACGTCGTGGTGGCGGTGGTGCTCGGCGCCGTCTACCTGCTGGCGCGCCAGCTGGTCAGGAGCCGGTACGGGCGCCTGCTGATCGCGGTGCGCGACGGCGAGGACCGGGTGCGCTTCCTCGGGTACAACCCCGCCACCGTGAAACTGGTCGCCTTCACCGTGTCCGCCGGAATGGCCGGGCTCGCCGGTGCGCTCTTCGTCCCCGTGGTCGGCATCATCTCGCCCGCCCAGCTGGGGGTGGTCCCCTCGCTCGAGTTCCTCATCGCCGTCGCCGTCGGCGGACGGGCCTCGCTGGCCGGGGCGGTGCTCGGCGCCCTGGTCGTCAACTACGCGAAGACCGGCCTCAGCGAGCAGTTCGCCTCCGGGTGGCTGTTCCTGGAGGGAGCCCTCTTCGTCGCGATCATCACCTTCGCCCCGCGCGGGCTGACCGGCGGCGCGCGCTGGCTGCGGGAGGCGCTGCAACGCGCCCGCAGCACCCGTGCGGCGCCGGAGCTGGACCCGGCGACATGAGCTGCGAGGACGTGCTGCTGGAGGTGAGCGGGCTCGAGGTGGTCTTCGACGGCTTCCGCGCCATCGACGGTGTCGACCTCGCCATCCGCAGCGGCGAGCTGCGCTTCCTCATCGGCCCCAACGGCGCCGGCAAGACCACCCTGATCGACGTCATCACCGGCCTGACCCACCCCGCCTCGGGGTCGGTGCGCTTCGCCGGTGACGAGCTGGTCGGTCTGCGCGAGCACCGCATCGTGCGCCTCGGCGTGGGACGCACCTTCCAGACCCCGGCGGTCTTCGAGCAGCTCACCGTGCTCGAGAACCTCGACCTGGCGGCGAGCTTCCGCCGTCCCTTCCGGAGCCTCTTCCGGCAGCCCCGCGGAATCGACCCCCGGGTCGAGGAGGCGCTCGACACCGTTGGTCTCGCCGCCCGGGCGACCGACAGCGCCGGGATCCTGTCCCACGGGCAGAAGCAGTGGCTGGAGATCGGCATGCTCCTGGTGCAGGACCCCCGGCTGCTGCTCCTCGACGAGCCGGTCGCGGGGATGAGCAAGGACGAGCGTGCGGTGACCGGCGCGCTCCTCCAGCGCATCACCGAGTCGCGCACCGTGGTGGTGGTCGAGCACGACATGGACTTCCTGCGCCGCTTCGCACGCACCGTCACGGTGATGCACGAGGGCCGGGTGCTGAAGGAGGGCTCGGTGGCCGAGGTGCAGGAGGACCCCGCGGTGCGCGAGGTCTACCTGGGCAAGCGGCGCGACCGGGCCGCCCACGAGCGGGCCGCCGAGGGCGAGGTGCTGGTGGAGTGCTGAGCATCGAACGGCTGGATGTCTCCCACGGCCGCACCCGGGTGCTGTTCGGGGTGAGCCTGGAGGTGTCGCCGGGCGGGCTGATGTGCGTGATCGGCCGCAACGGCGTCGGCAAGAGCACGCTGCTCAACGCGGTGATGGGGGTGCTGCGCCCCTCCGCCGGCCGGGTGGAATGGGAGGGCCGCGACCTCACCCGCATGCACCCCTACGAGCGGGTGCGCGCCGGCCTCGCCTACGTGCCCCAGGGCCACGCCACCTTCCCCCAGCTCACCGTGCGCGAGAACCTCATGGTGGTGCTCGAGGCGAACCGTCGCGGCGACCGGGCCGCGGTCGACGAGGTGCTCGACCTCTTCCCGCGCCTAGGACCGCTGCTGGCCCGGCGCGCCGGGTTCCTCTCCGGCGGCCAGCAGCAGCAGCTCGCCATCGCCCGCGCCCTGGTCACCCGGCCGCGGCTGCTGCTGATGGACGAGCCCACCGAGGGCATCCAGCCCTCGATCATCCTCGAGATCGAGGACGCGATCGCCCAGCTGCACTCGTCCGCCGGTCTCTCGATCCTGATGGTCGAGCAGTACGTCGAGTTCGCGCTGCGGCTCGCCGACAGCTATGTCGTCCTCGACGCCGGCGCCGTGGTCACCGCCGGAGAGACCGCCGCCCTCGACGAGGCGGAGGTGCGCCGGCTGCTCGCGGTGGTGTCGCTGGCCGGCGCGGCGGTTCCCGCCCCGCCGACCGAGGCGGTCGCCGCGGGCGGCTGATCAGATCTCGTGCAGGTGCGTCCGAGTGGTTTCTTCCGTGCTTCGGCGCAGGTCTGACCGAGGACTTCAGACGCCACGCCGCCCTGAAGGCCGACCTCGCCCATGAAGAATTGGGGAGAGGAGCCCCTCTATTCTCCCGGACGTGCTCCTCCCAGAGTTTGCGCAACGGGGTGTTGACCGAGGCGATCCGCTCGGCGAGCGCGCGCCGGCCAGTCAACCAAGAACCCGGACCACTCACCAGGGGAACCCTCCATTGGCAGAGACGGCCGCTCGCAGGTCCCTGCGACACCGGGAATCAGAGTGGCGGCAGCGGCGAACTCCGCGGCCTGGAGGAGCCGGCGGACTGTCACCGCACGGCTCCTCACCGGGGTGCTCCCGAGACCCTCAACGAGGCCTCAACGACTCTCCGAGCGGGCCGGCCACATCAGCTCGCCGAATGCCACGCTCGCCGGCCTATCACCCCTGGCGCTGGCCGACGACCGACGCGCTGTGGTGGGCCGGGCTCGGCCGGGCGTTGAGGCGCTCCGCCATCGTCGCCTGGGCCCTCGTACTCCTTGGCGAGGATGTGGATGTCGACGTCCGACAGCGTCCGGACCAGCCGGTGGAGGGTGTTCCGGGTCCAGTGCCCGTCGCCGCGGCCGCGGGTGAGCAGGATCTCGGTGGCCAGGGTCTCCCGCGCGTAGGCGGCGATCGCCGCCGCCGCCGACCGCCCGTACAGGGTGATGAACTCGCCGCCGAGCTGATGGGTGACGGTGGCGTACTCGCCGAGCAGCTCCTTTTCCGGCAGCGAGCGCCTGCGGGTGCGCACCGTGACCACCCGCATCGCCGCGTCCAGGCTGTCGGCGAGCCGCGCGGCGCGGCGGATCAGGCTCTGCATGTGCGGCCGCGGAGGCACGCACACCATCACCCGCGAGCGCGCCTCCCAGGGGCGGACGATGTGGCGCTCGTGCATGTACTCGAGCAGCTGGCGGTCGGTGTGCTCGGCGATGAGCCGGAAGGTGGCGTCGCGCAGGGCGGCGAGCACCTCGGGCCGGAACTCGCCCTGCAGCGCCCTCGCCGCCTCCGCCGGCGGCACGATGTCCCCGCGGCGCAGCCGCTCGTCGAGGGTGGAGGGGGTGACATCGACCAGCTCGAGCTCACCGGCGAGTGCCAGGACCCCGTCGTCGACGCGCGGGCCCGCCGGCACGTCGACGAGGACCGACCCCATCACCCGCGCCATGCTCTGGAGGTCGGCGAGGTGGAGGGTCGCGATCACCGTGATGCCGGCGTCGAGGATGCGCGGCAGCGCGTCGGGGCGCGGCCGTCCCTCGACGTCGAGGCCGGCGAGGTCGTCGACCAGCGCCACCTCCGGGTTGCGGGCGAGCAGCGCGTCGACGTCGAGGCGGTCGTGGGCTCCCGCCCCGCCGAGCAGCTCGAGACCGGCGAGCGCGGTCTCCGACTCCGTGCGCCCGGCGGTGTCGACCGCGGCGACCACCACGTCGGTGCCGCGCAGCCGCCGCCTCCGCCCCTCCTCGAGCATGGCGCTGGTGGTGCCCACCCCTCGCGCGTAGCCGATGTAGACGCGCAGCAGTCCCCGGTCGCGCGAGCGGCCGCGGCCCTGGAGGAGCAGGTCGTCGGGCGCGGGCCGCCGGCTCTCGACGCGGCCGTTGCGGGACCATCCGTGGCCGCCGCGGGCGACCACGTGGATGTCGGTGTCGGGCAGCCCGTCGATGAGCCGGTCGACGAGCCCGGCGCGGCAGCGCCCGAGCCGCCCCTGGCCGCTCGACTCGCCGGCCACGATGTGGCGCACCCCGAGCTCGCGCGCCGCCTGGATGACGGTCCCCGCCAGGTCGGTGGAGCGGCGCTCGACGAAGCCGCAGTGCACCTGCTCGGCGAGCTGCCGCCAGGGCGCCGAAATGGCGGGGGCGTCGCCGGGACGCAGCACCGTGAGGACGGTGCAGAGACCGCCGAGACGGCGCGCGATCCGCGCCCCGCGACGGATCAACGCCTCCGAGCTGGACCGCCGGGAGATCACCACGAGCACGTCCTGGGGAGGCGGCCGCACCGCGCTCCGGGCGGCGCCGGCGCCCTGCGCCACCAGCCGCAGCGCGATCTCCCGCAGCGCGCCGAGGTTGCCCGGCCGGAAGAAGTTGTGCAGCGCGGTGTCCACGTCCTCGCCCTGCGCCATCCGCTCGCGGCCCTCGCGCAGCATCGCGAAGGTCTTGCCCGATCCCGGCGCGGCGCCCAGGTAGACGCGGAGAAGGCCGCGCCGGTCCATCCTGGCTGGTCCCGCCTAGCTGCTCGGCAGGGCGTCGAGCGCGAGGTTGAGGGCGAGCACGTTGACGTGGGGTGCACCGAAGATGGCGAGCGAGGGGCCGTCGGTGTGCGCGTCCACCAGCGCCCGGACCTTGCCGGCGTCGAGCCCACGAGCCCTGGCGACCCGGTCGACCTGGAGCAGGGCGGCGGCCGGGCTGATGTCGGGGTCGAAGCCGGAGAAGTCGGTGGTGACCAGGTCGATGGGGACGTCGCCGGTCAGCGTGGGGTTGGCCTTGCGCAGCGCCTCGACGCGCTGGGCGACGGCGTCGATCAGCGCCCTGTTGCTCGGCGCCAGGTTGTCGCCGGCGGAGTTGGCGGCGTTGTAGGGCTTGGACTTGGTGGGGTCGTTCTCGTCCACGGTCGCCGAGGGACGGCCGTTGAAGTACCTGTCGCTGGTGAAGTTCTGGCCGATGAGCCTGGCGCCGACCACCTTGCTGCCGGAGCTGATCAGGCCGCCGTTGGCCTGGTCGTGGAACAGCCCCTGGGCGAGGCCGGTCATCGCCAGCGGGTAGAGGAGGCCGCCGATCACGGCGATCACCAGGGTGGCGCGGAGCGCCCGCAGCACCTCGGCGGGGAGAGAGGTCTTCATCGTCACGTCCTCAGGCGAGGTGGATGCCGGTGATCAGGACGTCGACGGCCTTGATGCCGATGAAGGGGATGATCACTCCGCCGACGCCGTAGATCAGCAGGTTGCGGCGCAGCAGCGCGGCGGCGCCGATCGGCCGGTACTTGATGCCCTTCAGGGCCAGCGGGATCAGGGCCACGATGATCAGCGCGTTGAAGATCACCGCCGAGAGGATGGCGCTGTTCGGGCTGTGCAGCCGCATGATGTTGAGCGCCCCGAGCGCGGGCAGGGCGGCGGCGAACATCGCCGGGATGATCGCGAAGTACTTGGCGACGTCGTTGGCGATGCTGAAGGTGGTGAGCGCGCCGCGGGTCATGAGCAGCTGCTTGCCCGTCTCCACGATCTCGATGAGCTTGGTGGGGTTGCTGTCGAGGTCGACGAGGTTGCCCGCCTCCTTCGCCGCCTGGGTGCCGCTGTTCATTGCCACGCTGACGTCGGCCTGGGCGAGCGCGGGGGCGTCGTTGGTTCCGTCGCCGGTCATCGCCACCAGCTTGCCCTCGGCCTGCTCCTTGCGGATGTATGCGAGCTTGTCCTCGGGGGTGGCCTCGGCGAGGAAGTCGTCGACGCCCGCCTCGGCGGCGATCGCCGCCGCGGTGAGGGGGTTGTCGCCGGTGATCATGAGGCTCCCGCGTAATCCAGTCCTGAACTCGTCTGATTAGGGC
>JRHI01000881.1_pt1 | contig 29563 bp, 24 predicted proteins | sample 215371 | NCBI WGS metagenome assembly JRHI01 (sample SAMN02929681, study PRJNA255918) | sediment metagenome | biome: cave system; feature: Ice Cave; material: Sediment; isolation source: sediment from deep within a dark volcanic ice cave with no known source of... ...
TCTCGGTGACCGTGCCCACCGTCGAGCGCGGGTTGCGGCTGGTCCCCTTCTGGTCGATCGAGATCGCCGGCGACAACCCGTCGATGTGGTCGACGTCCGGTTTCTCCATCTGCCCGAGAAACTGCCGGGCGTAGGCCGAGAGCGACTCGACGTAACGTCGCTGCCCCTCGGCAAAGATGGTGTCGAAGGCCAGCGATGATTTCCCCGATCCCGAGAGACCGGTCAGCACCACGAGCTTATCGCGCGGGATGTCGACGTCGATGTTCTTGAGGTTGTGCTCGCGCGCGCCGCGGACGGCGATCCGGTCGTTCAATTGCGGCATGGGCTGGGTCCTGATCCTCGTTCATGGGCGGGCAGCGGTGCGATCCGAACAAACGAGCGCAATACGGCATTCTACCACGGCAGTCGAGTGGACGTACACCATAAATTTACCGCAACGGTGGTCGATCGTGTCGTCCGCCGCACTGAATCGGCTAGCTCGCCACCGAGTTGACCGAAAGTTCATCGAAATGGGAGAATGTGGATCAGCCGATGACGCCTGTGACCCGGAGGAGGAGGCGAGTATCAAGACCGACAGGGAGCGGGGCCGCCGATTGAGAACCCCGCCGGTCAACCCGCTCGCCGAAGTCACCCGCGAGGCGATGGGTCGAAACGACCGCATGACGTCGACGTAGGCCCGTCCGGTTGGTGCCTGCTACCGCGCCAACGAGAGGGGCGTCCGCCAAGCCGCCGAAGCAGGGTGGTACCGCGGGACAACCCGTCCTTGCGCATGACGCGCAGCGGCGGGTTTCGCATTTCTTTAGAGCGCCTTTCGACACGTCGCAGCACGCCCCGGCGCACCACGGCGTCTGCCTCAGCCGGCTGCCGGCGGGTTTGGCCGAGGTCAGCGCGGCGGGCTGAGCCTCGCGCGCAAAGACCGCGTTCCGCAGTGATGATTGCCACACCCCTGGTGCCCATGAGACGAGATCGGAGGGACAAAGGTGACTGAATCCGTGGCCGGCCAAACAACCCTGCTGAGCACCTCCTTCAACCCCCACGCGGTCGAGGCCGGTCTCTACGACCGCTGGGACACCGCCGGCTACTTCGCCCCGAACGACCGGACGGACCGGAAGCCGTTCGTCGTCATCATGCCGCCCCCCAACGTCACCGGCGAGCTGCACGTCGGCCACGCGCTCTTCGTCAGCGTCCAGGACATCATGATCCGCTGGCATCGCATGCTCGGCGACCCCACTCTCTGGCTCCCCGGCGCCGACCACGCCGGCATCGCCGGCCAGTGGGTCGTCGAGAAGCAGCTCGCCACGGAGGGGTTGACCCGGCACGACCTCGGCCGCGCGAAGTTCCTCGATCGCGTCTGGGCCTACATGGACAGCACGCGCGGTCGCATCCGCGAGCAGATGCGGATCCTCGGTGCCTCCTGCGACTGGTCGCGCTTCGTCTTTACGATGGACCCCGGCCCCTCGCACGCCGTCCGCAAGGTCTTCAAGCACCTCTATGACAAGGGGCTCATCTATCGCGGCGAGCGCCTCATCTCCTGGTGCCCGCGCTGCATGACCGCCCTCTCCGACATCGAAGTCGTCCACGAGGAGGTCGATTCCTTCCTCTGGCAGATCGCCTACCCGGTTGCCGGGAGCGACGAGCAGATCGTCGTCGCCACCACCCGGCCCGAGACGATGCTCGGCGACACCGGCGTCGCGGTACACCCCGACGACGCACGCTCTCGCCATCTTGTCGGCGAGCAGGTGCGGCTGCCGATCCTCGACCGCCTGATCCCGATCGTCGCCGACGAGGCCGTCGACGCCTCCTTCGGGTCCGGCGCCGTCAAGGTCACGCCTGCCCACGACCCGAACGACTTCGAGATCGGCAAGCGCCACAACCTGCCGTTCCTGAACATACTGAACCTCGACGGCACGATGAACGAGAACGCCGGCCCCTTCGCCGGTCTGACCATTCCTGAGGCGCGCCGCGGCGTGCTCGAGCACCTGGAGCGGGACGGCGCGCTTGTCAAGATCGAACCGCATCGCCATGCGGTCGGGCACTGCCAGCGCTGCAACACCGTCGTCGAGCCGATCGTCAGCAAGCAGTGGTTCGTCGCGATGGCCCCGCTCGCCGCGCCCGCCATCGCCGCCGCGAACGACGGCCGCCTGGCCTTCGTCCCCGACCGCTTCAAGGGTGTCTACCTCAACTGGCTGGAGAACATCCACGACTGGTGCATCTCCCGCCAGCTCTGGTGGGGCCACCGCATCCCCGTCTGGTACTGCCAGGGGTGCGGAGAGACGATCGTGACCGACGAAGCAGGCCTCCTCGCCTGCCCGACCTGTGGCGGGTCGGTCGCGCAGGACCCTGATGTCCTCGACACCTGGTTCAGCTCCGGTCTCTGGCCCTTCTCGACCCTGGGCTGGCCAGAGGAAACCGACGATGTGCGCCGTTTCTACCCCTCGTCCGTGATGGAGACCGGCCACGAGATCCTCTTCTTCTGGGTCGCCCGCATGGTGTTCTTCGGGCTTGAGATCATGGGCGAGGTCCCTTTCCCCACCGTCTACCTCCACGGTACGGTGCGCGACGCCGAGGGCGCCAAGATGAGCAAAACCAAGGGAAACGTCCTCGACCCGACCGAGATCACGCACCAGTTCGGCGCCGACGCCCTCCGCTTCGCGCTCGTCACCCAGGGCTCGCCCGGTCTCGACATGCGCCTCAGCATGCAGCTCGTCGAGTCGAGCCGCAATTTCGTCAACAAGCTCTGGAACGCGACACGCTTCGCCCTCCGCCCGATCGCCGAGTCCGAGATCGGGATGACCTCCGACGGCCCGGCCCGTCCGTTGACCGACCTGGCCATCGCCGACCGCTGGATCGTCAGTCGCCTCGACCGGATCACCGGTGAGGTCACCAACCTCCTCGGCAACCACTACTACGGCGAAGCCGGTCGCCAACTGCGCGACTTCGTCTGGTCGGAACTGTGCGACTGGTACATCGAATCCGCCAAGGTCCGCCTGCGCGGCACGGCGGCCGAGCGGCAGACCGTCGCCCAGACCGTCGCCTACGTCTTGGAGCGCAGCCTGCGCCTGCTCCATCCCTTCATGCCCTTTGCCACCGAGGCGCTCTGGCAAGTGGTTCCGCATCTGGGCGACAGCGTCGTGATTGCCCCCTGGCCCGTCGCCGGGAAACGCGACCTGACGGCCGAGGAGGACTTCGGCGTCCTGATCGAGCTGGTCGGCAAGATTCGAAACGCTCGCGCGGAAGCCAACGTCGAGCCGGGCCGCTGGATCGCTGCGGCTGTCTACTCGGGCCGTCGGCGCGCCGCCTTCGAGGGGGCCCGCCGCGAGCTCGGCTTCCTGGCCCGCGTCGCCGACGACAAGCTGGTCGTTCACGACGGCGAGCCGCGGGCTATTGGCCAGGCGATCGTCGTCGTCGCCGGCGACGTCAGCGCGGTTCTGCCGCTCGCCGGTCTGGTCGACCTCGACATCGAACGGGCACGGCTGCGGCGCGAGTTGGATGCCGCCGAATCGGAGCGAAGCCGGTCCGCGACCCAGCTCGGCAACGAGTCGTTTGTTCGGCGCGCCCCGGCCGACGTCGTCGAGGCACAGCGCCAGAAACTCACGACCGCGACGGAGAAGATCGAAGTCCTGCGCCGCAGCTTGGGCGAGCTCGATGCCTGAGCTCGGCGGGCGCCTCGATCGCGCCTTCTTCGCGCGCCCGACGCTCGAGGTCGCCCGCACCTTGCTCGGCTGCATCCTGCACACGCGGCTCGCCGACGATACGACGAGCGGCCGCGTCGTCGAATCCGAAGGCTATCAGGACGCGTCCGACCCGGCCTCCCACGCCTCGCGCCTCAAACGCGGCGGCGTCCTCTCGATGTCGGGTCCGCCCGGCATCGCCTACGTCTACCGCTCCTACGGCATCCACGCGATGCTCAACGTCGTCACCGAACCGGAAGGGTCCACCGGCGCCGTCCTCATCCGCGCTCTGGAACCGCTGACCGGCATCGACCTCATGCGCTCCCGGCGGGGTGTCGACGACGAAGCGCTCCTCTGCTCCGGCCCCGGTCGCCTCTGCGCAGCGTTGGGGATCACCCTCTCCGATCATGGCCTCGACCTAACGCGGAGCGATCGTATCTGGCTGTCGCACGGCGAACCGCCCCAATCCGTTTCGGTCGGCGCTCGGATCGGCATCAGCCGGGGGCGCGACGTCCCCGGGCGGTTCTTCGAGACCGGCAGCCCGTACGTATCCGCCCATCGACGTGGCGAGATCCTGGTCGATTTACCCCCCATCGGTGCGACGTGGTAGCATGTCGGCAGGCGCGCCACGTCCCATTCCGGTCACTCGTGATGTCCACCGAGCCCGTCGCCCCAGACCGCGATCCACCATGACCCAAGCGCCACGCTGAGATGACCATCTGCCTCCTTGCCAACGAGACCATTGGCAAAATCGCCGCCGGCGAAGTCGTCGAACGCCCAGCCTCCGCCGTGAAGGAGCTCCTTGAAAACGCGCTCGACGCGGGCGCGACCCGCGTTGCCGTCGAGATCGCCGGCGGTGGCACCGACCTCATCGAGATCGCCGACGACGGCTGCGGCATCCCAACTGACCAGCTCGCCCTCGCCATCCAGCGTCACGCGACATCGAAGCTGACGAGCTTCGAGGACCTCGACCGTCTCCACACGCTCGGTTTCCGTGGTGAAGCCCTGCCCAGCATCGCTGCCGTCTCGTCGCTCACGATCCGCAGCCGAGACCGCACGGCCGCGTTGGGGGCCATGGTTCAGGTCCATTTCGGCGCAACGCACGCCGTCCGCCCCGTCGCCACCCCTGCCGGCACCACGGTCACCGTCCGTGACCTCTTCGCCAACGTCCCCGCCCGTCGGAAATTCCTGCGCCAACCTGGCACCGAGTCGTCCTACATCGCCCGAACCGTCGCCGCCTACGCTGCCGCCTACCCGCGGGTGCAATTCAGCCTCACATCTGACGGCCGCCGGTCATTCGGCACCGACGGCTCCGGCGACCTCCTCGCCGCGGCGGCCGGCGCGTTCGGCCTCGAAGCCGGGGCGGCGGCACTCGTGTTGCAGCCACTCGACGAGTCTGCGGCCGTCCCCGGCGTCGCGGTGACGGGCTGGATCGGCGCGCCCCACGAGACCCGGTCGCACCGACAAGGGCTCATCTTCTTCGTCAACGGCCGCTGGATTCAGAACCGTCCGCTCGCCTTCGCCCTGGAGGAGGCGTATCACAGCCTGCTCATGGTCGGCCGCCACCCGGTGGCGATGGTCCAGGTGGGCCTCGACCCGGCCAGCGTCGACGTCAACGTCCACCCGACGAAAGCCGAGGTTAAGTTCGTCGACGAGCGTGCCGTCTGCCGCGCCGTGCAACGCGCCGCGCACGCCGCCCTCGCCCGGGCACCCCGCGACGAGCTCCTGCGCATCGCCTTTCAGCCCGTTGCCTCCTCGGCCCGGCAAGGCGCGATGGACTTCACCCGGACGACGACACCGGGGCCGCCGTCGGCTGAGGGGGCAGGCTCCGAGGTCGATCCGCCCCCGGCTCCCCTGGTGCAACCGTCGGGACTGCCGATCCTGCGCGTGCTCGGTCAGGTCGCCGCGACCTACATCATCGCCGAAGGCCGTCAGGGGCTCTACCTGATCGATCAGCACGCCGCGCACGAGCGCGTCATGTACGAAAAGATGCTGACCCAGCTGGCCGCCGGCGCGGTCGACCGCCAGCCGCTGCTTGACCCGCTCGTCGTCGATCTCTCAGCCGACGAGCTTGCCGTCTTCGAGCGATCCGCCGAGGAGCTGAGACAGATCGGTTTCGAGATCGCGTCCTTCGGCGACGGCGCGGTCGTCGTCCGCGCCGTTCCGGCGCTGATCACCGGCGTCGACATCGCCGAGCGCTTGCGCCTCATGCTCGATGAGCTCGCGGAGGGCGGCGTCGGCGACTCCTGGCTCGACTCGGTCGCCATCAGCACCGCCTGCCACACCTCGATCCGCGCGGGTCAACCCCTCTCCCTCCCCGAGATGCGCGAGCTCGTCGCCCAGCTCGAGCGGACCGCCCACCCGCGTGCCTGCGGCCACGGCCGACCTACCATGCTCCACATGACGCAAGGGGAGCTGGCACGCCAGTTTTCCCGGAGATAGCACGCAATGGTCCCGTTCGTGATGAGGTCCTTCGGTCCGGGAGGACATCGCCCAAGGGGCGCCCGGTCGCTCCGCCCGATACCCAGCTCCGGAACTCCTGACGACGACGCTACGCCTCGACGTCCGTCTTCATCACGCGGACGAGGACGACCGTCAGCAGCAGAATCACGAGCAGTAGCAGAATCGACGCTGCCCCGGCCACACCCATGTCGAGGTTGGTGAACCCCACCTTCCAGATCCGAAATGAGATCGTCTCGGTCGCCCCGCCCGGTCCACCCGCAGTCAAGATGTAGATCAGGTCGTAGGTCTTCATCGCGGCGATCATCCGAATCAACACGGCGATCAGCATGACCGGCGTCAAGAGCGGCAGGGTGACGGTCAACAAGACCTGCCACCGGCTGGCGCCGTCGACTGTGGCCGCCTCCATCGGCTCTTTGGGCAGGGCAGTCAGACCCGCCAGCAGGACGACCAGCAGGAGCGACGTCTCGTGCCAGGCATCGACCATGATCACCGCCGGCAGCGCGCTGGTCCGGCCGCTGAGCCATTCCTGGCCCGGCAGACCCAGCAAATCAAACGCCCAGTTGACCGCCCCCAAGTCCGGATGCAGCAACAGGCGCCAGATCAGGCCGACGGCGATCGGGCTCACGAGCAGCGGGATGAGTAAGATCGCCAGATAGACGCTCCTGAATCGGAGCCCCGGCTGATTCAAGAGCAGGGCGAGACCGAGCGCGATCAGCAGCTCCAGGACCACCACCGACACCGTCAGGATGACCGTGTTCCGGGCGGCGTTCCGGAAGACCGCTATGTGCAGGACGCTGTCAAAGTTGCTCAGGCGCACGAACGGCCCGATGCCGCCCTTGCTCAGGTCGTACCTGTGCAGCGAGACGTAGAGCGCGTAACCCAACGGAAAGCCAACGACCGCGACGAGCGCCACGACCGTAGGGATCACCATCCCCAGCCGGAACGGGATCAGTTCCCGCCGCGGTCCCCTCCCGCCAAAATGCTCAATCGTCCGCTCGGGCGTACCCGGCAGAATCTCGCTCAATGGAAGCGATCCGAATGATTGATCGTGCGCCATGCGATGCGATTCTGCGGGAGAGCAGCCGGCTTCGGCCGGCTTGGTCGGGTGAGCGCGGGGTCGTGCGCCCCGCGCCGGCCATTCGATCGCGCTGAGGAATCAATCGTTCTAGAGCAAACCCTTCAGCTCGTCCGCCGCAGCGTCCAGCGCCTGTTGCGCCGGCTTGCCGCCGGCCACCGCGTCGCTCATGTGGCGGCCGACGATCTCGACCAGCTGCGCCTGCTTCGTCACCGGCGGCAGACCCATCCCGGTCGCGATCAGGTCCTTGACCTGCGCCATCCAGGGATACTTCGTCACGTACTCCGGGTTGTCGTAGGGTGCCTTCTGGGCCGCCACGCTGCCACCGAGCGCGCGCTTCAATGCTACCTCGGGCGACTCCACCCACTTGATGAACTCCCAGGCCGCGTCGGGGTTCGGCGAGCTCTTGGGAATGCCCCAGCTCCAGGCACCCGTCAGCCCGTGACCGCCCGGCATCGTCGCCACCGCGCCCTTGCCCTTCACCGCGGACTTGGCGTCGTTCTCCGCATTCGCGAGCAGGAACAGGTAGCTCACGGTGCTGAACGCCTTGCCCTGTGTCCACAAGTTGCTCGTGTCGTCGAGGTTGGCGTTCGCCGCGCCCGGCTGGGCCGCGTTCTTGATCGCGTCGATGTAGAGCTGTGCCGCCTTGACGCCCTTCGCGTCGTTGATCGTCGGTTTCTTCAGATCGGCGTCGTAGAAGCTGCCGCCGACCGAAAAGAGGTAGTTGCAGAACTCCATCACGATCGGATCGCCCTGCTGCCCCTGCATGATCGTGCCGTACAGCTTGCCCGGCTGCAGCTTTTGGACTACCTTGACCATCTCGACATACTGCTCGACGGTCGCCGGCATCGCCAGGTCCTTGCCCGCCGTTTGCTTGTAGGCGTCCTTGAACGCCCGGTCGTCCATCAGGTCCTTGCGGTAGAGGAGGCCCATCGGATAGACGTACATCGGCACGTAGAAGGTCTTCCCATCGACCGTCGAGTTGATCTTCTTGACTGCGTCGTCATAGCGGCTCATGTCGACGGCGCCATTGCTCTTCCCGATCCGCGACGTCAGCTCCTCGACCCAGCCGGCGCGCGCGAACTCGTAGACCCAGTAGAAGTCGACTTCGAGGAAGTCGTAGACACCAGAACCCTGGCTCGCGCTGAGGGACGGCACGAGCTTGTCGTGCATCGTCGGGTAGACGACCTTCTCGAACTGAACCTTGATCCCGGTCAGCTTTTCGAAATCGGGCAGCATCTGCTCGATGAGGGACGTTTCGATGAGGTCCTCCATCAGCGCGTTCAGCGTCACCCCAGCGTACTGTTTGGAGTAGGTCGTCCCCTGGGCCAGCGCTCCGTCACCCAGCCGCGATCCCAGCGCCAATGACAGACCGGTCGCTCCCGCGCCCTGCAGCAGGCGCCGCCGGTTGACGCGCGGTCGCGCGCTCAAGAGTTGAGAAACGCCGTCGGATCGATCGTGATCAGCCACGGACTGCTCCTTCCTTCGCTCGACCAGAGGAGCCGGCCGCGCCGGCAACCCCGCTGGCTACTTCACCGCCCCGAACGTGAGACCGCGCACCAGGAAGCGCTGGATCACCCAGGTCAGCAGGATGATCGGGACCATCATCGCGACTGTCGCCGCGCAGATCGCCCCGATCTGGTTGCCCTGCGAGCTCATCAGGGAAGCGAGGGCGACCGGCATCGTCCGCGCCTGCCGCCCGGTCAGGATTAAGGCAAAGATGAACTCGTTCCAACTGAGGACGAAGGCGAAGACCCCGGCCGCCAGCAGACCGGGCAGGGAGACGGGGAGCACGACCTGCCGAAATGCCTGAAAGGGTGTCGCCCCGTCGACCCGCGCGGCTTCCTCGATCTCGCGAGGGATCGATTGGAAGAACCCGATCAGGATCCAGACGACGAACGGCAGATTGAACGAGAGATAGACGATAACCAGGGTCCAGCCCCGGTCGAAGAGATTCAGGTCGAGGTTGAACAGGTGGTAGCGGTGCCGGATCAAGATATAGAACGGGATCACCAATGTCACCGGCGGCAGCATCTGCGTCCCGAGCACGGCAAAGCTGAACAGGGCGCCACCGGTCCGGTACCGCGCGATCGAGTAGGCGGCCAGCGAACCGACGGCCAGGCAAACGAGTGCCGAGGCCACCGCAATCCACAGCGAGTTCCAAAGAAACTTCTGAAACGTCTGGGTGACGAAGATCTTCCGGTAATTGTCGAGCGTCGGGGTGAAGACGATCGTGGCCGGCTTGTAGGCGAGGTCCCGCGTCGCCAGCGATGTCCGTGCTGTCCAGAGCACCGGCAGCAGGATGCTCAGGCTTGCCGCGGTGAGCACGGCATGAGTCAGCAACGATCCGAGACGGATACGGCGCCGGGGCGACCCGCCCGCGAAGGGGAGGGCTACCGCCCGCGTCGAGAGAGGTAGCGCCAAGACCGCTTCTCCGATCAGACCGTGCGCCAACGGGTCGCGGTGGCCAATCGAACGCGACCTTGAGCGTACCGGCGCGGTAAGGGTGTGTCAAGTCGATGAAGCCCGTTAGCCCGTTCCGTTGGACCAGTGTCGGGCATGGCCGTTGACGCCGATCGCGCCGATCGCTATCGTGCCCAGATCGTCAGGCGACCGAGCCGTGAGCGAGCGGAGGGTGGATGCTTTGGCAATGAATGACGTGCTGCGCGGACAGATCGCGCTCGTCACCGGCGCGGGCGCCGGCATCGGACGAGCGATCGCCGTTGCCTTAGCTGGCGCTGGCGCGGCAGTCGCGGTCACCGATCTCGACCTCGCCGCTGCGACGGCCGTCGCAAGCGAGCTCCCGAACGCGCGCGCCTATGGACTCGACGTAACGTCGCCGGGGAGTGTTCAGGTGGCCGTGGCGTCGGCGGAGTCGGAGATGGGGCCGCTCGACATCCTGATCAACAACGCCGGCGTCTCGACGATGCGCCGGCTTTGGGAGCTGACCGAGCACGACTGGGACTGCAATATGGACGTCAACGCCAAAGGCGTCTTCCTGGTCACACAGGCCGCCTTACCGGGCATGATGGCGCGGCGTCGGGGCTGCCTCGTCAACACCGCCTCGATGGCCGGCAAGAAGGCGGTTCCTCTCTTGGCTCATTACGCCGCGTCGAAGTGGGCCTGCATCGGCTTCACGAAGTCGGCGGCCGTCGAGCTCGGTCCGTACGGCATCCGCGTCAACTGCGTTTGCCCTGGCTTCGTCGCGACCTCGATGCAGGAACGGGAACTGGCGTGGGAAGCGACGCTGCGCGGTACCACGATCGGCGGCGTGGCAAACGACTATGTCCGCTTAACCCCGTTGGGACGACTGGAATCGCCCGAAGATGTGGCCAACGTCGTCGTCTTCCTGTGCTCGCCCGCGGCCGAGTTCATCACCGGCGCCGCGATCGACGTGACCGGCGGTGCGAACCTCACCTAGCACGAAGCAGCGACGAGCCGCGGCTCTGGACGTTGCCGATGACGAGTCAATGATTCTGAAGCCCCTTGATTGCCTGGTCGCCCGTGCCGGCCCCTCTCCCGCGCACCGGTGGGCGCCCGCTGGGCACGCCCGCTGGGCACGCCCGCTGGGCACGGTTGGGGGTAAGGGTCACTGCCCGAGGCTCCCGGCAAGCCAGAGCGCCCGCATTGCCGCGGCCTTGACAGCCGGCTCGGTCAGGAAGCCGAAGGCGGCCGGGGCGTCCTTGACGTGCTGATAGACAGGGTCGGTATCCGGCAGCAGCGGCGACCAGCGGGCCCCGCGCCGGAGGACCGGCGCGGGCACGATCCCGTAGCGCGGGTTCGGTTGCACCTGGAACAAGAACGTGCCAGTGGGGTCCCCTGTGAGGTAGTAGGCGGCACCACGGGCGGAGCGGAAGGAGCCATAGTCGTTGGCCGCGGCGACGGCGACGAGGTCGCTGACGACGAGCGGCTCGTCGCCGGTGTTGATCGTGACGTGGCCGCAGTCGGGCGGGATGACGATCTTGTCGCCCGGGTCGCATTGGGCGATCCAAACGGCGAGCACGGCGGGGTGCGCGGCGGCGGGGTTGGCGACCCATTGGAGGAGGAACGCGGCGTGGCCCTGGAGCACTTCGTAGATCTCCGGATAGCCGGCGCCGTCGGGGGCCGTCGAGTGGTAGTGGCCGGCCGTCTTGGCGAATTCTCCGCCGTACCGGTCGGGCAGCGTGACGGTGACGTCGTAGCGCAGGCCGTGACGGGCCAGGAGGGTGTCGTCACCGGCGAGGTGGACGTCGCGGTAGAGGTAGTAGGCGGGGCGGTCGTCGGCGGTGGCAGCGGCGTAGGGGTCGGCGAGGACGCCGCGCAGGTCGCCCAGGCGCCGGACGCCGGGTGCCGGCAGGACGAGCCCGTCGCCGGCCGCAAGGAGCCCGGTGGTGTCGTCGAGGTGGAGGGGGAGGCCGCTAACGGCGGTGAGGTCGCGCATCGGCGAGCTCCAGGCTGGTTTCAGTATCGGCGAGGCGGGGCGGCTGTGCGTATGTCCCGGCGTTGAAACGCCGGGCTCAACCGACAAAGCCCCTTCGGGGCTCAAAGCGTCAGCGTCGGGGCCGGCGTCGCGGCCGCCGTTCACTCCAAGTTGGCGTGCCGCGCCGAGAGTGCCGAGAAGCGTGTCACCGCAGCCGGCGCGGGCAGGAACGTCAGGATCATTGCCTCGCAGAGGAGCAACGCGCTCTGTTCGAAGAGCGAGCCGCCGTATTGGATCGAGGCGGTGATGCCGCCGGCCAGCTTGTGCGGGGTGGAGAGGCTGACGATGATCGTCGCGATGGTCGCAAGGCGTGATGCGGGCGCCGCAGTGATGGCGGCGAGGCGGGCACCCGCGGCGACCGCCTGCTCGGCGAGGAGGCAGGCGACGGGGGTCTCGCCGGAGCCGGAGCAGGCGAGAAGGAGGTCGCCGGGGACGATCGCGGGCGTCGTCGTCTCGCCGACGACGTGGACCGGGAAGCCGAGGTGCATCAGGCGCATGGCGAACATGCGCATCACCAGACCGGAGCGGCCCTCGCCGACGACGAAGACGCGGCTTGCGGCGCGGACGCCATCCAGGAGCAGAGCGACGGCCGTCTCGTCAACCTCGTGCAGTGCGGCGCCATTTTCGTCGAGGATCGCGGTCAGGTGATCGAAGATGGACATCACGATTCAACCTCCTCGTTCGGATCCGCTGGGGCAGGGGAGACCGCCGGCGCCGGCCATCCCGCGGCGAGGAGGGTCGGCAGCCGCTCGTCGTCGAAGCCGGCCACGGTGAGGTGAGCGAGGGGGAGGCTCGGCCAAGACGTCGTGATCCCGACGCAGGTCATGCCCGCCGCGCGGGCGGCCCCGAGACCGGCTGGCGAGTCCTCAAAGACCAGGCAGCGGTCGGGCGCGACGCCGAGGCGCTGCGCTGCCAGCCGGTAGATTTCGGGGTCGGGTTTGCCGCGGCGGACGTCGTCGGCGGTGAGCACGATCTGGAAGGCGTCGGTCAGCCCCAATTCGGCGAGCATCTGTAGCGCGGACTCACGGCGCGCCGAGGTGGCGACCGCGCGCGGCCAGCCGGTGGTCCGGTCGAGGAAGGCGACGACGCCGGGGAGGGGCACGACGTTCCCGGCGGCACCGTCCCAGAAGCGGCGGCGTGCCTCGGCGGTCAGGCGTTGGGCCTCGGCGAGCGGGAACCCGAGCCGCTCCTGGCAAAAGGCGAGACCGGGACGGCCGGCGAAGTGCTCGTGGTACTCGTCGTCGCCGACGTCGATGCCGAGCTCCGCCAAGAGGCGCTGCCAGTTGCGGCGGTGCAGGGGCTCGGTGTCGACGAGGGTGCCATCCATGTCGAAGATCAGCGCGTCGAAGGGGCGTCGCATCAGCCGTGCTCTCCAGGGTGCGGGGCGCCGGCGGCCGCGCGGTCGATCGCGGCGCGCAGGGCGTAGGCGGCCGCGACGGGATCGGCGGCCGCGATGATGCCTGATCCGACGACGACAATGGCGGGACCGTGGGCCAGCACCGCCCCGATCGTCTCGAGGCTGATCCCGCCGGCGACGATGACCGGCGTCGCGACCGCGCTCCGAACCAGAGCGAGGTCGGCGAGCGGGCCACGTCCGCCTCGCTCGCGCTCGTCGGTGCCGGCGTGGACGCCGAGGAAGTCGACGCCGAGCGCGGCGAGGCGCCGCGCGCGGGCGACTTGGTCGGCGACGCCGATCAGGTCGGCGACGATGCGGCGGCCGCGTTCCCGCGCGACCGCGACGGCGGCCTCGATCGTGGCGTCGCCAGCGCAGCCGAGGACGGTCATCAGGTCCGCACCGGCGTCGAAGGCGAGCGCAGCCTCGTAGGCGCCGGCGTCCATCGTCTTCATGTCGGCGAGGAGGAGCTTATCCGGGGCGGCTGCCCGCAGCCGGCACACGGCGCCGATGCCCTCCCGCTTGATCATCGGCGTGCCGGCTTCGACGACGTCGATCGCCGCCGCGAGCCGCGGCAGCAGGACGGCGGCGTCGTTGGCCGCGATCAAATCGAGGGCGACTTGGAGGAGCGGCACGCCTGTCTCCGGTCCGATCAGCGCCGGTCAGGCGCCCATCCTGATGCGATTGACTCACAGACTCCCGCAACGCGGCCGGTGCTAACGACCCGAACTGGAACCCCGCGGTCTCACCGTCCAACCACCGTTCGTCGCCGATCATGGACAGCACGATCGCCAAAACCGCACGACGAGCTCCGATCACAAAGACCTGCCGTGTAGATTTGAGCTTGTTTCCCTGCCCTTGTGCGCGTTGCGAACCGGTCCCCCAGCAGGACGGCGTCATTGTCGCAAACGATGCTGGGTGGCGACAAAGCGCAACTTTCGGCCATTCCCTTGAGTGGTGCATCCGGTCAGTTCCTCTGGCTCCCCGGCGCCGCCTGCGCAGCCGGCTGCAGCCGGCTTGGTCAGTTCAGCGTAGGGGCTTGAACGCTTGGTGTGAATTGAACGGGAAGGTCTCGGGCGCGTACGGTTGGGGTGCTTGACCCCTGGCTTGCGCAGCAGGAGCCCCGCCCGTGCTCGATGCCGAGACCTTCCTGACGGAGTTGTACGTGGCCGCCGACGACTTCTGCAAGGCCCACCTCGCCGCCGCCCCCGCCCGGGCCCGGCCGCCGCACTCAGCGTGAGCGAGCCGGTGACCCTGGCGATCGCCGGCCAGTGGGCGCGGGTCCCGTCGGAGGCCGCCTGCTATCGCTACGCCCAGAAGCCGCTGCGCCTGCTCTGCCCGACGCTGCCCAGCCGGCCGCAGTTCAACCGCCTGGTGCGGGAGTATGCGGTCACGGCCAACCGGCTGCAGAAGAGCCTGGACGGGGCGAACAGCAAACTTGCCAGCGTCGTCACCGAGATCACCGGCAAGAGCGGGCGGGTCATCCTCCGGGCGCTGGTCGACGGCGAAACCGACCCCGACCGCCTCATGGGCGGGGATGTGTCCCGGCAACCACCAGAGCGCCGGCCGGCGCCAGAGCGGGACAACCCGGAAGGGGAGCCTGTGGCTGCGGGCCGCCCTCGCCGAGGCCGCGCAGGCGGCCGGCCGCACGAAGGGCTCGCCCCGGCAGGCGCAGGACCGTCGCCGTCGGCCACACGATCCTGCGGATCGCCTACCAATGGCTCAAAGCCCCGACGAGCACGTACGAGGAGCGGGGAGCACACGCCTGCGAGGAACGCGACCGACAGGCGGTCGAGGACCGCTTCGTCCGTCGCCTCGAAGAGCTGGGTGACACGGTGAAACTCGCACCGGCCGGCGCCACCGAACGGCGCCGGTCACCCACTTTTTCAGAGTACGCTGGGTCATTGTCGAGACGTTTGCAAGGGCTTTTCTCCGACCATGAGCCCTCGCACTGTTCCATCGCGTCCCTCGTCACGGTTGTCCACTGTTCCCGTGGGAGGCCTCGGTCAACCAGGCCGCCGGGTTTCGGCCAGACGACGTCATGGCACGCAGTCACTCGGGTCCAGGATCTGGACATGACCACCAGTCTTCTCGCCTCCTGCGATATATTACGCGAGCAGAAGAGTGGCCCATAACTGATCGAGGAGGGGGATGACGGGTATTCTCCACGCGCGCCTGGCGATCCTCGGGCGCCGGTTGGCACTTCTTGCGACCTACGCCGTTGTTGCTGGCGCGCTGAGTGTGGTCATCAACGTTACCGCCGCTGTGGACGGCGAAGTGCCAGCAATCGGCCGAGTGATCATGGGCCTGTGGGGTCTGGCGGCAGGGCTGCTGCTCTGGACAGGACGGGGCGCCGGGATTGGCGGCTGGTCGGCGGTCATGGTCTGGGCGGCGCTCCAGATTCCATTGGTGGCCTGGAACACCGAGGGGAGTCCGACGACGCAACTCTTCGAGTTTCCCCTCTCGGCCTCGAGTCGAACCACGGTCAACGGCAAGGTGACGTCGTACAGCGAATATGGGATCAACCTGGTCGGCGTGGGCCTCGCGGTTTGGGCAGCGAGCGTGCGAGATCGATGGGCGCGGCAGGTGGCACCCCCCGCCAGGATGGACACCGAGTCGACGTACGCCATCGAGCACCGGGCGCCGGACCGTGCCCCCCAGGTGCTTGGCAGCGTGGGCGATAATTGAGGTCGCCTGCCGCGCAGCGGCCAGTCAGGCCACCCGGCTGCAGGGCGGTGGCGAACCGGGTGAGGTCGTCGTCGTCGAGCGACCGAGCGGCCAGGTGGTGGCGCGCGAGCCCCTCATGTGACGCACGCCTGAGCACGATCGTAATCCGTGCGTAGCGCAACGTGGGACAGGGGCGGACGGGGACGAGCACATTTCCGATAGCCGTCGCAGAAACGGCCCAGCGTGTTGAACAAGGGGCCTAACACTAGTTTCCGGTGCGAAAGGCGCCGACAACGTGGGTCAGGCACAATCAGATGGGTGAAGAGACGCGCAAGAGCACTCTATCTAGCGCCATCGCTGAGTTTCGCACCGGAAACTAACACTACAACGACGGATTTTCGGGTATGATGCACGGCACCGACCCGCCGACCGATCCAAGGAGCCCGCGCTGGTGGACCCCGCCCTGTTCGATGACGTGAGTTGGCAATTGACCGACGTCCACCGCCGCGTTGCCCCCCTCTTCGGTCGCCCCGCAGCCCGCCGCGGCGAGTAGGACCTGCGCGGACTGGTCGTCCAGCAGACCGACCGCCGCAACGCCGAACACCTCGCCGAGAGCATCCCCGGCGCCACCCCCCGCGCCCGGCAGCGCTTCCTGACCGAGGCACTCTGGGATGCCACCACGGTGATCACCGAGTTGCACACCTACCTGGCCGAACGGCTGACCGCCCCCGACGCCGTCTTCGTCCTGGACGAGACCAGGTTCCCCAAGTAGGGGACCACGTCGGTTGGCGTGAGCCGCCAGGATTGCGGGACGCTGGGCAACGTCGGCACCTGCCAGGTCGGCGTCTTTCTGGCCGACCCCGCCTTGCTGGGCACCGCCCTCGTCGATCATCGCCGCTCTCTGCCCGACCACTGGCGCACCGACCGCGTGCGGTGCGCCGCCGCCGGGGTGCCGACCGACGTCACGTGCCAGACCACGGCGGAGTTGGGGTTGGCGATGCTGCGCCAGGTGCGGCAGCACCGAACCCGCGGTGCCGGTCTGGGCGGGTCGGGGCCGCAATCGGCCGGGCGGCGCCGGGTCGCCGGTGCCCCCGCCGCCCGGCCGATTGCGGCGATGCTGGCGGCGGGGGGGAGTGCGCCTGGCAGTCCCTGACCGTGGCCGAGGGGGCGCAAGGCCCGCGCCGCTCTCAGGTTGTCGCCGAGCGGGTCTGGGAGAGCCGGGAGGGCTTGCCGGGGCGGGAGTGCTGGCTGGTCCTGCGCCGCAACCCCGACGGCAGCGAGCCCACGGCCTCCCTCGCGAAGGCCCCGGCCGCCACCCCATTGATCGAATTGGCCGAGGGCGGGGCACGGCGCTGGGCGATCGGGACGGCGATCCACATCCGACCAAGCATCCTGCGCTGTGGACTGTTGGTTGGTCATCTCGCCCCGCGTCAGAGATGCTGGAGCGGAGACCGGGACGAGGATGGGTGGCTACCCTTCGAGCAGCAGCGCGGTCGGGTCCTCCAGCAATTCCTTGACGCGGACGAGGAACTGGACGGCTTCGCGGCCGTCGACGATGCGGTGGTCGTAGGAGAGGGCGACGTACATCATCGGCCGGATGACGACCTGGCCGTCGCGGGCGACCGGGCGCTGCTGGATGGCGTGCATGCCGAGGATGCCCACCTGCGGCGCGTTGAGGATCGGGGTCGAGAGCAGCGAGCCGAAGATGCCGCCGTTGGTGATCGAGAAGGTGCCGCCTTGCAGCTCCTGAATCGTCAGCTTGTTGTCGCGGGCGCGGGTGGCGAGAGCGACGATCTCCTGCTCAATCTGGGCGAAGGTCTTGCGGTCGGCGTCGCGCACGACCGGGACGACCAGGCCGTCCTCGATGCTGACGGCGATGCCGATGTCGTAGTAGTGCTTGAGCACGATCTCATCGCCCTGGATCTCGGCGTTGAGGCGCGGGAACGCCTTCAGCGCACCGATGACGGCCTTTGTGAAGAACGACATGAAGCCGAGACCGACGCCGTGGCGCTCCTTGAAGGCGTCCTTGCGCTTAGTGCGCAGCTCCATCACGGCCGACAGGTCGATCTCGTTGAAGGTCGTCAGCATTGCCGCGGTGCGCTGCGCCTCGACGAGGCGGGCGGCGATCGTTTGCCGCCGGCGGGTCATCCGGACGCGTTCCTCGCGGCCGTCGGGGGTGGGGGATGGGGGCTGGGCGACGGCTGCCGGGGATGGTGGTTGGACGACGCGTTGCGCCGGGGTCGGGGCTGGAGGGGTCGTTTGCGCGGGCGGCGCGGTCTGCGGCACCGGCGCGACGGCAATCGCCGGCGCGGCGGTCTGGTGCTGGGCGGCGTAGGTCAGGACATCCTCGCGGGTGACGCGGCCGCCGGGGCCGGTGCCGGGGACGTCGTTGGTGTCGACGTGGTATTCCTCGGCGAGGCGGCGCACCGCCGGAGCCGCCCGTCCGCCGCCGAGCGAATCGGCAACGGCGGGAGCAGCCGGGGCAGCGACCGGCTCCGGTACGGTCGGCTCGCCGGCTGGCGGGACGCGGCGGGCGGTGTCTTCGGTGGCCGGCAGGGCGACGGTGGCGGGCGGGGCCGTTTCGGCCGGCCGCACGCCGTTGCTGCTGGCCGCGGTGGCCGCCTCGCCGACGAGGCCGAGGAGCTCGCCGACGGTGACGACGTCGCCCTCGCGCTTGTCGATGCGGGAGAGGATGCCGTCCTCGGTGGCGGCGACATCGAGGTTGACCTTGTCCGTCTCCAGCTCGACGAGGGTCTCGCCGCGACTGACCGCCTCGCCCTCGCCCTTCAACCACTGACCGACGACCGCGTCGACCAGCGACTCCCCGAGCGGCGGAACCCGGATCTCGACCGGCATCGTCTCAACTCCTGCTCTTGGTGGTCTTCGTCCTCGCCGCATTCTTGCCGTCGACCTGGCTGTTTACGACTTTCCCATGGCTGCTTGCCGTGCCGTTCTTGACGGTCCGTGGCGCGGCGCGACCGTTCGCTCGCTCGGCCTTAGCGGCGCGGCCTGGTGCCGGGGCGTCGGCGAAGGCAGCGGCGACGATACGCGACTGCTCCTGAGCGTGGAGATCTGCAGCGCCCTCGGCGGGGCTGGCCCGCTCAGGGCGGCCGACGTAGCGGATCGGCAGCTCGCCGCCGGTCAGCTCGCGCAGGCGCGGCTCCATGTAGGCCCAGGCGCCCATGTTGCGTGGCTCCTCCTGGAGCCAGACGAGCTCGCGCAGGCTCGGGTAATTGGCGATCACGGCGCGGAGGGCCGTGTTCTGGAACGGCGCGAGTTGCTCTATCCTGGCGATCGCGACATTGCGCGTTGCCGGCCGCGCCGGGCTCGCGTCGAAGTCGATGGCGACCTTGCCGCTGCAGAGAACGAGGCGGGTCACCTCGTCGCGACGCTCCTCGGCGAGCGGGTCGTCGAGGACGGGGCGGAAGGTGCCGGTCGCCAGGTCCTCCAGGTTCGAGGCGGCGAGCGGGTGGCGCAGCAGGCTCTTCGGGGTCATCAGGACGAGCGGGCGGGGGTCGGTCGGGAGGAGCGCGGCCTGGCGGCGGAGAAGGTGGAAGTACTGGGCGGCGGTGGTGCAGTTGGCGACGCGGACGTTGTCCTGCGCCGAGAGCTGGAGGTAGCGCTCCAGCCGGGCGCTCGAATGCTCCGGCCCTTGCCCCTCGTAGCCGTGCGGCAGGAGGAGAACAAGGGCCGGGAGCTGCCACCACTTCGCGCGGGCGGCGACGAGGAATTGGTCGATCGTGATCTGGGCGCCGTTGGCGAAGTCGCCGAACTGCGCCTCCCAAAGGACGAACCGTCCCGGGGCCTGGACGCTGTAGCCGTACTCGAACCCGACGGTGGCCTGCTCGGAGAGGGGGCTGTTGTAGACTGCGAAGGATGCCCGCGCGGTCGGCAGGCTGTCGAGCGGGGTGTAGGTCTGACCGGTCTGCGGGTCGTGCAGGACGAGGTGGCGCTGGCTGAAGGTGCCGCGCTCGGCGTCCTGTCCGGTCAGGCGGATCGGGGTGCCGTCGGTCAGGATCGCGGCGAAGGCCAGCGATTCGGCGTGCGCCCAGTCGATCTTGCCGTCCGGCGCGTCGAGGACGACCGCGCGGCGCTGCCACTGCCGGGCCAATTTCGGGCTCAGCGTAAACCCCTGCGGCAGCGCGTGAATCGCGTCGTGGAGGGCACGAAGCTGCGCGGCCGGAACGGCGGTCTCGACCTCGCGCCGTGGGCTCGCCGCGAGCGGCTCGTCGTGGACCGCGGTGCTGCCGTCGGCGACGGAGCGGCGGACTCCGGCCAGGTGATCCAGCGCGGACTTGAGCATCGCTGCCGCCTCGGCGGCGGTGACGACGCCCTCCGCGGCCAGGCGGTCGGCCCAGCGCTGGCGGACCGTCGAGTGCTTGGTGATGGTCTCGTACATCTTCGGCTGGGTGAACGTCGGCTCGTCGCCCTCGTTGTGTCCCCACCGCCGGTAGCCGACGAGGTCGATCAGGAAGTCCTTGCCGAAGCGGTCGCGGTAGGCGTCAGCCATCCGGGCAGCCGTCAGGGAGGCCTCGGGGTCGTCGGCGTTGACGTGGACGATCGGGATCTCGAAGCCCTTCGCCATGTCGCTGGCGTAGAGGGTCGAGCGGGCGGAGATCGGGTCAGTCGTGAAGCCGACCTGGTTGTTGACGATGATGTGGACCGTGCCGCCGGTCGTGTAGCCGTCGAGGGCTGACAGGTTCAGGGTCTCGGCCACCACGCCCTGGCCGGGGAAGGCGGCGTCACCGTGGAGCGCGATCGCCATGCTGGCGTGGGGATCGCGGCCCGGCTTGCCGGGCTGGTCGGTGACGTCTTGCGAGGCGCGGACCATTCCCTCGATCACCGGGTTGACGGCCTCGAGGTGGCTCGGGTTCGGTGCCAAGATGAGGGGCACCTCGACCACGACGCCGTCCTGCCCGCGCAGGAGGCGGGCGCCGAGGTGGTACTTGACGTCGCCGGTCCAGTCATCTGAGACATCGCTCGTGGGCGTCGCGGCCGCGCGCAGGCGGTTGCCTTCGAAGGCGGCGAGGATGGCGGCGTACGGTTTGCCGAGGACGTGCGTCATCACGTTGAGGCGGCCGCGATGGGCCATCCCGACGACGATTTCGCGGATGCCGGTGGCGGCGGCGCCGTGGACAATCTCGTCGAGCATCGGAACGAGGACGTCAGTCCCCTCGATCGAGAAACGCTTCTGACCGAGGTAGGTCTGGTGGAGGAACTTCTCGAACGCCTCGACCTCGGTTAGGCGACGGAGGAGAGCGCGCTTCGTGGCCGGGTGCAGCGGGGTCGCGAAGGTGCGCGACTCGACCGCGTCGCGCAGCCAGGCGCGCTCCTCGGGAACCTGGATGTGGTCGAAGTCGAAGCCGGCGGTGCCGGCGTAGATGCTGCGCAGGTGAGCGATGGCCTCGGCGGCGTTCGCGGCGCCCGCGGCGGCCGGGCCGCCGCCGACGCCGGCCGGCAGGGCCTGCAGATCCACCTCCGTGAGGCCGTGGGTGGTGGGGTCGAGCTCCGGCGCGCCCGGCGGCGTGCCGCCAAGCGGGTCGAGGGTCGAAGCCAGGTGGCCGTACTCGCGGATCGCCTGGGCGAGAGCGGCGGCACCACAGATCTTCGCGATCTCCGTCTCGCTCGGCGGACCGGCGACGGTGACCATCCGCGGCACGGCGGCGGCCGTCTTGGGCCCGCCGTTGACGGCGGGCGGCGTCGCATCGAAGGTGACGAAGAAGGCCCGCGTCTCGGGGTCGACCGATGCGGGGTCGGCGAGATACCGGTCGTAGAGCTCCAGCACGTAGCCGGCGTTGGGCCCGTAAAACGCGCGCAGGTCGCTCATCGTCGCCCCACCTATGTCCAAGCTCCGTCCCGTGGCGCGGATGCCCGGCGATCTCCGTTCGAGGCGTGCGCCGTTCGTCGTGTGGCCTGCAATGGGTATGGTCCAGCCGCGCGCCGATCGCACGCGGACGGCAGGATAGCATACCCGGCGGGGTGATTCAGCGGCTTCTCGGAGACGCCCCGACAGTCAGGTGTGGGACGCCGTGGTCCGCGCCAGGTGGTAGGGAACGTTGGTGACGACGATGCCCGGGTGGAAGAGCAGGGCGCCCTTCAGGCGGAGGCCGGTCTGGTTGTGCAGCAGGTGCTCCCACCAGCGCGAGGGCACGAACTCGGGCAGCACGACGGTGATCGTGTCGTCCGGGTAGGTCTCCTTGATCTCGTCGACGTAGGCCAGCAGCGGACCCAGCAGCGACCGGTAGGGCGACTCCACGATCTCCAGTCGGGGACCGAGCGCTAGCGCCTCCCAGGCTCGCCAGAGCTGGTCGGCGGCGGCGAGATCGTCGGCGACGTGGACGACGGTGACATGCTCGTCATCCCGCGCGATGGCCGAGGCGTAGGCCACCGCCTGCCGAGCCTCGACCCCGAGATCGGCGATCGGCACGATCGCCCGCACGACGATCTCGTCCGGCAGGAGCGGGATCTCTGCCTGCCGATGCGCCTCGAGACGGCCGTAGTGGCCGCGAATGGCACGCAGCAAGAGGATGAAGAGGGGGATCAGCAAGACGACCAGCCACGCGCCGTGCCGGAACTTCGTGACCGCGATGACCAGGGTCACGATGCCGGTCGCGACGGCGCCCACGCCGTTGATCGTCGCCGCCCGCCGCCAGTTGGGGCCACGCTCGCGGCGCCAGTGGACGACCATCCCGGCCTGCGAGAGGGTGAAGCTGGTGAAGACGCCGACGGCGTAGAGGGGGATCAGCTGGTCGAGGCTGCCGCCGAAGACGACGAGGAGCAGCGTCGAAAGCACGGCGAGCGCGACGATGCCGGCGGAAAAGGCGAGCCGGTCACCGCGAAACTGGAAGCCGCGTGGTAGGAAGCGGTCGCGCGCCAGGATCGAGGCGAGGCGGGGAAAGTCGGCAAACGCGGTGTTGGCGGCCAGAATCAGGATCAGCGCCGTGGCGATCTGGAGCGCCACCCAGACCGGGCCCTTGCCGAAGACGACGCGCCCGACCTGAGAGAGCACCGACTCCTCCCCGGGCTGCACCCCGAGGTGCTGGGCGAGAAAGGAGAGACCGAGGAACATGGTACCGAGCAGCACCCCCATCCCGACGAGGGTGGTCCGCGCGTTCGGGGCCTCGGGCGCTTTGAAGGCCGGCACGCCGTTGGAGATCGCTTCGGTCCCGGTCATCGCTGTGCAACCCTGGGCGAAGGCCGCGAGGAGCAGGAAGAGCCCCGTCGTCTGCGAGCCGATGGGCAAGACCGAGTCGGGCGGCGTGTAGGTCAGGCCGCCGTGGACCATCCGGAAGAGCCCGTACCCGATGAGCGCGTACATCAGGACGACGAAGGCATAGGTCGGGACGGCGAAGATCCCGCCCGATTCGCGAATGCCGCGCAGATTGGCCACCGTGATCAGCGCGACCGCGCCGACCGCCAGCTCGACCGTATAGGGCAGCAGACCGGGATCGAGCGAGGTCAGGGCCAAGACGCCGGCCGCCACGGAGACGGCGACCGTCAGCACGTAGTCGATCAGGAGTGAGGCGGCGGCGGTGAGACCGGGGAGGGTGCCGAGGTTGTCGCTGGCCACGATGTAGCTGCCGCCACCGGAGGGGTACGCCTTGATCGTCTGCCGGTACGAGACGACGACGATGGTGAGGAGAGCCGCGATGACGAAGGAGATCGGCAAGGTCAGGGAGAGCGCGCCGAGCCCGGCCAGGACGAGCACCTTCATGATCTCCTCGGTCGCGTAGGCGACCGAGGAGAGCGCGTCGGAGGAGAAGACCGCTAGCGCCTTGACCTTGGTCAGTCGCTCCTGGTGCTCCTGGGCGGTGGCGATCGGCCGCCCGATCACCGTCCGCTTCAGGCGGTGGAAGGCGAGCCCAAGTCCGCGCTTCGGCACGCCGGCGTCGGGACGCGGGACGAAGTAGCCGGGAACGGCCCGCGCCAATGGGCGCGGCCGGATCACCCGTACGTAGCGGTTCCCCGGTTTCACGCCCCGCACGGTCCGTCGCTCCCAATCGGGACCGGTCTCGCAGGTGTGCTCCGCGATCTGATCGCGCTCGTCGGTCCGAGGTTCGGTCGGAGCACTCACGCGCGGCCTCCCTCGGGCTGGCAGGAGCGCGTTGCCAACCGCGCGCCCGGCGCCCGGCCAGGGCGTTGGCGGCTAGCGATCGGTGCCCGCGAAGTTCTCAACCTGGCCATCATGCCCTCAGCCTCGCCCTTGTCACTGCCGGGGAGCATGGGCGAGGGGGGCGACACCGGCGACGGTTCCGCCCGACACACGGTGATGGTTCCGCTCCCGTCCATCGTGAGACGGATTCCGGTGGTGGTGGTCTGCTCACGCACGCGCCGGATTTCCGCCCCGTTCAATCGCCGGCCGCCGACCACCGTGACGGATCGCACGACCGTCGCATCGGCGGTGCTGACGAGGCGGCAGGCATCGACGACTACCCACTCCAGCCACGTGCGCTCGCCGTCGATCTCAGGGTCCGTGCTGCTCATGGTGGTCCAACTCCGTGTCTCACGACGTCGCCCGACGGCGAGCCCTTCCCGGATCGGGCGGCGTGTCGCGCTGCCCAGACTGCCTGGGGAAAACTAGTCCGCTTGGGATTAGGAGGGTGTAAGAATCGAGTGTGGTGGCATTAGAACGTTGTTAGAGTCGCCGGGGCGATGGGGACACGCTCGGTCAGTCGGCGTGGAGGCGGTAGCCGACGCCGGGCTCGGTGACGAGCCAGCGGGGACGGGCGGGGTCGTCCTCCAGCTTGCGGCGGAGGTAGTTGACGTAGACGCGCAGCTGCTGCGAGTTTTCGGCGGCGTAGCTGCCCCAGACCCGCTCCAGCAGTTGGCGGTGGGTGAGCACCTTGCCCGCGTTGGTCGCCAGCACCCGGAGCAGGTCGTATTCGGTCGGGGTCAGGTGGATCTCAACGCCGTCCTTGGTCACGAGGTGGCGGGCGAGGTCGACAGTGACGGCGCCGAAGGCGAGGCGAGGCGCGACCGGGCCACCGGCCCGGCGGAGGACCGCTCGGACGCGCGCCAGCAGCTCCTCCATGCCGAACGGTTTGGTCAGGTAGTCGTCGGCGCCGAGGTCGAGCGCCTGGACCTTGTCGCGCTCCTGACCGCGGGCGGAGAGGACGATGATGGGCACCCGCGACCAGGTGCGGGTCTGGCGTAGCACCTCAAACCCGTCGCTGCCGGGCATCACCAGATCGAGGACGACGACGTCGGGAGTATGGCTGGCCAGCGCGACGAGCGCCGTGTCGCCGTCGGACGCGAGCTCGACGTCGTAGCCATGACCGGAGAGCGCGGTGCGCAGCGCGCGCCTGATCTGCGGCTCGTCGTCGACCACCAGGATCCGCTCGCCGCTCATGCCGCCGGGGCCTCCGTCGCCGCGACGGGGATCGTGAAGCGGAACGTCGTTCCTTCCCCCGCGTGGCTCTCGACCCAGATCCGGCCGCCGTGAGCCTCGACCAGCCCCTGGCAGATCGCCAAGCCGATACCGGTGCCGGCAACGCGGGCGGTCGGCTCGGCGCGGTAGAACTTCTCGAAGAGGCGGGGCTGCTGCGCGGCCGGGATGCCCGGGCCGGTGTCGTGGACGGCGACCTCGATTGCGCCGGGCACGCTCCGCGCAGCGAGCGTGATCTCCGTACCGGGCGGCGTGTGCTTGAGGGCATTCTCGCCGAGGTTCGTCACGACCTGCGCGATCGCCACGTAGTCGAAGCAGGCCAGCGGCAAATCGGGCTCGACGCGCTCGATCAGGCGATCACCGCGCAACGCGGCGCGGGTGGCAAGGCGACCAGCGACGTCTTCCATCAACTCGGCGACATCGTACCACTCCGTATCCGGGCGCAGGACGCCGCCCTCGATGCGCGAGAGGTCGAGGAGGTTGCCGACCATGAGGGACAGGCGGTCGGTCTCCTCGTCGATCGCCTGGAGGAAGTCGGTGCGCGCCGGGGCGTCCCAAGCGACCGTCGGATCGAGGAGCGAGGTCACGGAGGCCTTGATGACGGCGAGCGGGGTCCGCAGGTCGTGGGAGACCGCGGCGAGGAGGGCGGACTTCAACTCGTCCGATTGGGCGAGGGCGGCGGCGCGGGCTTCCTCCTCGGCCAGGCGGGTGCGTTCCAGGGCCAGCGCGGCCTGGTTCGCGAAGCTGGTCAGGAGGCGCTCGTCTTCGTCGTCGAAGCGACCGCCGCCCGGTCGGCCCACGACTTCGATCGCGCCGACGACGCGCTGGGCGGTGGCGATCGGCAGGTAGAGGACATCGGCGCCGCGGCGCCGCAGGGGCAGGGGCGGGGCGCTGGCCGTGCCGTGGGGGAGGCGAACGCGCCGCCGGTGGGTGCTGAGCCCGGCCGGGGCCTGGTGCGTGATCACCCAGGAAGCCATCGCCAGGCCCTGGCGGTCGAGCTCGGCGCCGGGGCCGGACGGGACCGGGTAGGCGGCGCGGACCGCGAGACCGCCGTCCTCGTCCAGCAGAAGCAGGCGGCAGCGCTCGGCGCCGTAGACGTGGACGACGCGCTCGACGATGGTCGCCAGGATGGCGTCGAGCGTGACGTCGCCGATCAGCGCGGCGTTGAGCTCGTAGAGGAGGGTCGTCCGTCGTTGCTCGCGGATGGCAATCTCCGTCCGCGTCCGAACACGCGCCACAAGCTGACCGGTCACGATCGCGACGCCGAGGTAGACGAAGAGGGCGAGGACATGATCGGCGCGGGCGATCGTGAAGGTGTGGAAGGGTGGGAGGAAGAAGAAATCGAAGGCGAGAAACGACAGGACAGCGGCCAGCGCGGCCGGCCCGGACCCGGCCGTGAGCCCGAGGGCGAAGGCGAGGAGCAGGTAGATGAGCGCGACGTTGAGGATGCCGAGCGCGTCGCGGACGGTGACCATGAGCGCGGTGACGCCGGCCACGGCGAGGGCAGCGCCGAGGTAGCCGCGCCGCTTGACCGGCTCGCGCGCGAGCCCATCGCTGCCGACAAACCGCCGTCCGAATGTCGCCCTGGCTCGGTCCCACATCCTGGCAGAAATGGTAATCGACCGCCGGCCGTCAGCGGCGGTTGTCAGATCGCACGGTGGGCGCGCCGTCGCGGCAACGAAGCGCCGGGAGGATTCCTCCCGGCGCTTCGTTGCGATCGTGCCGTCTGGGCGGCGGCCGGTCGATCGCCTACTTGACCGTAATCGTCCCGTGCATGTTCGGGTGGAACTCGCAGTGGTAGGCGAAGGTGCCTGCCTTGTCGAACTTGAAGCTGAAGCTCTTGCCGCTGTCCAGCTTGCCGGACTGGAAGCCGCCGCCGTCCTGTGTCACCGTGTGTGGTGCGCTGTCGTTGTTCGTCCAGGTCACCGTCGTGCCGACCGGGATGTCGAGATTCGCCGGGTTGAACGCGAAATTCTTCAGCTCAACGGCCATCGCCGAGACGCCGCTGCTGGAGCCGGCGGCGGGGCTGGCCCCGGCCGCGGGCGTGCCCGCCGCGCTGGCGGCGTATTCCTCGGTCAGGAAGATGGCGACCATGGTCGTGCCGTCGCCGTTGTCCGTGAGGGTGGCGATCCCGCGGTAGCCCGACTTGTTCAGCTCGGCCAGGCCGATGATGATCTCCTTGTCGCCCATCATCGTGCCGCCGACCGCCCCGCAGGCGATGTAGGTCTGGATCTTGTCCTTGCTCTCGTGGACGTTGATCGCGTAGCCGCCGTCGACCAGGTCCTTGAGGGCGGCCTTGACGGTGGTGACGCTGACCTGGACGGGGACGGCCGACTGCGCGCCCATCTTGGCTGTGCCGGCCATCGGCGTCTGGTTCATCTGCATGTCGGGGCCGACGTTGGAGAGCGGAAAGACAACGTCGCCGAGCTTGTCGCAGGTCCCCTTGTGGATGTGCGCCGGGTGGGAGTCCATCGCCTGGGCCCGCGCGCCGCCCGCGCCGAAGCTCAGGGCCATGCCGAAGGCCACCACCAACGCTGCTATGCTCGCCGCGAGGGAAACCGACCGCCGTCGCGAATGACTCATCCGTGAACCCTCCTCTATGCACCAACGTCGACCACCGCGCCGAACCCCTGTCCGGCGGATCCTGCACCCGATGCGCACGCGCACCATGCCCCTATCATACGGAACAACGACGGGTTTGGATGGGGAGTCGATGCAGCGATCGTTCGGTGGTCGGCGCGAGGGCGCCCGCGTCCCGGTCCAACGCCGCGAGGAACTTCTTCTTGAAAAGGCCTGGCTGGCGGTCTGACGCGGTTGACACGCCCGGAACCCTCTGCTACGTGTCGGCGAACACTGGGCGCGAGCGGGCGGAGGCTCGGGTCGGCGCGGGCTGAATCGGCGGCGTCCCGGCAGTCGGCACGGCGCCCGGACCAGGGAGAGCCTGATGTCGTCGGAAGAGTCTCTCGTTTCGTCAGCGGCCCCGGCCCGGGCGCGGATCACCGCGACGCCCCTGTTCCGGCGGGTGATTCTGCGCGCGACGCACAACGGCGTCGTCTCGCGCGGGGTGCGGCGGTACGGCATGCGCCTGGGCGCGGCGCGCTTCATCGCCGGCGAGACGCTTGACGAGTGCGTGCGCGCTCTGCGCGGGCTGAACGATCGGGGGCTGCGTGCGAACACCACGCTGCTTGGCGAGGGCGTCCACGACGAGACGACCGCCGAAGAGGTCGTCAACCAGTACCTGGCGATCCTCGACCGCATCGCCGCCGAGCGGCTGACGGTGAACGTGGCCCTCAAGCTCACCCATCTCGGGTTGGACCTGGGCGAGGATGTCGCTCATCGCAACGTGGAGCGGGTGGTCGCCCACGCCGCCGGTTTGGGGAACTTCGTTCGTATCGACATGGAGGAGTCGTCCCGCGTCGACCCGACGCTCCGCATCTATCGGCGGCTGCGCGAGGCCGGGCACGACAACGTCGGGACGGTGCTGCAGTCGTACCTCTTCCGCACCGAGCAGGATCTCGCGGACCTGCTCCCCCTGAGTCCGAACCTGCGCCTGGTCAAGGGCGCCTACCTGGAGCCGCCGACGATCGCCTTTGCCAAGAAGGCGGACGTCGACCGCAACTACGTCCGGCTCGCCGAGCGAATGCTCCGCGATGGCGGGTTCACCGCGGTCGCGACCCACGACGAGCGGATCATCGAGCGCGTCGTCGCCTTCACCGAGCGCCACAAGGTGGGACGCGATCGGTTCGAGTTCCAGATGCTGTACGGGGTCCGGCCGCAGCTCCAGCGCGAGCTGGTCGCCCGCGGCTACCGCGTGCTGCTTGCCACGCCGTACGGACCGGACTGGTACTTCTACTTCATGCGCCGGCTCGCGGAGCGGCCCGCCAACCTGCTGTTCTTCGCGCGCGCCCTGCTGGGCGGATAACGCCCGTTGTTAACCAAAAGGTTGCTCATGTCACGCGTTTTGGTCGGGGTGTGAGCGGGGCATTTCATCACCCCGCGGCCGGGCGTCCAAACCGCAAGCGAGAACGGCCAGGACGGGGAAAGGGCAGCACATCGGCCCAAACCTGGCCAACGACGGGCGGCGGAGCCAAGGCTCGCGGTCCCGATCGGGCTGCCAGGTGGTGCCACGCCCGGTCCAGCACCGAGCAAGGGACGTGATGACATGGCCGTGGCCGGGCGTGATCCAAACGACGAGCCAGGCGATGGAAGGGAGGTGGTACGATACGCGGACCACGCCTGAGGGGTGACCGCCCTTGTGAGCCATGGACGCCGAGGCGCGAAGGCGGGTCAACCGCCCTCACGCGCACGGCGGTAGCGCCGCCGGTCATCGCCGGCGATGACCGGCAGTTGGAGAAAGGCCAGGGAGACGACGATGTCGATCGAACGCGACGATCACCGATTCCGCCTGTCCCGCCGCGGGTTCGTCGGCGGCGCGGCTGCCACGGCCGCC
>JRHI01000074.1_pt1 | contig 29561 bp, 25 predicted proteins | sample 215371 | NCBI WGS metagenome assembly JRHI01 (sample SAMN02929681, study PRJNA255918) | sediment metagenome | biome: cave system; feature: Ice Cave; material: Sediment; isolation source: sediment from deep within a dark volcanic ice cave with no known source of... ...
GAGCCGCTGCACCCCGATGTGCACCGGTTCGGCACGCTGCCCGGCCACCACAACCGTGACGCCGAACACTACGAAAAGAACGGCCAGCACCGCCCAGCGGGCCCGCGAGGGCATCGGTTACGCCTGCGCGGCCAGCACGTCCAGCGCGCCGCGCAGGTCATCGGGGTCCGGGCTGGTGAACTCCACCCAGCGGTCGTCGGCCGGGTGCGGGAAACCCAACCGCGCGGCGTGCAGCCATTGCCTGTCCAGCCCGAGCCGCTGCGCCAGCGCGGGGTCCGCACCGTAGGTGATGTCCCCACAACAAGGGTGGCGCAACGCGGCGAAGTGCACCCGGATCTGGTGGGTACGACCGGTCTCCAGGGTCACATCACACAGTGACGCCGCCGGGAACGCCTCGATCACCTCGTAGTGCGTCACTGACGGCTTGCCGCCGGCCACCACGGCAAAGCGCCAGTCGTGCTTGGGGTGCCGGTCGATCGGGGCATCGATGGTGCCTCGGGTGGGATCCGGGTGACCCTGCACCAGCGCCCGGTAATGCTTGGCGACGGTGCGATCCCGGAAGGCGCGCTTGAGCGCCGAGTAGCCGCGCTCCGACTTGGCGACAACCATCAGACCGCTGGTGCCCACGTCCAGCCGGTGCACCACGCCCTGACGCTCGGCCGCACCCGAGGTGGCCACCTGGATTCCGGCCGCGGCGAGTCCACCGAGCACGGTGGGGCCGGTCCAACCGGGGCTGGGGTGCGCGGCAACCCCGACCGGCTTGTCCACCACGACCAGGTCGGCATCGTCATGCAACACCCGCAGATTCGCCACCAGCTCGACAGATGGTGCGGCGGGCCGCTGCGGATCGGGCAGGGTCACCTCCAGCCGACTGCCAGTGGCCAGGCGGTCGGACTTGCCGACTGGGCTGCCGTCCACCAGCACCGCCCCGGTCTCGGCCAGTCCAACCACTGTCGTGCGAGACAGGCCCAAAAGCCGGGCCAGCCCAGCGTCCACCCGCATACCATCGAGGCCCTCAGGCACCGGCAGCGTCCGCACATCGCTCATTCTGTCGCTCTTTCTGGGACTCGCTTTGGGGCTCCTCGCGGGCCCCGGGTGCCGTCGAAGTCCCGGCCGATGGCGGCTAGCAGGACCAGCACCGCGCCGCCGCACACGATCGCCGAGTCTGCCAAGTTGAACACCGGCCACACGCTGCCATCCGGCGCCAGCAGCGACAGGAAGTCCACGACGTGGCCGCGCAGGGGACCAGGGGCGCGCAGCAGCCGGTCCACCAGATTGCCCAGCGCACCCCCCAACACCAGACCGAGCCCGAAGGCCCAAGGCGAACTGCGCAGCCGGGGGGCCAGCCGGACGATCGCCACCACGACGCCCAACGCGATCAGCGACAGCAACCAGGTCAACCCGGTCGCCATCGAGAACGCCGCACCCGAGTTGCGGTAGACCACGAGGTATAGCCCGCCACCTAACAGCTTCATCGGCGGATCGCCCTCCAGGACCGCTACCGCGACTACCTTGCTCAGCACGTCCGCCAGCAGCGTGACGGCAGCGGTAACGGTCAGTAAGCCGGTCCGGCGACGTCCCACCGGGACCTCGCGGATGCCCTCGGCACCGGCGGCCGCTTCCTCGGCAGGCTGCGGTGGATTCATGTCACCATTGTGGCCACCTCATCGGCCCGGCTCTCAGGCGCCGGTCTCCCCGCGCCACTGGGCCAGCCGGCCAGCCCGGTGCACCGCCCGGATCCGCTGCTCAGCCCGGTCCCGGGTGCCGGCCGTCGTGACGACCAACAGCTGATCGCCCTCCTGCAGCCGGGTGGTCGACTGTGGGGTGAACCCCTTCCCCTCGCGCACCACCAGGCTCACTACCGTCCCGGTGGGCAGCCTCAGCTCGGAAAGGTAGACACCGTGTAGCCGCGAGGGCCGGGGTACCCGGATCTGGAGCAGCTCAGCGTCCATCTCGTCCAGTGCTGCGGAGTCGACCTTCATCTCCCGGCCCTGCTCCGGGCGGGACAGTCCCAGCCAGCGAACGACCAGGGGCAGCGTGACGCCCTGTACCACGGTGAGCAGCACGACCAGCACGAACACCACGTCCACCAATCGTTGGGCTCCCGGGAAGCCTCTGGTGAGCGCAATCAGAGCCAGCACGATAGGTACGGCGCCACGTAGCCCTGACCACGACAGAAAGGCCTGCTCCCGCCAGGCCACCCGCAACGGTGTCAGGGCCAGCGCCACCGACAACGGGCGCGCCAGCACGACCAGCACCGCCCCGGCGACCAGCGCGGGGATCAGCGCGCCGGGCAATCGGGCCGGCGAGGCGTACAGACCCAGCAGCACGAACAGGGCGATCTGGGCGAGCCAGCCCAGACCCTCGGCGAAGGACAGGGTGTCCCCGCGGTGCGGCAGGTGCGCGTTGCCGAGCACCAGCCCGGCCAGGTAGGTCGCCAGGAAGCCTGAGGCGTGCAGACCCTGCCCCGCAGCGAAGGCGAGCACGCAGACCGCAATAGTCGCCAGCGGATAGAGGCCGGTCGAGGGCAGCGCCGCCCGGCGCAGCGCCCACGATCCGGCGAACCCCAGCGCCACCCCCACCACCGCGCCGGCGAACAACTCGTAGCCGACCAGCAAGGGCGTCCACCAGCTCACCGGGTCGCCCGCCGCGAGGATCACCACCGCGATGTAGACCGGCGCGTCGTTGATGCCCGACTCCAGCTCGAGCGCGCCCGCCAGCTGAGGCGGCACCTTCAGCGCCCGCAACACGCTGAAGACCGCGGCCGCGTCGGTCGAGGACAGCACCGCGCCCCACAACAGCGCCGTGCGCCAGTCCAGGCTCAACAGCAGGTGCAGCGCCCAGCCGGTGATGGCGATGTTCGCCGCGACCGCCACAGTGGACAGCGCGATCCCCCAACTCAGCACAGGACGGATCACCGAGAACCGGGTGGTGAGACCGCCCTCGGCCAGGATCATCACCAGCCCGGCAATGCCCAGGGCCGCGGTGAGGGGCGCATCGGAGAACTGGATGCCCAGGCCGGACTCGCCGATCAACAGCCCAATGGCCAGGTAGACCAGCAGCGATGGCAGCCCGAGTCGGGTGGAGAAGCGCACAGCGAGTACGGCCAGCAGCAATACCGCTGCCCCCGCCCCGAGCGCGAACTCCACGCCGTTCACGCCTGGATCGCCCTCCAGCCTCGCGGGTCAGCCGGACCAGGAGATCGTGACTAGATCGCGGTGGCGTGGGCCCAGCCTCGCCACCGCCTTGGCGACCTCGTCCCGGCGCTCTACGGGCAGGCACAGCCTGCGCAGCGAGAAATCAAGCTCTGCCTCAGGATTGCGCGGCTGGGCGGGGCGGGTCCAGCGCTGGACCTCCGGGCGCATCCCCAGTTCGGCGAACACCGCCAGCACGTCGTCCGCGGTCGCGGGTGGTGGCCTGCGCAACCCATGAAATTGCGCCCACAACGGGTCCAGCCACGCTCCGGGATGCACCGCATGCAACTCGACGACGACCGCGCGGCGGGCGGCGGCACCGAGCGCGGCGACGAAGGGCCCCAACTCAAGGGTGTTGTAGCCCACATGGTGGCTGACCACGACGTCGGCTACTCCCGCCTGCGATGCCGCCTGCGGCCACGGGCCGACAACGCTGCGATGCGCCAGCCCCCGCTGCTCGCAGGCCTGCTCGAATGCGCGCAGCATGTCGTCGGCAGGATCCACCCCGGTCAGGTGCGACACCTTGGGCACCAGGGCGAGCCCGGCGGCACCTGCACCGCACCCGACGTCGAGCACGGTCCCACCGTCGGTTCCCAGCAACTGCAGCGCGGCCCGGCGCGATGGGGAGTCCTGCGGAGTCGCCGGCGGCACGAAGCGGGCAGGATCATGCCGGCTCGGGTCCTTCGGCGCGGCGGCCCGGATCTCGTCCGGGATGGCCCGGCGCTGCAGCAGCTCGCGCCAGCGAGCTGCTGCAGCGCCGGGGCTCGTGAGTGGTTTCCGGTGCTGGAACACTGTTACGCACTCACGACCTTGACGGCGACCCGCACCGGGACGCTGTCGCCGACGGTTCCGGCGAAACCGTCTGGGACCGATGCGTAGTCGACCCGGCGCGCGAGTACCTCGCCGGCGATGAGCTGCTCGTGCTCCCGGGCCGCCGCGAGCGCCTCCGGTGGCGCGTCGATGGTCAGCACGATCCGGTCGGTGACGTCCAGGCCGCCCTGCCGGCGGGCCTGCTGCACGACCCGCACCAAGTCCTTGGCGATGCCCTCGGCGGCCAGCTCCGGGGTGACCGTGGTGTCCAAGACCACCAACCCGGATCCGGCTGGCAACGCGGCGGTCTCGGACGGGTCCGCGGCGACCAGCCGCTCGGTGTATTCGCCCTCCAGCAACGGGATCCCAGCCGCGGTCACGACCCCGTCCCGACCGCGTTCCCACTCCCCCGCCTTGACCGCCCGGATCACCTTCTGGGTATCGCCCCCCAGCCGAGGCCCGCAGGCCCGAGCATTGACGGTGAGTTCGAAGCGGCCGTGCCCGGCGACGTCCTCGGTGAGCTCGACCGACCGGACGTTCACCTCGTCAGCGATCAGGTCGGTGAAGGCAGCGAGCGCGCCCGCGTCGGGTGCGGCCACGGTCAGCTGGGCCAGCGGCTGGCGTACTCGCAGGCCCCGTGCCTTGCGCAGCGACAGCACGGCGGACACCACCTGACGCACCCGGTCCATCGAAGCCACCAGGTCCCGGTCCTGCGGTAGCACGGCGGTGTCGGGCCAATCGGCCAGATGCACGGAGCGCCCTGCGGTCAGCCCACGCCAGATCGCCTCGGTGGTCAGCGGCAGCAGTGGAGCGGCCAGCCGGCAGGTGACCTCGAGCACGGTGTGCAGGGTATCGATCGCGTCCTGTTCACCGGCCCAGAAGCGGTCCCGGGAACGGCGCACGTACCAGTTGGTGAGCACGTCGCAGAACCCGCGCACGCTGGCACACGCCCCGGCGATGTCGTAGCGGTCCATTCGTTGCGTAACGTCATTGACGCAGTCGTGCAGCTTGGCGAGCACGTAGCGGTCCAGCACGTGCTGGCTGCCGGTCCGCCACTGCCCGTCGACCTGCGCGGCGTTGGCGTAGAGGGTCAGGAAATACCACGAGTTCCACAGCGGCAGCAGCGCTTGTCGGACGGCCTCGCGGATGCCCTGCTCGGTGACTACCAGGTTCCCTCCGCGCAGGATCGGCGAGGCCATCAGGAACCAGCGCATCGCGTCCGAGCCGTCCCGGTTGAACACCTCGGTGACCTCGGGGTAGTTGCCCTTGGACTTCGACATCTTCAGGCCGTCATCACCGAGCACGATCCCGTGCGCCAGGCAGGAGCGAAACGCCGGCCGGTCGAACAGCGCGGTGGCCAGCACGTGCAGCGTGTAGAACCACCCGCGGGTCTGCCCGTTGTACTCGACGATGAAATCACCCGGATAGTGGTGTTCGAACCAGTCGGCGTTCTCGAAGGGGTAATGCACCTGGGCGAAGGGCATCGAGCCGGACTCGAACCAGCAGTCCAGCACCTCTGGCACCCGTCGCATCGTGGCGTGCCCGGTCGGATCGTCCGGGTTGGGTCGGGTCAGCTGATCGACGAACGGTCGGTGCAAATCGGTGGGCCGCACCCCGAAGTCACGCTCCAACTCGTCGAGCGAGCCGTAGACGTCCACCCGTGGGAAGGCTGGATCGTCACAGACCCAGACCGGCAGCGGTGAGCCCCAGTACCGGTTGCGGGAGATGTTCCAGTCCCGGGCGCCGTCCAGCCACGCACCGAACTGCCCGGTCCCGACGTTGTCCGGCACCCAGGTGATCTCCCGGTTGAGCTCGACCATCCGGTCCCGGAACTGCGTGACGGCGACGAACCACGACGACACCGCACGCTGGATCAGGGGGTTGTTGCAGCGCCAGCAGTGCGGGTAGGGGTGCTCATAGCTCTCCTGACGCAGCAGCACGCCGCCGACATGGGGTGCCCCGTCGCGCAGGTCCCGGATGATCGCCCGGTTGGCGTCGAAGACCTGCATCCCGGCATACGGCGGGACCTCGGCGGTGAACTGCCCGGCGGAGTCCACCGGGATCACCACCTCGATGCCCGCAGCGTCGGTGACGGCCTTGTCCTCCTCCCCGAATGCCGGGGCCATGTGCACCAGGCCGGTGCCCTCGTCGGTGGTGACGAAATCGGCGGGTAGCAGCCGGTGGGCGCCGGCCCGGCCGGCGAAGAAGTCGAACGGGGGGACGTAGCGAAGCCCCAGCAGCTCCGATCCGAGGTAGCGGCCCAGTACCTGCGGCTGGTCACCCAGTTCGCGGGCGTAGGCGGTCAGGCGGTCCTCGGCGATCAGGTATCGCTCGCCGGCCATCTCGACGGTGACGTAGGTGAGATTCGGATGCACCGCGATGGCCAGGTTCGACGGCAGCGTCCACGGTGTGGTGGTCCACACCAGCGCCAGCACGCCGTCCAGCGCGGAGTCAGCAGCGGCCAACCGAAGCCCGACGGTGACCGCGGGATCCTGCCGATTGCGGTAGACGTCGTCCATCTTCGTCTCGGTGTTGGACAGCGGCGTCTCGCAGCGCCAGCAGTACCACAGCACGCGGAAACCCTGATAGATCAAGCCCTTGTCCCACAGCGTCTTGAACGCCCACAGCACGCTCTCCATGTAGGTCAGGTCGAGGGTCTTGTAGTCGTTGTCGAAGTCCACCCAGCGGGCCTGGCGGGTCACGTACTCGCGCCACTCGCGGGTGTAGCGCAGCACCGAGCGGCGGCAGGCGGCGTTGAACTCCGCCACCCCCATCTGCTCGATCTCGGACTTGTGCTTGATGCCCAGTTGCCGTTCTGCCTCCACCTCGGCCGGCAACCCGTGGCAGTCCCAGCCGAACCGGCGCTCCACCCGAGCGCCGCGCATCGTCTGATAGCGCGGTACTACGTCCTTGACGTAGCCGGTGAGCAGGTGGCCGTAATGGGGTAGACCGTTGGCGAACGGCGGACCGTCATAGAAGACGAACTCGGCTGAGCCGTCCTCCCCGGCGGGCCGGGCGGCCACCGAGGCGTGGAATGTCTGGTCGGCCTGCCAGTACCGCAGGACGTCGGCTTCCAGCTCGGGGAAGGACGGCTGGGCCGGGACGGTCGCTGCGACGTCTTCCCCAACGGGGACCTTCGGGTAAGCCATCGTGATGCGCTCCCAAGTGCGATCGTTCCTGTGCAGTGGTGTCCTGCTCGCTGCACGGGGACGACCCGCAACTCACGCCACGGACCGCGGTACCACCCCGCTTGCCGCCCCCGAAACGCGGGCAGCCACTCATCAGCGCGGCTATAACGGGCCGCACCCGCCCGGTTCTACTGAGGGCTCGACGCGACCCCGTTCTTCCGGAGGCTCCCCGGTGATAGCCGGATCACTGCCCGTGCGACCAGAATAACCCTCCCCGCCACGGACTATTTCGGGGCTGCTAGGCGCAGTGGTTCGCGTGACATCGTGGACGGCCACGTCGCCCTGGTAGCTGCCCTGCACGCGTCGCCTGCGCTCAGCCTCCACCGGTGGAGGCGCGAGCCGCGCGGTGCTTGCGGGCCAACGTGGTATCCGGCCGGCACCGGCCACAGGGTGTAAAGCCCAGCTCTCTGGCCTCGCGAACCGGCAGCCGCTCGGCCCGCGCTTGGTCGGGCCGCTGGCAGCGAGCGAGGTGGTAGCGCGGATGTTCGTCAACCACCAGCACTTCGTCGGTCAGCTCGTAGACCACCAGCAGGTCCGCAGCGTCGGTGTCCTCCTCACCAGGCACCGCAACACCGACCGGGCTACCGTCGACGGGGCTGTCACCGGGCTGGGAATCGCCGGTCTGGACGGTCGGCTCGGCAGACGCCGAACCCTGGTCAACGTTCTGCGCTGAGGTCACCGGCCTGGCCCCAACGGGTTGCCCGCCCAACTCGACGTCGTCCGGCTCCTCCTCCAGGAGGACCGACTCATCCTCAGCGGCGTCCTGGCGTGTCGACCAGGACCTGCGCCACCGCCTGAGGATCATCGCCGCGGCTATGGCACTGAGCGCGACCGATCCCCATGCCAGACCAACATGGCCGGTGCTGAGCGCGGCAATGAGCAACCCCACTGCCGCGAACAGCAACACCCCAGTGACCAACACGCGGGGCGCGTCAGCTACCAGCTTCGGCACGCGCGCCGAACCCGGACGTCACAAAGCCCTGGGTGCGCACCGCGTCCGCCGGCGCGGCCGATCCACGCCCATCCAGCTCCCGGAGCTGCGACTCCAGGTAGGTCTTCAAGCGAGTGCGGTACTCACGCTCGAACGTACGAAGTTCGTCGATCTTCTTCTCCAGGACGGTCTTCTCCTGGCTGATCGAACCGAGGATCTCGGTGTGCTTGCGCGCCGCATCGCGCTCCAGCGACGTGGCCTTCTCCCGGGACTGCCGGTCCAAAGTCTCCGCTCTGGTACGGGCGTCATTGAGCATGGTCTCAGCCCGGGTCCTGGCCTCGTTGACCATGCCGTCGGCCTTCGCCCTGGCATCGGAGAGCAGCTGCTCGGACTTGGTCCGGGCCTCGCCCAACATCCCATCCGCTTCGGCCTTGGCCTCGCCGGTCAACCGGTCTGCCATCTCCTGGGCCAGCCCCAGCACCTTGGCGGCTTGCACATGGTGATCACCACCGGGCGACGTCTGTTCCATCATCGGCGGCGGGACGGGGGCCATCACCGGCCGCGGCGGCTCCAGCGGGCGAAGGTTCCGCCCGGTATCGACCGGCGCAGAGCGCAGCTGCTGATCGAGCTGCTCAACTTGGTTGCGGAGATCGTTGTTGTCCTCAATCAACCGGGCCAGCTCGGCTTCAACCAGGTCGAGGAAGGCGTCCACCTCGTCCTCGTTGTAGCCCCGCTTGCCGATCGGTGGCTTACTGAACGCGACGTTGTGAACGTCGGCGGGGGTCAACGGCATCGGATCACCTCACGCACTCCTCGACGACTATGAACATGCTGGGAAAATCCTGGGGCATCGGCCCCGAATCCGGTGGCCGCTACAGCAGTCTCGTCGGCTCCACCACGCGCATCAGTATGAGCACCACGAACAACAGAACCATAATGGACAGGTCCAGCCCAACGCCGCCGATCCGGATGGGCTTGATCACCCGACGGAGCGCTCGGACCGGTGGATCGGTCACTGTATAGACCGACTCCAGGGCGATCGCCACCCCCCCGACCGGCTGCCAGCTACGCGCAAAGGTTCGAACGAACTCGACCACGATACGCGCTGTGAGCAGCAGCCAGAAGAAGAAGAGCAGATAGTAAGCGACCCACCGGACCACGTCCACGGAGACACTCTGCCACCGGTAGCCGGGCGGAGGAAAGCCGGGGCCCCTCGACTGGGCCAACGGGGTTAGTTGTAGAAGCGACCTTCAGCGATCCGGCGCCTGTCCTCGGCGGACACGTCGACGTTGGGCGGCGAGAGCAGGAACACCTTGTTGGTGACCTTGTCGATCGAGCCGCGCAGCGCGAACGCCAACCCGGCCGCGAAGTCGACGAGCCGCTTGGCGTCCCGGTCCTCCATCTCGGTCAGATTCATGATCACCGGATTGCCCTCTCGGTAGCGTTCCCCGATCGGCCGGGCCTCGTTGTAGTTGTGCGGATGCAGCGTGACGATGCGGGACAACGGATTCGATGCGCCTTCTCCGAGCGCATCCTCGGCGAGCGAACCGGTTCGTTGGGCTGGCGTGACACGTTGAGGTGCGACCGGCTGGCGGACTGTTGACCTAGCGTCGATGGTCGCCGTATCGATGGCCAGCGAACCGCGGATAGGAGCCTCCGCCGCCCACGGACCGGTGGCTTGAGATTCTGTGGAACGAGATCCGGCAGCCCAGGAAGGAGAGCGGTTGGAATGCGCCCTGGGCACCGCGTGATGCCCGGCCCGGGCGACATGTTCATTCCGGCCGTTAGCCGCGGGAGCCTTGGCGGTCTCGTCGGGGACCGCGGCATACGCTGGGTCATAACCCTGGCTGCCGTTGCACGGATCGGGGTATTCAGCGCGGTATCCCGGGTGATAGTCGTCGAATTTCGCGGCACCGAACTCAACTGCGTCGAACTCCTCGACGGGGACCATGCCGAAGTACGCCTTCAGCCTGTGCAGCGCGCTCATCGTCTCGCCTTCCTGTGCCCATCCTCGACGCACCACCCGCCGAACCCGACCCTGGTCCACGAATCCGACTCCGCCCGTCCACGGACCGTCGTACCCGGTCAGCGCGAGATTAACGGCCGATCACCCAAGAGCGCGGTTCCGACACGCACGCACGTCGAGCCGTGCTCGATGGCCTGCTCGAGGTCGCCGCTCATCCCGGCGGACAGCTCGACCGCTGCGGGGTGTGAACGGCGCAACCGCTGGGCCGCCACGTCGAGCTGGGCGAAGGCGGCCCCAGGATCCATCCCGAGCGGGACCACCCCCATCACTCCTTCGAGGCGGAGCTGTGGCGACGCGGCCGCCACCCGATCCGCCAGCGCCTGGAGCTCTGGCAGCGGGCACCCGCCACGCGCGGGGTCGCCGTCCAGGCTGGCTTGGACCAGCACGCCGAGGGCGCCCTGGCGTTGCCCGGCCTGCATCGCGGAGCTGGCAGCTCGGTGCAGCGCCTCGACCAGTCGCGCCGAATCCACCGACTGGACCTGCGCCGCCCACCGAGCCACTGACGGGCATTTGTTTCGCTGCACTCGACCGACCATGTGCCAGCGCACCTCCGCCGCCCGACGTAGCGCGGCAACCTCAGCTATCTTCGCGGCGGCCTCGGCGTCCCGGTCCTCAGCGGCATCGAGCAGGCCGAGGTCAACGAGCGTTGCGACGTCGCGCGCCGGGAAGGTCTTGGTGACCGGCAGCAGGCGCACCTGCGCAGGATCGCGTCCCGCAGCGGCGCACGCGGCGGCGATGCGGGACCGAACCCGCGCCAGCGTCGCAGCCAGCTCATCGCGGCGTCCTTGACCCACCCCGGTCATTGCTCCGGGCCCGTCATTGCTCGAACCAGGTCACTGCGACAATCCGGCCGGTGACGCCGTCGCGGCGGTAGCTGTACAGCGTGGACTCTTCGATCGTGCACCGTGGGTCGACGCCGACCTTGGCCACGCCGGCGGCGGCAAGCTGGTGCCACAGCCCGGCCCGAAGGTCCAGACCCGCGGTGCCCTGGCGAGTACGGCATGCGCTGCCAGGTAATCGGGCCTCCACGTCGGTCTGCATCTGCTCGGGTACCTCGTAACACTGTCCGCACGCCGACGGTCCGAGTAACGCCTCCACCCGCTCCATGCGCGCGCCGAGACGACGCATCGTTTCCAGCGCGGCGGGCAGCACCCCGACGCGAGCGCCCACCCGTCCCGCGTGCACTGCGGCGACAACGTTTCCGACCGGATCAGCCAGCAGCATCGGGACGCAGTCGGCGACCAGCACGGCCACCGCGAGCTGAGGCTGCCTGGTGACCAAGGCATCGCAGGCCGGGACCGGCCGCGGCTGCGGACCATCGACCACGGTGACGGTGCGGCCGTGCACCTGCTCCATCCAGACCACGCGTTGGGTAGCCAGCCCGATGCCGGCGGCAAGCCGTTCACGGTTGGCCGCCACCGCCTCAGGGCGGTCACCGACGTGGTCGCCTAGGTTGAACGTGTCATACGGCGGAGCGGATGCCCCGCCCTGGCGAGTGGTGACCACCCGCCGGATGCGGATGGTGCTCACCGCTTCATGAACGGCGGAACGTCCACCTCGTCATCGTCGTCGAAGTCGGTTACCGGCACCGCCCGGCTCGGCTTGCGGGCGCCGGTGGAGGGCTGCCAGGTAGTGGGATCGGGCGGTGTCTGGCGGACCGGAGCCGCCTTCGGATAGGACCGGGTTGGAGGGGACCCCGCTGCGGTAGACCCGGCTGCGGCGGACCCGGCTGCCTGCCCAACCTGACCGGCCTGTGCCCTGGCGACCGTCCGCGCGGCCACCGGCGTCGGGTCCAGCCTCTTGTGTGAGGGCACCCCGGAGTCGAACCCAGCGGCGATCACCGTGACTCGCACCTCGTCACCCAGCGAGTCGTCGATCACCGTGCCGAAGATGATGTTGGCGTCGGGATGCGCAGACTCCTGCACCAACGACGCGGCCTCATTGATCTCGAACAGTCCCAGGTCCGAGCCGCCGGCGATGGACAGCAGGACACCGTGTGCCCCCTCCATCGACGCTTCCAGCAACGGCGAGTTGATGGCCTTCGCGGCGGCCTGCACCGACCTGCCCTCCCCGCGGGCAGACCCGATACCCATCAATGCACTGCCTGCGCCGGACATGACGCTTTTCACGTCGGCGAAGTCCAGGTTGATCAGACCGGGTGTGGTGATGAGGTCGGTGATGCCCTGAACACCGGACAGCAACACCTCGTCCGCGGAGCGGAACGCATCCATCAGGCTGACGTTGACGTCGCCAAGCTGCAACAGGCGGTCATTGGGGATCACGATCAGGGTGTCGCACTCGGTTCGCAACTCGGCGATGCCGTCCTCGGCCTGACCACCCCGCCGCTTGCCCTCGAAGGTGAACGGCCTGGTGACGACACCGATGGTCAGCGCGCCCAACTTGCGAGCGATGCTCGCCACCACGGGAGCGCCTCCGGTGCCGGTCCCGCCGCCCTCACCGGCGGTGACGAACACCATGTCCGCCCCCTTGAGGACCTCCTCTATCTCCTCGCGGTGGTCCTCGGCGGCTTTTCGGCCGACCTCCGGGTTCGCCCCCGCGCCGAGCCCACGGGTGAGCTCGCGCCCGATATCGAGCTTGACGTCGGCATCGGACATCAGCAGCGCCTGGGCATCGGTGTTGACCGCGATGAACTCGACGCCGCTGAGCCCGACTTCGATCATGCGGTTGACCGCGTTGACGCCGCCACCGCCGATTCCGGCGACCTTGATCACGGCGAGGTAGTTGTGCGGGGGGGTCATTCGCTTGCGCCTTCGCTGTCGCACACAGTGCGGCCTTCCTCGTCGCTGCCAGCGCCCTGCCGACGTCCGGACATTGCGGCTCCCTTCGGCGTGGCAGAACCCTCAACCTCATCTAAAGGATTAGAGTTATGTCAGCTTTGTCTCTGAGCGACGGTAGGCACCGGCACCGGTAGGGTCCAGCAGCCACGCCGGGAGGGTCGACGATCCGGCCAAGCGAGTGTATGCGTCGACGTTAATTGGCCGAGGCAGGGCCACTGACCCATTCCCGCACCAGCCCCCCGTGACCGCAACGCAACCCTCCCGTACCCGAGCTTGCGAGCACTCGGGCCTGGATCTCTCAGGCGATCGTGGGCAAGGCTGGACTGGAGACGTCGTAGATCTTGCCGGGTTGGGTGAGTAGCGGGCCCAGGACGGCCACCTTGCGGCCGCTGTCCTCGACGCCACCCCAGCGCACTTCCCGGCCGCTACCGCCGTGCCCCGCGCCCGGGCGCCCACTATCCAGTCGCAGCACCACGTCGGCTGGGGAGTTCGCGGCTATCGAGCGCACCTGGGCCCGCAGCCACTGGGGTAGCCCGGTCAGCACCGTCAGCGCGGCCACCGTCGAGGCGTCCCGGGGTCCGACCCGGTCCGACCGCAGCTCTGGCAAGCCAGGCGGCTCGACGGGCACCATCGCGTAGTCGGTTCCGGTGACGTCCACCAGGTGCAGGCCGTTGCCGCGACGCACGACCACGACCGGGGTGCGTTCAGCGAGCTCGATTCGCACCGTGCCGTCCACGCTGCATCGCACCTGCACGCTGGACACCCGAGGCAGGGCGGCTACCCGGCGCTCGATCGCTGTGGTGTCCAGCCGCAACATCGGCGTTCCCAACGGCACCGCCGCCACCGCCCGCACCACATCGGTGGGAACCTCTTTGGTGCCCGCCACCTGCACGGCACGGGCATCGAACAACGAACTGCCCAGCAGCACCCACGCCGCCCCACAGATCAGGGTCAACATCACCATCCCGGCGGAGATCCAGAGCAACCACCTTCGGTCTGGTCTGGGCGGGCACGGCGGCGGCTTCGCCACCTCGGCGCGGGGCCGCGCGATCAATGGTGCAGCGGCACGGTGCGCTCCAGCCCTTCCATGATCGCTATTTGGGAAGTGAGAGCCGCGCTGCGCGCGGTTGATCCTTCCTAAACGACGATCACGAGGTTTTTCGGCGCCGCTGGTGCGCCGCGCCGCACTGCGCTCCCGCGCGACGTCTGACGGACGCGGCGTATCGCGACGGGATCGGCGACGGGCGCCCGACGCACCGGGACCGGACTCCCTCACCGCGGACCGGCGCGGACGGCGAATCCTTCAGTATCAAGCCCGGCCGAGCCCGCCGCAGTGGTCTCCGCAGTGGTCTCCCGGCGCGCGAGCTCGGCGAGCAGTTCCGGGCCGAGCACCGTCACGTCGCCAGCCCCCATCGTGACCACCACGTCACCAGGCCGCACCAGGTCAGCCAGCCGCCCGGGTACATCAGCCCAGCACGGCTCGTAGCGCACACGATCCGCCGGCAAGGCCACCGCTTGCGCGATCAGCGCGCCGGTGACGCCCGGCAACGGAACCTCTCGAGCTCCGTAGACGTCCAACAGCAGCACCAGGTCGGCCAGCGCCAGCGCGGTACCGAACTCGGCGGCGAAGTCCCGAGTGCGGGAGTACAGGTGCGGCTGGAACGCCACCAGCAGCCGCCCGTGCCCCACCACCTGACGGGCGCCGCGCAGCGCGGCCGCCACCTTCGTCGGGTGGTGGGCGTAGTCGTCGTAGATCCGCACGCCGGCCGCCTGTCCGATGAGCTCGAACCGGCGGCGGACCCCACCGAAGCCGGCCAGTCCCGCCAGCAGACCAGGCAGTGGCGCGCCCAACTCCAGGCCGGCCACCAAGGCCGCGACGGCGTTGCTCGCCATGTGTTCCCCGGGCACCGCCACCTCAAGCCTCACCTGCTGCGCCACCCCATCCGATCCGGCCAGCGCCACGGTGGCGGTGCTCCGCGCACCGTCGGGGGTATACGTCAGCAGTCGGGCGTCGGGCACCGCGGCAGCGAGCCGGCCGTAGCGGCGCACCCGCACCCCGGACGCGGCGGCCCGGTCAGCAAGCGCAGCGGAGCCGGGGTCATCGGCATTAGCGATCAGCACCCCGTCCGGGGCGAGCCGGGCCACGAAAGCATCGAAACAGGCGGTGTAGGCCTCGACGGTGCCGTGGTGGTCCAGGTGATCGGCCTCGACATTGGTGACCACGGCCACGTCGGGCGAGTAGGCCAGGAAGGTGGCATCACTCTCGTCGGCTTCGGCCACGAAGATGTCTCCGCGACCGTGGTGCGCGCCGGTGCCGCAATGGGTGAGATCCCCACCGATGAGAAATGACGGGTCGGCGCCACAATGCCGCAACGCAACCGTGAGCATTGAGGTGGTGGAGGTCTTGCCGGCAGTACCGCTGACACAGGCGACGCGGTAGCCGCTCATCAGGGCGGCCAGCGCCGCCGAACGGTGGATCACGGGGATACCGCGCCGGGCACCCTCGACGAGTTCCGGGTTGTCTGGATCGGTCTGGTGCACCGCCTTGGTGCTGATGATCGCGGTAGGGTCGGCGCCGAGCTGGTCGAGGTTGGTCGCGGCGTGCCCGACGGTCACCTTCGCGCCTAACTCCCGCAGCGCGAGTAGCGCCCCCGATTCCTTGGCGTCCGAACCGGACACCGCACCACCACGGGCCAGCACGATCCGGGCCACCCCGCTCATCCCGGCACCACCGATCCCGATCAAGTGGGCGCGGGTCAGCTGCGGTGGCAGCGCAGGATCGGTTCCCGACCCGGGGGCAGCACCGGCCGTCACCGAGCAGCCTCCAAGACGATCGCGGCCAGCACATCGTCAGCGTCCGGATGACCGGCTACCCGCGCGGCCGCGCTCATCTCCGCGAGCCGGCGTGGATCGGTGAGGATCCCCACCACCTCCTTGACGACCCTGGCCGGGGTGAGTTCACCATCTGCCACCAGCACCGCACCGCCGACCTGCACAAGCGGACCGGCGTTGAGCGCCTGCTCCCCGTTACCGTGCGGCAGCGGCACATACAGCGCGGGAAGGCCTACGGCGGACATCTCCGCGACGGTGATTGCCCCCGCCCGGCAGATCGCGAGATCGGCGGCAGCCAGCGCCAGATCCATCCGCTCCAGGTAGGGCACCGCGACGTAACGCGGTGCGCCCACCACCACCGCCACCTCCACAGTGTTGCGTCGCCCATGCGCGTGCAGCACCCCGATCCCGGCGGCGCCGAGCTCGGCCGCCGCGCCGGACACCGCGGTGTTCAGCGAGCGCGCGCCCTGCGAGCCGCCGGTCACCAGCAGGGTCGGCGCCGCCGGGTCCAGGCCGAAATGCTCCCGGGCCTGAGCCCGTAACGCGGGCCGGTCCAGCGACGAGATCGCCTGCCGCAGCGGGATCCCGATCACTTCGGCTCGGGGCAGCCCGCCGTCGGGTACCGCGGCGAGGACCCGGGCGGCGTAGCGCGCGCCGACCTTGTTGGCCAGCCCGGCCCGGGCGTTGGCCTCGTGGACGACAATGGGCACCCGTCCTCGCGCGGCGAGATACGCAGGCAGCGCCACGTAGCCGCCGAAGCCGACCACCACGTCGGCGGCGACCGCGTCGAGCACTTCCCGGACCCGGCGCACCGCGGCGTGGATCCGCACCGGCAAAGCCAGCAGATCCGCGCTCAGGCGTCGCGGCAGCGGCACCGCGGGAATGAGCTCCAGTTGGTAGCCCCTCAGCGGCACCAGGGTGGTCTCCAACCCACGCTCAGTGCCCAGGGCGGTGATCCGGGCCTCGGGCATCGCCCGGCGCACCGCGTCAGCCAGCGCCAACGCTGGTTCGATATGCCCCGCGGTGCCGCCCCCGGCGACCACCACAGAGATCGCCTTCACTGCCTGCCCCGGCTACCACGGCCGGACGGGATCGGCCAAGCCCCGGCGCGGGCACGTGGCGCGGGCACGTAGGGCACCGGGGGGCGCAGCTGCAACAGCCTGGACAGCGAACCGTGGCGCCCGGAACGGGCGAACTCGTGACGCAAAGCGGACACCGCCTGCGGTTCGTGCCGGGCGAAGTTGGCCAGCAACCCGAAGGCCAGCATCGTCAATGCGATGGAGGTGCCCCCCGAGGAGATCAGCGGCAGCGGGATCCCGGTAATCGGCAGCAAGCCGACAACATAACCGATGTTGATCGCGGCCTGTCCGACGAGCCAGGTGGTCACGGTGGCGGCGACCAGCTTGATCCACGGGTCGGTGTTGCGCGTCGCGATCCGAATCCCGACGTAGGCCAGCGTGCCGAACAGCAGCAGCACCACCAGGCAGCCCAGAAAGCCCAACTCCTCCCCGATGATCGCGAAGATGAAGTCGTTGTGCGCGTTGGGCAGATAGTCCCATTTGGCGCTGCCCTGCCCCAGTCCTACCCCCCACCAGCCGCCGTCAGCCAGTGAGAACATCGCCTGGCGAGCCTGGTAGGCCGCGCCCTGCGGGTCGGAACCCGGGTGCAGGAAGGACTGGACCCGCATCGATCGGTAGCCGGCGAGTCCGGCCATCGCGACCGCCCCGGCGACGGCGGCGATCACGATCGCGCCGAACAGCTCAAGCGGCGCACCGCCGAACCACAGCAGCGCGAGCAGCACGACGGCCAGCGTGATCGTGGTACCCAGATCGGGCTGCAACATCACCAACGCAAAGATCGCGACGGCCATCGGGACCAGCGGCACCAGCAGGTGCCGCCACTGGTGCACCAGCGCCCGTTTGGTGATCAGTACATGCGCGCCCCACAGGGCCAGCGCGAGTTTCGCCGGTTCGGAGGGTTGCAGGGACAGCGGTCCCATCCGCAGCCATTTCTGCGCGCCGTTGATCTCGGCGCCCAGCGGGCTGAGCACCATGGCCAGCAACACGACGCACACGACCAGGAACAGCCCACTGGTGCCGCGCAGCATCCGCACCGGCATCCGTAACCCCAGCCAGAACAACACCAGCCCGAGTCCGCAGTACGCCAGTTGCTGGACGAACACCGCATAGGATGAGCCGGCCCTGGTGTAGGACTCCACGTTCGACGCTGAGAGCACCATTACCAGGCCGAACAGGGTCAACAGGCCGAAAACGGCGAGCACCAGGTGCAACGAGGTAAGCGGCCGGGCCAGCCAGGCGGTGAGCCCGTCCCGAGCGGACGCCCACTGAGCCAGCGCGGACCGACCTGACCCCAACCGACCAACCACCGGTCGATCAATCCCGGGCCGATCAACCCCCGGCCGACGGGCGCCCGGTCGACACATCCCGGGCCGATCGGTTCCCCTTCGATCAGCCGCCGGTGTACCGCGCCGGGTTGGGTTACTCACCGGACGCCCAGCGCGGCGACGGCGGCGGCGAACATCCGGCCACGATGTGCGTAGTCGGTGAACATGTCCATCGACGCCGCCGCCGGGGCGAGTAGCACGACGTCACCTGGCCTGGCCAGCTCAGCTGCTGCTGCCACCACCTCCGTCATGGCCCCATCGTCTCCCGAATCCACCACCCGCACCGGGAGGTTGGGTGCGTGTCGCGCCAGCGCGGCGGAGATCACCATGCGGTCGGTGCCGAGCAGCACAGCGCCGACCAGCCGATCCCGCGTGTCGATGATCAGCTCGTCCACCTCGACGCCCTTGAGCAGGCCGCCGGCCACCCACACCACCCGGTGCCTGGCCAGCAGAGAGGCCCGCGCCGCATGCGGGTTGGTGGCCTTGGAATCGTCGAGGTAACACACCCCAGCGTTCTCGCCGACCGGCACACCACGGTGCCCACCAGGGGTGAATGCGCGCAATCCCTGGGCGACGGCCGGCGCCGCGATCCCGACGCAGCGGGCCAGCGCCGCGGCGGCCAGCGCGTTGCTCAGGTTGTGCGGTCCAGCCGGGCGGACGTCGGTGATCTGGGCGAGGACGGTGCCCGCACGATCGTTGCCGAAAGCCCGGTCCACCAGTTGGTCGCCTATTACGCCCAGTTGGCCGACTCCCGGCTCGCTGGTGGTGAACTCGACCCCACGGTGTCCGGCAGCCAGCCGCGTTGACCACTCGTCGTCGGCGTTGACCACCGCTGTGCTGGCCCCGGCGTAGACGCTGCCCTTCGCCTCGGCATACCCCGCCAGGCTGCCGTGCCAGTCCAGGTGGTCCGCGGAGACGTTGAGCACCGTGGCGGCTCGCGGGTTCAGCTCGGGCGACCAGTGCAACTGGAACGACGACAGCTCCACGGCGAGCACCCGGTGACCGGCGCGCACCGCGTCCAGCACCGGGAAACCGATGTTTCCACACGCGACCGCGTCAACGCCGGCGGCGTGCAGGATCGATTCGAGCATCCCCACCGTGGTGGTCTTGCCGTTGGTGCCGGTGACCACCAGCCACTCGGCTGGGCTGGATCGAGCCCAGTCGATCCAGCGGGCCAGGGTCACATCCCCGATCACCGGCACACCGGCGCGTTGCGCGGCCACCATCAGCGGGGCGTCCGGCCGGAAACCAGGGCTGGTCACCACCAGGTCGGTACCCGGCGGCGGCGCGACCAATCCGGCGAGGCGACGTCCGGCACCATCAAGTCCGGAGATACCAGCCAGCGTCTGCAGCTGGTTCGGCGACGAATCGGTGACGGTGACCTCGGCGCCCAGCGCTGCCAGCACCCGGGCGGCCGAGGCTCCGGTAACCCGCGCGCCGGCTACCAGCACGCGGGCCCCGGCGAGGTCCGCAACGCCGCGCACGTTCACCCCCCGGCCGCAGCCAACCATTCGCTGTAGAACACCCCGGCACCCAGCGCGCAGCAGATGGCCGCCAGCAGCCAGAACCGGATGATGACCGTGGTCTCGGGCCATCCAGCGAGCTCGAAATGGTGGTGAAACGGTGCCATCCGGAACGGCCGGCGGCGAGTAGTCCGAAAGACCGCCACCTGGATCACCACCGACATCGCCTCGACGACGAACAGCCCACCGATCACGACGAGCAGCAGTTCGGTGCGCGTGACCACGGACAGGCCGGCCAGCAGGCCGCCGATAGCCAACGACCCGGTGTCACCCATAAAGATCTTCGCCGGAGGAGCGTTCCACCACAGAAACCCGATGCACCCACCGACCGCGGCGGCGGCCACCACGGCCACATCGAGCGGGTCACGCACGGTGTAGCAGCCGGGGACCGCTTGGAGGGTGCAGTCCTGGGTGTGCTGCCAGAACGAGACGATCACGTAGGTCCCCAGCACCATCGCCGCCGCCCCCGCCGCCAGACCGTCCAATCCATCGGCCAGGTTCACCGCGTTCGACCAGGCGGATATCAGCAGGTAGCTAAAGACGACGAACCCGACGACGCCGAAGGACACCACGGCGACATCCCGCACGAACGACAGGTGAGTCGAGGCCGGGGAGATGCCATCGGCGTCCCGGAAACCCATCGCCAGGATGCCGAACAACACCGCCGCGACCAGCTGCCCGACCAGCTTGGCGGTCTTGTTCAGCCCCAGGTTGCGCTGCCGGCGAACCTTGATCAGATCGTCGAGGAAGCCGACCACTCCCAGCACCGTGGTGAGCAGCAGCACCAGCAGGGCTGACGCGGTGACGCCCTGCCGGGTGGTGAGGTGCGCCACCAGGTAACCGCTCCACATCGCCAGCAGGATGGCAACTCCGCCCATGGTGGGCGTGCCCCGCTTGCTCTGGTGGGTGTGCGGTCCCTCCTGCCGGATCTCCTGGCCGAAGCCCTGCCGGGTGAACAGCCGGATGAGGTACGGCGTGAACAGGATGGAAGCGAGCAGCGCGATCCCGGAGGCAACCAGAATGGTGCTCACCGGTTGCTCCCCTCGGCGTCGAGCAGGCCTTCGGCGATCCGTTCCAGCCCGACCGTCCGGGATGCCTTGATCAGCACCACGTCCCCGGGGGCGAGTTCGCCGTGCAGGAGCGCGAGCGCGGCGGGCACATCAGGCACCAGCACCGGCGCTGACCCGCCAGTCGAGGACCATGCAGGCGAGCAGCATAGTGACCGAGCCTGCTCCCCCACCGCGATGAGCCGGTTGACGCCCAGGCTCGCTACGAGCGCGCCGATCGTTCGGTATGCCTGCGCCGTGGCCTCGCCGAGTTCGGCGAGCGGACCGAGCACCGCCCAGCTGCGTCGCTCGGTGCCGGCCATCGCGACCAGAGCCCGCAACGCGGCAGCGACCGACTCGGGGTTGGCGTTGTAGGCATCGTTGACCACGGTCACCCCGTCGGGGCGCTCGGTGACCTCCATCCGCCAGCGCGACGCCGGTCGGTAGCGTCCGAGCACCGCGGCGATACCCGACGGGGTCGCACCCAGCTCGACAGCCACCGCAGCCGCGGCCAGTGCGTTGGACACCTGATGCTCGCCGGGCACCGTGAGCCCCACCCTCGCCTCTCCAATCGGCGTGACCAGTCGAAACGAGAAGCAACCGCGGCTGTCCAGGGCGAGCTCGGTCCCGCGTATGTGGGCCGACGGCGACTGCCCGAAGCGCACCACTCGGGCCGCGGTACGCCGGTCCATCGCAGCGACCGCCGAGTCGTCGGCGTTGAGCACCGCGACCCCAGCGGCTGGTAGCGCCTCGACCAGCTCCCCCTTGGCGGTGGCCACCGCGTCCCGAGAACCGAACTCACCGAGATGCGCTGAGCCGACGTTGAGCACCACCCCGATCGACGGTGGGGCCACCCGGCACAGCGCGGCGATCTGGCCGCGGCCCCGCGCGGAGAGCTCCAGCACCAGGTGGCGGGTGGTCGCGTCAGCGCGCAACGCGGTCCAGGGATGGCCGATCTCGTTGTTGAACGACCCGGGTGGCGCGACGGTGGGACCCAGTGGGGCCAGCAGCGCGGCCACCATGTCCTTGGTGGACGTCTTGCCCGACGAACCGGTCAGGGCCACCACCTGCAGGCCGGTTTGGCTCAGCGTGTGCACCACGGTCCGAGCCAGCGCGGACAGCGCCACAAGCACCGCCGCGCCCGCACCGTCGCTGTCCCCGGCCAGCGCGTAGCACGCCGAACGTGACCCCACCACCATCCGCGGGGCGAGTACCGAGGCGACACTCACAGGCCGCCCGGCGAGTACCCCGACGGCGCCCGCGGCCGCGGCGTCGGCGGCGAAGTCGTGCCCGTCGACCCGCTCCCCGGGCACCGCGACGAACAACCCGCCCGGCCCGACGCGGCGGGAGTCGAACTCGACCCCGCCGGTGACCGCCTCGATGCCCGTGGCGCCGTGCAGCACACCGCCTACCGCGCTAGCCACCTCGGCCAGCGTCATCTCAATCATGGATCCACCCGTCGAGCAGATCGGTGAGCACGTCGGCGTCCACGAAGGGACGCTTGACGCCGTGCACCTCTTGCGCGCTCTCGTGGCCCTTGCCCGCGACGACCACGGCGTCTCCTGGCCGGGCCTGCGTGACGGCATACGCGATCGCCTGCGCCCGGTCGCCGATCTCCACCACCTCGGCGGGGCCGGCCGCGGCCCCGGTGAGCATCGCAGCCCGGATCGCCGCCGGGTCCTCGGTGCGCGGGTTGTCGTCGGTGATCACCAGCAGGTCGGCCCGGCTCGCTGCTTGCGCACCCATCAGCGGCCGCTTGGCCGTGTCACGGTCCCCGCCGCAGCCCAGTACCACCAGTAGCCGCCCAGGGACCTGAGCCCGCACCGCGTCGAGCAGTGCGGCTACCGCGGCAGGTTTGTGGGCGTAGTCAACCAGGGCGACGAAACCCTGGCCGCGATCCACCCGTTGCATCCGGCCGGGCACCTCGGCGGTGGCGATGCCACGGGCCAGCAGCACCGGATCGGCGCCCGCGGCGTGACCGACGGCCAACGCGAGCAGCGCGTTGGTGACATTGAACGCACCGGGCAACCGCACCCCCAAGCGCTGGTCGAACCCATCTGGCCCCAGGGCGCGAAACGTCTGGCTGCCGGAGTGCTGAGCGGTGATCTCGGTGGCCCGCCAGGTCGCTTCGCCGCTCAACGAGACGGTCGTGGTCTTGCCGGTGACCAGCCGCTGTCCCCAGTCGTCATCGATGCACACCACTTCGGCGCTGGCCCGCCCGTCGAACAGCATCGCCTTGGCGGCGAAGTAGTCCTCGAGGTCAGCATGGAAGTCCAGGTGATCCTGGGACAGGTTGGTGAACGCTCCGACCGCGAAAGTGGTACCGCTCACCCGTCCCAGCGCCAGCGCGTGGCTGGATACCTCGATGGGCACGTGGGTGACGCCGCGTTCGACCATCAGGGCCAGCAGCGCCTGCAGCTGCGGAGCCTCCGGGGTGGTGAAGGTGCTGGGCAGCAGTGCCTCTCCGATCCGCACCGCCACGGTCCCGAGCAGGCCTGTGGGCGCGCCCGCCACACGCAACCCGGCCTCGAGAAGGTATGCCGTGGTGGTCTTACCCGCGGTTCCGGTGATCCCGAGCACTGACAGCGCGGTGGAGGGGTCGCCGTAGATGCGGGCGGACAAGGTGCCCAGCACCGACCGCGGGTCAGCGTGTACCAGCACCGGGATCCCCGGTCGGCGCGCGATCGCGGCGGCCAGCGCGGGACGGTGCGCCCCTAGGGAGTCAGTGAGCACCGCGACGGCACCAGCGCTGCACGCAACGCCGGCGAAGTCGGCACCATGCGCTCGGCCGGGTATCAGGCTGGGCAACCCCACGAACAGATCGCCGGGAAGGGTTTGCTGGGCACGCAGCGTGATGCCCGTGACCATTGTCTGATCTGAGGCTGTCTGATCGGAGGTGTCCGCAGGGAAGCCCCGGACGGGCGCTTCGACGAGCGCGGCGAGTGCGGCCACCGGGGTCGGCGCGGTGTGCGACGGCCGCAGCGGCGTCTCGACCAACGAGGGAGTCACAGGAGCAGTCACGATCCTGGGTCGGGTGCGGGTCTGCTGAAGCCCAGCGGGCACGAAGGCTACCGGCGCTGCCCTGCGTGATCGGGAGCGGACCGGCATCAGTGCCTGTATCAGGGCCCGGTGTCAGGGCGCAGTGAGCGTGGCGTGCGGACTCGGTCCCGGTGACAGCGGGATCTGGTAGCGCCCCGCCAGGTAGGACGCGATCTGGTGGAACAGCGGCGCGGCGCTGCCGACGGCCGGATCGTCGAGCATGATCCCCACCACGAAACGCGGAGCGTCAGCGGGCAGGATCCCAGCGAAGGTGATCCAGTAATTCGAGTTGCTGTAACAGCCGCAGCCGGGGTTGACCTTCTGCGCGGTGCCTGTCTTGGCGGAGATCTGGTAGCCGTCCAGCGCCGCCTCGGCGCCGGTGCCGCGCTGACCCCGTTCGTTCTGGGTGACCGCTCGCAGCATGTCCCGGACCGTACGGGCGGTCTGCGGGCTGACCACCCGGACACCGGCGGGTCGTGGGGTCGCGGTCCGGGTGCCGTCCGGGGCGATCTCGGCGCTGACGATGCGTGGCGGGATGCGCAGGCCGTCGTTGGCCATCGCCTGGTACATACCGGCCATCTGCAACACGGTCATCGACAGGCCTTGACCGATGGGCAGGTTGGCGAACGTGCTGCCCGACCACTGGTCGTGGGGGGGCACGCGACCCGCGCTTTCCCCTGGCAACCCCACGTTGGTGCGCTGGCCCAAGCCCATTCGGTTGAGCATGTCGACGAAGCGGTCCTCACCGACGCGCTGTGCGGTCAGCAGCGTGCCGATGTTGGACGACAGAGCCAGCACCCCGGTGAACGTGAGGTTCACGGTGCCGTGTGACCACGCGTCCCGGACGGTCCGGTCGGCGACCCGCAGTTCGCCGGGGACTCCCAGCACGGTGTCCGGCGTGACGACGCCACTGTCGATCCCCGCGGCGGCGGTGACGACCTTGTTCACCGAACCTGGTTCGAAGGGAGCCGAGACCGCGGGGTTGCCCAACGACGCAGGGGTGGCCGCCGCGAGGTTGTTCGGATCGAAGGTGACGTCGTTGGCCATCGCGTAGACCTCGCCGGTGTGCGCGTCGAGCACCACCGCGCTGGCCCCTTTCGCACGATACTTTCGCGCGTATTCGCGGAGCATCTGCGCCACGGTGAACTGGAGGTCGGAATCCAGGGTGAGCTCCAACCCCGAGCCTGGTACCGACGGCCGCTCGGCACGCTCGCTGCCCGGGATGACCGCGTCGGAGCCCTCGGCGGTGTCGACCACCCGGCGACCGTCCCGGCCGGCCAGCACGGTGTCGGCATAGTTCTCCAGGCCGACCAGTCCCCGTACTTTGCGCTCGTCGGCCCGCCAGTTCGCCACTCCCAGAACGTTGGCTGCGAGCTCGCCGCCCGGGTACTGTCGGATCTCGCGGTGCTCGGCGTTGATCTCGGGGAAATCCTGCTGGATCATCCTGGCCTGGGCCGGCGTCACCAACGGCGCCAGCAGCACTGTGGTGCGGTCACTGCGCAGCTGGCTGAGGACCTCCTGCTCGGACACGGCCGCTCCGAGCACCTCGGCGACCCGGTGGGCCATCGCCTGCTTGTGCAGATCCGGGTCGGCACGGATGGCGCGCTGCTCGGCGATGATCCGCTGCGGCTGGGCGTACAAAGCCTTGGCTTCCACGCTGAACGCCAGCGGCGTGCCGTTGCGGTCAGTGATCGTGCCGCGCTGTGCAGGCAGCGTCTGCACGGTGGTGCGTTGGTTGATCGCCTGCGCTGACAGCTCGGCCGCCTGCAGGCCCTGCACCGCAGCCAGTTTCAGTCCAGCAGCCACCAGCGCGAGGACGAGTACCACCCGACCCAGCCCCAAGCGGCTGCGCATACCGCTCGCTGACCGGAGAGGTCGCCGCGGGCGGCGGCGTGGAGACACCGTGGTGGACCGGCCCCTGGTCACTGGGCCGGCACCGGTTGGGCCGGCACCGGTTGGGCCGGCACCGGTTGGGCCGGCACCAGCGGGACGGGCGGTACCGCTGCCGCTGCAGGTGGAACGGCGGACGGCGGCTGGGCGGGGGCTACCGCCGGTGCCGGTGGCGGTGCCGGTGCGACAGCCCGTCGAGGCTCGCCGACCAGGACGACATTGCCGTCCGGCCCGACGATCAGCCGGGCAGGATCCCCGGCCGGCACCATGCCCAGCTCGCGGGCTCGGCGAGCCAGCTCAGGCGCGGTCTCCAGAGTGGCCACCGCTCGGCTTAGCCCTTCCGAACGCTCGGTCAGGTTCCGGACAGCCTTTCGGGCGCTTTCCAGGTGGTAGGAATCCGCGGTGGCGGCGGTGGACAACCACAGCGTGGCTACCAATGCCATCGCCAGCAGCGCCATCACCAACATCACGAAAGGTGTCCGGGCCGCGTCCGCACGGTCTGGGCAACGGTGGCGGGGCGCAGTGCGCTGAGCACGCCGAGCGTAGGCGCGGGCGACGGCTGGGGAACGGCCCCGCTGCTCCCCGACATCCCGGCGGTGGGCGGGCATAGTGGCCCGGCCACTTGCTGTTTTCGCGGTGCGGGCCGGAGCGGTCACGAGGTCGGCTCCGGCCAGCTGGATCCGTGCTCTGGCGGCGGCGCGATGCGCTGCACTGCGCGCAGCCGCACTGACGTTGCCCGCGGGTTGGCCTCGGTCTCGACCAGGTCGGCGCGCTCCGCCCCACGGGTCAACGTGCGCAGCTGGGGGCCGTGGTCAGGCAGTTCAACCGGCAGACCGGCCGGGGTACGGGAAGTGGCCAGCGCAACCAGCGCCCGTTTGACGATCCGGTCCTCCAGCGAGTGGTAAGACAACACCACCAGCCGACCGCCGACCGCGAGCACACTCAGGGCGGCGGGTATCGCCGAGCGCAGCGCTGCCAGTTCACCGTTGACCTCGATCCGCAAGGCTTGGAAGGTCCGCTTGGCGGGATGGCCACCGTGGCGGCGGGTAGCCGCCGGCACGCTCTGATAGACGATCTCCACCAGTTGGGCGGTGGTGCCCACCGGCCGCTGCGACACGACCGCCGCGGCGATCCGGCTGGCGAAGCGCTCGTCGCCGTACTCCCGGAGCACCCGGGTGAGCTCGGCGTGCGAGTAGCCGTTGAGCACGTCGGCGGCAGTAGGCCCGGCGGTGGAATCCATTCGCATGTCCAGCACGGCATCGCGGGCATAGGAGAAACCCCGCTCGACGGCATCGAGCTGCAGTGAGGACACTCCCAGGTCGAACAGCACACCGTCGAGACGCGAGATGCCGAGGCGCTCGAGGACATCGGGCAGCTCGTCGTATACGGCGTGCACCAGGTGCAGGCGACCGGAGTATGCGCGCAGCCGGTCGGTGGCCACCGTGACCGCTTGCGGATCGCGATCGAGCCCGATCAGGGTGAGCGCCGGATGCGCCTCGAGTAGCGCAGCCGCGTGCCCACCGAGACCCACGGTGGCATCGAGCACCACGGCCGGCCGATCTGCCAGCGCGGGCCCGAGCAGCTCCATGCACCGGTGCAGCAGGACGGGGACATGCTGCGAGCGATCGGCCATCGCCAGCCTCCCTCCGCTCACACCACTCTCCTTGAGCCACGCGGCCGGGACTGCCGGCGCGGTATCGGCGAAACCCCTCTCGGTGCCGTCAGGTCTCCGCCCGGTGCCAGGTCCTGGCGCCGGGGAAGGTGCGCCAGGGCTGGAGCTGGTCCGTAGTTGTCGCGCATCGCCGTTGATCTTGTGATCACGGTCGATCCGCCTCCGGGCGGAGGCCTGGTGGTACCGAGTCACATCACTCCGGGCAACATCCCCTCTTGCGCCAGCGCGTAGGACTCCTCGTGTTCCTCCAGGTAGCGCTGCCACGCCGCGCTGTCCCAGATCTCCAACCGGTTGATCGCCCCGATCACCGCGCAGTCCTTGCTCAGCCCGGCGTAGCGCCGCAGCTCTGCCGCGATCGAGATGCGGCCCTGCCCGTCCGGGCGTTGTTCATCAGTGCCGGCGAACAGGTAGCGCTGGTAGGCCCGCACTGCCTCGTTGGTGAACGGCGCCTGCGCCACCTTGCGAGCCATCTCCTCGAACTCAGCACGCGGAAAGATATAGAGGCAGTGATCTTGACCCTTGGTGACCATCAACCCCCCTGCGAGCGCGTCGCGGAACTTCGCCGGCAACGTCAGCCGACCCTTGTCGTCGAGCCGGGGTGTGTGCGTGCCCAGGAACACGCCACCCACCTCCCAGCCCGGCGGACCGGCCATGGAGCACCCTTGTGCTCCACCGTGAACCACCCTACCCCACTTTCATCCACTGTCAACGCACAGCTACCGCCTGTGTTCCGCAGCGATGGGTATCCGGCCAGCTCAGAGCCAGTGGTCGGAAGTGGGGCGACGGCCCAGCGCACTCACCGTGCTCGCCAGCTCGGGACGCGTGGCGAAGCGTCAGGCACGCTTTCGACGCACAGATGCGGGCAGCCGGCGCCCACGGGTGGGGCGAAGTGGGGAGAACACCGCGTCCGGACGCTGAGGATCCGCTGGTGGATCCTGCCGACGGCGCAGCGACGACCATGATCACCGAAACTGAGCGATGACAGTGCAATCCTGCACGGTCACCGCTCCCTTTTGGCGATCTTGAGAACGCGGACGAGGCGTTTAGGCGACAGCCTGACCGCCGGCTAATCCTTCCCAGTGGTGATGGGTGGCCGGCGGGAATCGCACCCGCCGGCTCCCCCAGAACCCGGCGTGAACCTCTCAGCTCACCGGGCTCCTATCATCCGGTTCGTGCTGCGGCCGCACGTTGGAGGACCTCCCATCGCCAGTGTGCGAGGAGCCCCGGCCGGTCTCGCTTGATCCCGGCCAGGGTCCTGGCTGCTCGTCGTGGTGCTCGCCGTAGGTGTTTGTACTTGCGGCGGGCCCACCGCACCAGGTACCGGTCGATGTGGAAGAGCACGTTGACGGTTTCCGACGGACAGAATCGCCCGTAGTACGCCGCCCACCCGCCCGCCCTTGAGTTGATCATTCTGGCGATGTCGGCGAAGGACAGGTCGCTGCGTAGGTGGAAACGCATCCGGCGGATCTGCTGCCGGATCGACGTAGCGGCTTTGCGGCTGATGGCCGGAGAGAAGGTCGTGAACATCGTCTCGTCCTTCTTCTTCGCCCCGCGTGGTTTGAACGTGTACCCTAGGAAGTCGAACGTCACCTGCTCATGCGAGCCATACCGTCCGGTCATCTTGCAGTACACGATCCGCGTCTTGGTTGGATGCAACCGCAACCCGCCACACTCAGCCAGACGCACCGCTATGGCGTCTCGCAGCCTCCGGGCCTGCTGCTGGCTCACACAGTGCACAATCACGTCGTCGACAAACCTTTCGAACGGCACCTCGGGGAACTCCCCCGCCATCCACATGTCGAACGCGTAATGCATGAACAGATTCGCCAACAGCGGTGAAATCGAGGCGCCCTGCGGACTGCCCCGATCACGACTGACCAGTGTCCCATCCGGCCGCGCCAACGGTGCGGACAGCCACCGCTGCACATACATCAGGATCCACTTGTCATTCGTGTGGTGAGCGACCGCCTTAAGAATCAGATCGTGATCGAGGTTGTCGAAGAAACCTTCGATGTCCAGGTCGAGAACCCACCCGTACTTCCAGCACCGCGACCGGCAGGTTGCCACCGCGTCCAGCGGTGAGCGACCCGGACGGTACCCGTAGGAGTCGGCGTGAAACAGCTTCTCCACCACCGGCTCCAGGTAGGCCACCGCCACCGTCTGCGCGATCCTGTCCGCCACAGTGGGSACRSYSAKKWCMYWCKKCCC
>JRHI01000882.1_pt1 | contig 29550 bp, 29 predicted proteins | sample 215371 | NCBI WGS metagenome assembly JRHI01 (sample SAMN02929681, study PRJNA255918) | sediment metagenome | biome: cave system; feature: Ice Cave; material: Sediment; isolation source: sediment from deep within a dark volcanic ice cave with no known source of... ...
GGACGGGCGATATGGACACGTTGGGCGACCGCAAGGGTCCCTACCCATCCCGCCACGCCACCCCCGCCCCTACGGGGATGCGGATCGTCTCCACTGCACAAGCCCATCCATTCTTCGCTTGATGCGTATGGGGCCACATTTATGGTGCCCGTCGTGGGGGTGGACAATGCCGACGACGTTGACTTTGTGGACGACGGACGCGCTGAAGCTGGTCCCTACCACGGGGTGTGATTTAGAAGCCCCAGCCCCAATCGATGGCGCTCTGTGAGACGTTCCAATCTTGTTGGAAGGTCTGTTGTAGCGTGCTGATGACGGCGCTATCGGTAAGTAGCAGGCCAAGTTCGCGGTTCTTGTCGAGTGAGTAGGTGGAAATGTTTTCGGAGCCGACATAGGCTTGTGTTCCATCGGCCACCATCATCTTGGCATGCATATACAGTTGCGAGTCTTCTTTCACCTGCGCTCCCGCCGCTTTGATAGTGGCAATACCGGCGGCATTGGGGTCAGATGAACTGGGTGTCGGTAGGATGACCTGGACATTAACACCGCGTTGTGCGGCGCTGGCGATGGCCTGCTCAACCTGGGTATCTTGCATCTCCTCGGCCTCAATGATGAGCGTTTTTTGCGCACCGTTGATGAAGGAGAGGAAGTCTGTGCGTGAGTTGATTGGACTCACCACTAAGTTAGAATCAGTCACTTGTACGCTGGTACGGTTCCAATCGGCATTGAAGATGGCAATAGTGCCCTGTACATCCTGAGTGTTGGTGTCGATGATACCATACTCACGGTTCTTGCCATTGAGGGCTGAATAGGTGAAGTTGGATGTTGTGATATAAGCGGTCGTGCCATCGATAATCAAGCTTTTTTCGTGGGTCAACGTAAAAGATGGGCTGGTGTCCTCGACCTGAGCACCAGCAGCTTTCAATGCCGCTTCTGTGTTCGCTGGAGAACCACCGCCGTAGGGATGTGGCTCTAACATGACGCGTACATCTAGATGTCCCGCTGCATTTTCTAGGGCTTGAATGACATTGGTATCAGTTAGCAGATACATTTCGAGCCAGACGGAAGTATGAGCGTTGTTGATGGCATCAAGGAAAACCTGCTCACCGGCAGTTGGCTCAACAAAGACGGTCACTCCCGCAGCACCTGTAGGTGGTTGGGTAGCTGTTGCTGTTGGAGTGATGCCGGAGGTTGGGGTAGGGGTGATGCCGGAAGTCGGAGTGGGAGTAAAGCTAGTGGTTGGAGTCGGAGTGGGTGGCTGAGGACGAATGGGTGTTGGCGTAGGCGTTTGGCGCCTGGATGGTGTGGGTGTGTGACGCCGTCGATAGGCATCAACTCCTGATTGGGCTGCTGCGCTCACTGTGTTTGAAGTTCTGGCGGTAGAAATAGAGCCGAATGTGAACGCGGAGAGTGCTATGCAAAGTACCGTTGCGAGAAGAGAGAGAAGAACGGTTTTACGAGTACGTATTCTACGAAACATGACTACTCCTAAAAAAATACTATTGCTCGGTGTTGGCCTGAAATACTCACTGGGCATTTATGCAGACTACCACCAAACAATTGAACGGGAGGGAGGCATGTTTTTTTGTCAGATCAAGCATGAAACTTCATAAATATTCCTATTTTTTATTGGCTCCGTTTACTAGTGATAATTTGGTTGCTTCTGATGGTTTCGTAGGAACAGTGATTACCTGCACATGTTGCTTCTCTATAGCGTCGCGATCTTCGTCTGAAATACCGCTATCTGTTATCAGCGTGTGGACGGCATGAAGTGTAGCGAAGCGTGCAAGATAGGCTCTGCCTATCTTGCTGCTATCCATACATAAAGTAACCCGGCTCGAAGCAGTGATGAGTGCCTGTTTGACTTCTGCGTCGGGCAGATAATTGCACGATAGGCTGTCAGGAAGGTGCAAACCACTGGTGCTCAGGAAGAGTTTGTTGATGTACAACGTATGTAAAGCGGCGATTGCCTGTGGACCACAAACACAGTTCGCTTCGTACTGCAAAACTCCCCCAAGTACAATCAATGAATACTGCCTATTCTGTGCGACAACATTGGCGGCGGCCAGAGAGTGCGTTACAACCGTTAGCGGGATATTGGGCAAGTTCCGTACAATCTCCAGTGTTGTACTGCCACTGTCGATCCCTACAACATCCCCTTCTTCGATAAAGAGTTCTGCAGTCAGTTTCCCAATAGCTTGTTTTTCAGCCAGATGTTCATGGGTGCGGATATCAAAGTCAGGTTCGATTCGTTTTGATGCACTGAAGCGTGCTCCTCCGTATGTTACCTCTACAATCTGTTTCTCTTGCAGCATATGCAAATCACGTCGGATGGTCATGGGTGATACCTTCAGCTCATGGCTCATTTCTGCAACGGAACAGTATCCCTGTGTTTTCAGCAACATAATCAATTGCGAGTGCCGATCATCCGCACTCTGACGCTGTTTCTCTATCAAGAATATCCCCCTTCTTCCTGCGGATTTGCTGGGCCTATCCTCAAACATTATAACCTAAAAAATATGCTCTGTCTGTACACAACAACATACAATTGTAACATCAGGCGAGGTTTGACATGTATCACATCTTTCATCCCATCTTTAAAATGTTCTACTTAAGAACATTTTCTTATGAAAGGATAGCACATCATCCAGTGAAAAGCAAACGTTTGAAATAGATTTCATCATATGAGATCAAAGTTACTCGTAGAATAGCACAAATATGTGGTTTTTACCCTTGAAAATAAACAAATCTTATGTTACAATGTTCTTACTGCAACGATATATGTTCATAGTGGAACATTTATTTGAAATTGTGTACTCTGGCTAATAGGCTATCCTGAAAGGAGGGCTTCGTTCAAAAAGTATAAACACTCTTGCGTTCCAACCCCACGTACCTCTTATTGAGTTGATTGTCAGACATTGTCTTGTTTTATCTTGTCTTGTATTTTGAACTCCATTCCACAGAGGAGAACACAATGAAGATTGCTATACGAGCCATCGCTGTGCTCATCAGTTTTGCTCTGCTGCTCACAGGATTAGCTGCGTGCGCCCCTTCCAGCCAATCATCATCATCCACAACTACTCTCACAGTCGCCACAGTGAATAATTCGCAAATGGTGCAAATGGAGCAGTTAACCCACCAAGTGTTTGAAAAAGATCACCCCAATATTAAGGTTAATTTTGTCACCTTGCCGGAAAACGACCTGCGTTCAAAGGTGACACAAGATGTTGCCACTAACGCCGGAAAGTTTGATATTGCGACCATTGGTAGTTACGAAACTCCTATCTGGGCGCATAACAGCTGGCTCCAGGACCTTGCTCCTTACTTTAGTAAGATGTCTGCATCAGATAAGCAGAACTATAACTATGACGACTTGCTCAAGCCGGTCATGTCATCGCTCTCTTATAAAGGGGACGCTTATTCCCTCCCGTTCTACGGCGAGAGTAGCTTTCTCATGTACAACAAGCAAATTTTCGCGCAGCATAACTTAACGATGCCGTTGCATCCCACGTGGGATCAGGTCGCCCAATTTGCTAAGCAACTCAATGATCCAGCCAATGGTATCACTGGTATTCTGCTGCGTGGTCAATCTGGCTGGGGTATGAACATGGCTCCGCTTGATACGATGATTAACACCTATGGGGGTAGTTGGTTTGACTTGAATTGGAAGCCTCAGCTCTCCAGCCCGGCGGTACAACAGGCGGTGACAGAGTATTCGACCCTGTTGCAGAAGTATGGAGAGCCGGGTGCCTCAACCTCCGGCTGGCAAGAGTGTGTGAACTTGATGACGCAAGGCAAGGGTGCCATGTTCTATGATGCTACCTCGTTTGGTGGTGTGCTGGAAACACCTTCGACCTCTAAGATTGCAGGCAACGTTGGGTATGTGTATGGCCCAACAGCGGTAACGACAAATGGTAGCCATTGGCTGTGGGCATGGTCACTGGGTATCGTCAACTCTAGCCATAACAAGGATGCTGCCTTCCAGTTCCTCACGTGGGCCACCAGTTCGCAGTATCTGACACTGGCAGGTAAGGCTTTTGGTTGGGCCAACGTACCACCTGGTACACGTGCTTCAATTTACCAGAATCCAGACTATCAAAAGGCCGCCCCTTTTGCTCAGGTCACGCTCGACTCGATTAATAGCACGACTCCTGATCATCCGACCCTTAATGCGGTGCCCTATCATGGTGTTCAATATGTGGGTATTCCGCAATTTGAATCGGTCGGGCAACAGGTGAGCGAACTGATGTCAGCGGTCGTTGCCGGAAAACTGACAGTCAGCCAGGCTCTCCTACAGTCTGATCAACTTCTGGCGTCTCAGGTGAATAAGGATAACACTGCTGGGTATTAACTATTGTGTCTGCGTAGTAAAGAGGCCGCCGACGTATTAAAAGGCGGCGGCCCCCTTTGTGACTTGTACTTGAGATGGCTCAGTTGGAAAGAAGAAAGGTTGTGCTATGAGTCAGGCAAATCAGGTACTCCGCACGCCCCAAGCGCCTATACTCCCTAAAATACAGAAGCATGCGGACCCTACAATGAAACAACAGGCTGCAGGAAAGTGGTTTCATCTTCCCGCGCTTGTCTATATGATCGTGCTAACGCAGATACCATTTCTCCTCGCGGTATGGTTTAGTCTACATGCATGGAATGTGCTGGTGCCGTCCGAGGGATTTCCTTTTGTTGGCCTGTTAAACTACATCAACTACTTTGTACATGATCCGAACTTCTGGCCCATTCTGGGTAATACCGTACAACTGGTGGCTGGTGCGATGGTGCTGGCGCTCGTCGCTGGGACCATACTGGCACTACTGTTAAACCGTCCCTTGTGGGGTAGAAGTATCGTACGTGGTATCGCAACGGTCCCATTTTTGGTGACACCGTCAGTCATGGCTTTGATATGGAAAGACCTCTTCCTCAGCCCATCTTCAGGTATGGTGAGTTGGGCATTCCATCTGGTTGGTTTGCCAATTGTGCCCTGGTTCTCTGAGTTTCCGCTGCAAAGCGTGACGTTCATCGTCGCCTGGGAATGGACACCGTTTGTGATGCTGGTCATTCTCGCTGGCCTGCAATCTATTCCAGAGGAAGTCCTGGAGGCTGCAAAAGTGGACGGCGCGAATGCTTTCACCACATTTTGGCGTATCACCTTTCCCTTGCTACAGAAAGCCTATGAGATAGCTCTCTTGTTTGGAACTATTTTTATATTCCAGACATTTGGTGAGATTTACGTGACAACCGCGGGCGGTCCCGGATTAACAACCAACACCCTGCCCTACTACACCTATCGCACAGCGTTGAGTTCATTTCAGTTCGGACAAGCGGCGGCGCTCGGTGTTATCGGTGTGATACTAGCAATTCTTGCCGCCAGAGGCATGTTGCGCCTCATGACAGAACGAACAGTGCCGCAAAAGGGGTAACATATGAATGTAGCAATTTCGCGCAAGTGGTCCCAATCTTTGTGGGCCGCACTGGCTTACATCCTGGTTTTTTTACTGATCTTTCCGGTCCTCTGGATGGTAATTACCGGGTTTAAGACAGAAATTGACGCTATTTCCGTCACTCCCACATTGTTCTTTCAGCCGACACTCGATCAATTCCTGCTAGCGTTTAATGGAGGATTCGGTGCTTACTTTTTCAACAGTGTAATAGCGTCTCTGATCTCGACCGCCCTTGCTATGGTGTTGGGAATCCCTGCCGCCTACGCTATGGTTTTCGTGATGCCCAAGAAGTCATCCGATGATATGCTCTTCTTTGTACTCTCCACGCGCTTTATGCCGTTTGCGGCCATTCTGGTTCCGTTATACGTGATCATCACGCGCCTCAACTTGCTTGACAACATCTTTACCTTAATCATCGTCTATACTGCGATGAACCTGCCATTGATTATCTGGATGGCTCGTTCATACTTTATAGACCTGCCAAAGGAGGTCTTGGAGGGCGCATGGTTAGATGGTTGTTCGACATTGCAGACCATTGTGAGGATCGTCGTACCGATGGCCGCGCCTGGATTAGTTGCGGCGGCACTGCTTTCCATCATTTTCGCCTGGAACGATTTCTTCTTTGCTGTTACGCTGACCTACACCAACTCTCCGACATTACCAATTATGATCGCAGTGTTTACCAGTAATGAAGGTCTCTTCTTGGCGAAGGTGTCTGCACTCTCTACGTTGATCATACTGGTGCCTGTTGCTCTAGGAATCTACGCGCAGCAGCATCTGGTGCAAGGATTGACTGGTGGTGCACTAAAATAACAAGGCTCTTTAGAAAGAGGTCTCTACCATATGGCAACCATGACCGGCGTCATTTTTCTGGGGAATAGGCGACTAGAACAGCGCGAGTTTCCCATTCCAGAGCCAGGGTACGGGCAGGTGTTGGTGCGCATGAAGGCGTCGTCACTCTGTGGGAGTGATTTGCGTGCCATCTATCGAACCAGCAATTGGGGAACTGGCCCCGAACAGATATTGCCCAACGGCTAGTCCGATCTGGATCGTTGAAGAACGAAGCTGAGTATTAAAAGTACGAGAGTCGATTGTCAAGTCGAAGCAGAGTTAATTTATTTAAGGAAGTATAACCATGCGTGCTGCTATCATTGATAAGCCTGGAAGTGTGCGGGTCGGCAATGTCCCCGATCCAGCGCCTGAGCCAGACGAATTGATCATTCGAGTGGGGGCCTGTGGTATTTGCGGAACTGACCTGCATATTGCGGAGGGTGAATTTCCGCCGACGCCTTATCCTATCGTGCCCGGTCATGAGTTCGCTGGCGAGATAGTTGCTGTGGGCAGCAACATATCACAAGGAATTGGCACCGAAACGACCAAATTGACTGTCGGTACCAGAGTTGCGATTGACCCATCGTTGTACTGTGGCCATTGCGATTTCTGTCGAGCGGGTCATGGGAACCTGTGCCTCAGCTGGGGAGCCATCGGAGACACCGTCGATGGTGCCTTCGCTGAGTACGTGAGAGTTCCCGCCGCTAATGCATATGTGTTGCCTGATAACATCTCGTTTCAAGAGGCAGCTCTGATCGAGCCGGTCTCCTGCGCGGTGCATGGAATGCACCGCCTCAATCCCAAGTCTGGCGATACCTTCCTGATCGTGGGAGCGGGAACGATGGGGCTGATATTGTTGCAGTTAGCAATACGCGGGGGAGCCTCGCGGGTGGCCGTGGTGGACCTCAATACGCAGCGTCTGCAACGTGCCACCAAACTCGGTGCTTCCCATATCCAAACGGATATCCACAAGCTGCTTGAGGAGGAGCCGCTTGGCTTTGATTGTGTCATCGACGTCACCGGTGTGGTACGGGCCATGGAAGGAGCTTTCTCTGCGGTCAAGCGTGGTGGCAAGTTTATGGTCTTTGGCGTTGCGCCTCAAGAAGCTAGAATGTCGCTCTCCCCGTTCCGCATCTACAATGATGAGATCACTGTGCTTGGCTCGATGGCGGTCTTGTTCTCCTTTGGGCCTGCTCTCGATCTCATCAGCGGTGGGGTTATAGATACGAAAGCTCTGCTCACCACAGCTCTGCCTCTTGAGGACTTTTCCGACGCACTGAACATGGTTCGCAAGGGCGAGGGTGTCAAGACACAGATATTGCCCAACGGCTAGTCTGGTCGGCACTGTTGGAACTCCAGGTTGAGCATTTTTACAGGCAACAGTGGATAGGAGCATGATTGGTGCCAATGATATAGTGTCCTAAACATTGATGAGAGGATGAGCACTCTTTGCCCAAAACAGCTCCATATACCACCCGCCTGCAACAGCACCACATTCGGCGACTGGAGCCGCCTGCCTGGCTTTACTGTCACCTTGACCCTCTTCCTGCTGCTTAGTCTGTCGGGAACGAGGGCTTTTCATAGGAAACGGCATGCGCCGATGGCGCACCACCAAAGATGAAAATGAGCTGGGACCGCATGTCACAACGTCATCAACCGGTAGCCTAGCAGGAGAAAAGAAGCTATACAGCACCGATAGGGGAGAGAGGAACCCCAGCAAAGAGCTGGCGGGAGACCATGCAGGCGATGGCCTTGTTTAGCCATAGTGGAGAAGTAGCCACGGATGCGACAGAAGGCAAGAGGGCCAGTATCAGAGCGGAAGGCGCCGGAGATTTTCTGCTGAACTTTCATCATCCGGAGCTCTTGCTCCGAACCATTGTTGGTACATGGCACGCGGAAGTCGCTCATGAACCGCAGGACCGCTTGGGCATCTCGCTGAAGCCGATCGAGGAGGTTCTTGGCTGGAGTTTGTTTGACTCTAGAAAGAGGTTTCTACAGTATGGCAATGATGAATGGAGTCGTTTTCTTGGGGATGCGGCGACTCGAACAACGGAAGTTTCCTGTTCCAGAGCCGGGGTATGGACAGGTGTTGGTGCGTATGAAGGCATCATCGCTCTGTGGGAGTGATCTGCGTGCCATCTACCGCACCAGCAATTGGGGAACAGGTCCCGAAGCGTACCAGGGAGTGATTGGCGGTCATGAGCCGTGTGGTATCATTGAGCGAGTTGGCCCTGGTGTGCGACGCTTTCAAGAGGGCGCGAGAGTGATTATCTACCACATCGCTGGCTGCGGTCTATGCCATGATTGTCGTGGCGGATGGATGATCAGTTGCTCACGTCCTGAACGTGCCGCCTACGGATGGCAACGAGACGGGGGGCACGCTGAATTTCTGCTGGCAGAAGAGCGCACCCTTATTGCACTTCCTGATGAGTTGACCTATCTTGATGGCGCGATGATTGCTTGTGGAGTGGGGACAGCCTATGCTGCCTGCTTACGTGCAGATGTATCTGGAAGAGATACGGTGCTCATTACTGGACTTGGCCCGGTTGGTATAGGGATGGCGCTGTTGTGTCAAGCGATGGGAGCGCGAGTAATAGGAGTAGAGGCCGTGCCAGAACGACTAGCGCATGCGCAACAGTTGGGAATTACCGATGTGGTATCTCCTACAGCAGAAGCCAATGCGCTCGATGCACTGCGTATGCTGACGAATGGGCATGGCTTTGAGGTGGCGATTGATTGCTCCGGTAATGCAGATGCACGGCATTTGTGCCTGGAGGCATCACGAGAATGGGGGCGTGTTGTGTTTGTCGGTGAAGGCGGTACCGTCTCCTTCGCGCCTAGCCCTTTACTCATTCACAAGCAGCTTTCTTTGTATGGCTCCTGGGTATGTAGTCTACCGCAGATGGAGGACCTGACCGAGCATCTTGTACGTTGGAATTTGCATCCTGACAAACTGGTAACACACCGCTTTCCACTCGAACAGGCAAAAGAAGCATATGAACTATTTGACAGTGGAAAAACAGGGAAAGTAGCAATTACGTGGCCGTCGTGAACAACGAATGCTATCGTTTACAGTCCGTCGTTAAGGAGAAGGGAACAGAAACATGAAGATATCAAGAACGGACGACCACAAGGGTCCCCACCACTCCACCACACCTCCCCCGTCCCTACTGTACGCGACGCAAAACAATGACGCCCATCCCCAAAGGAGAGACATGCCATGAGGAATCAAGCTGCAGTGTTGTATGCTCCACACGATGTTCGTATGGAAGAGAGACCTATGCCGCAAGTCGGCCCAAATGATGTGCTGGTCGAGGTCAAGGCGGTAGGAGTCTGTGGGTCTGATGTCCACTACTACGAGCACGGGCGAATTGGCACCTATGTTGTACGTCAACCGCTCATTCTCGGTCACGAGTCCGCGGGAGTGATTGTCTCAGTAGGAGCAGATGTCAACCAGGGAAGAGTTGGTGAGCGCGTGGCAATTGAGCCGGGCATACCGGACGGTGTGTGTGAGCAGTGTCGCGCCGGACATTATAACCTGTGCCCAAATGTACGTTTCTTTGGCACGCCACCCATTGATGGCGCTTTTGCCAATTATGTCGTCGTTCCTCAACAATTCGCCTATGCCCTCCCTGACAACATGTCGAACGAGGAAGGAGCGATGATCGAACCGCTCTCTGTCGGCCTGTGGGCATGTCGCAAAGCAGGGCTGCGCGGCGGCGATTCTGTGCTGATAACAGGTGCCGGACCAATTGGCATGCTAGCGATGAAAGTAGCCTTTGCATTAGGGGTTGCAGTGGTTACAATCACAGATGTTTCTTCACAACGATTGGAAATGGCGCGACAACTTGGGGCGACTCGTACTATTAACGTTGCTGAGCAGCCGCTTGCGCAAGCTGGAGTACAGGCTGATGTGTTGCTTGAGTGTTCGGGTAATCAGTATGCGTTGATGGAGGGCATTCGCTCGTTGCGCCCCTCTGGTATGGCCGTTGTCGTAGGTATGAATCCTGGTGAAGAGTTGAGCGTGCCCATGTCGTTTATACAGAACCGCGAGATCACCCTTACTGGGACGTTCCGCTACGCGAATACCTATGCGGATGCGATTGCGCTTGTGGCAAGTGGTCGCATTGATGTAAGATCAATCATCACAGGTCGCTATCCATTAGAGTCGGCGGAGCAAGCGTTACAGGCCACAAAGCAAGACCCGACCAACATCAAATCGATTGTCGTACCCTAAGAAAGAGAGGAAGAGTCTCCTATGCGTGCTGTAATCATCGATGCTCCTGGTAGCATTCGGGTGGACAGTATAGCGGATCCCACTCCGCGCTCGGATGAATTGCTTATCCGTGTGGAGGCGTGTGGTATCTGTGGTACCGATCTCCATATTATTGATGGTGACTCTCCATTGGCTCGTTATCCTATCGTCCCCGGCCATGAGTTCGCGGGCGAGGTTGTGGCATTGGGAAGCGACGTTGCTCAGAGGAATCGAAAAGAAGGAGCGAACATAACAGTTGGGAGCAGAGTTGCGATAGAGCCAAACCTATACTGTAGTTATTGTGAGTTCTGTCGCACAGGTCGTGAAAACCTGTGTCTTCACTACGCTGGGCTCGGTGTTACGACAAATGGAGCCATTGCCCAGTATGTGGTGGTGCCCGTCGCGAAAGCCTATGTTTTGCCCGATACCATCTCATTGCGCGAAGCTGCGCTGATAGAGCCAGTCTCTTGCGCGGTGCATGGTATGCATAGTCTTAATCCCAGGTCTGGTGATACCTTCCTGATCGTGGGTGCAGGGACAATGGGGTTGCTCCTCTTACAACTGGCGTTACATGGTGGAGCGTCACGGGTCGCTATGGTAGATGTGAACACGCAACGCTTGGCACATGCGGAGCAACTTGGGGCAACGCGTACATACAACGATATCACGCGGGCGTTGACAGATGAGCCGCTTGGATTCAGCTGTGTCATTGATGCAACGGGCGTTGCAAAGGTCATTGAGAACGCGTTCATGGCGGTCAAGCGTGGGGGAAAATTTATGGTCTTTGGGGTTGCGCCGCATGAAGCACGCGTCTCGCTTTCTCCGTTCCGTATTTATAATGATGAGATTACTATCATCGGCTCGATGGCAGTCCTCTTCTCGTTTCAAGCCGCTCTTGACCTTATCAGTGGTGGTGTGATTGATACCGCGGCCATGCTCACAACCGCGCTACCCTTGCAGGACTTTCCAAAGGCACTTGACATGGTACGGCATGGCGAGGGCATAAAGACTCAGATACTACCGAATACGTAGAGAAGGTTTCTACAGAGTGGTAAGATAAGGAGGTACTACATTACCGAGCACCTGACGCGAAGCGTAGAAGCGTTAGCTTCGTTGGTGCTCGGAATAAGGAGGATGACGATAGTGAGCGGCCCTTATTTCATGGGAATTGATGGCGGAACGGAGAGTGTGCGTGTTGGTGTCTTTGACCGGGAAGGCACGCCTATAGCCTTCGCAAGCTGTATGTATACACTCAAGCATCCACGGCCCAGTTGGGCGGAGCAGGACCCGGATGAATGGTGGTCCTCACTTGTAGTAGCGGTAAGGGAAGTCATGAGCAAAGGAGGTGTTGCCCCGCAGGAGATCGCAGGTATCTCTTTAGACGGTACGACCTGCACAGTTGTCGCTCTGGATAAGTATGATCGGGTATTGCGTCCAGCGATTCTGTGGATGGATGTTCGTGCGACAGATCAAGCACGACGTATCGCTGAGACTGGAGATGCAGCACTCAAGTACAATGGTTTCGCCAAAGTCTCTGCGGAGTGGATGCCCCCCAAGGCGCTCTGGTTGAAGGAGAATGAACCAGACATCTATACGGCAGCAACACATATTTGTGAATATACTGATTGGATGACCCACCGTCTTACTGGCGAGTGGACGGCGAGTATCAATGTTGCTAGCCTGCGCTGGTATTATGATCGCAACAACGGCGGTTTTCCAGTGAGTCTTTATCAGGCTGTTGGGTTAGACGACCTGCTTGAGAAATTTCCCCAGCAGGTGCTGGACATGGGTACTGTGGTCGGCGGCCTCAGTAGGAGAGCGGCGGCGGAGCTCAGTCTGCACCCTGGTACTCCAGTTGCTGAAGGTGGGGCAGATTCTATGGTGGGTACAGTGGGTATGGATGCGCTAGCCCCCGGCAAGATCGCCCTTATCACAGGATCATCGCATACCATTTTTGGTGAGTTAGCAGAAGCCATACATGGCACCGGATTCTTTGGCGCCTTCACCGATGCTGTGATTCCTGGTCAATATGTGGTAGAAGGTGGGCAAGTTTCTACTGGCTCTATTATTAAATGGTTCCGCGATAATTTCTGTGGAACCCTCGTTGAGGAGGCACATAAGCAAGGGGTTGGGTTGTATGATCTTCTTAATAAGCGTGCTGAGAAGTTGCCTGTAGGTTCTGATGGATTAATAGTGGTGGAGCACTGGCAAGGAAATCGTACTCCCTATACCGACTCCGAAGCACGAGGCATGATTTGGGGCCTTACACTCAAGCATGACACAGCGCATATCTACCGTGCAATTATGGAAGGTATCTGTTATGGCACAGAACTTATTTTTCGGACATTACGCAATTATGGCTTTCAGCCGCAACAGATCGTTGCTTGTGGTGGCGCACTCAAGAGTCCATTGTGGATGCAGATTCACGCAGATGTGAGTAATCTCCCGATCACCTTCACCAAGGTGGCTAATGCTGCTGTGCTTGGTTCAGCCATACTCGCGGCAGTAGGTGCGGGAATCTATCCTAACATACAGGAAGCTGCACAGCATATGGTGCATACGAGCCATCGTATCGAGCCAGATCAGCAGCGGCACGAAGCATATCAGTTCTATGTAGAGAAGTACATAACTACCTATTTCCAGATGCGGGATTTGATGCACGATATGGCCCAACATGTAGCCCTACAACCTAAGGAGAGATAAGATGCTTGCTGCTGTGTTTCGGGGTCCTGGTCAGATGGATATGATACAGGTTGATACACCCGAAATCGAGCCGGACGAGGTGCTCGTTAAGGTGGGAGCCAACACCATCTGTGGTACTGATGTGCGTATCTTCCGTGGCAAAAAGACGAAAGGAGTCCTGTTACCAGCCATCTTGGGCCACGAGATAGCAGGTCATGTCTACAAGGTGGGCCAGAAGGTAAGAGGGTACGAAGTGGGAGCGCCAGTAGCGATGGCACCAGTAATACCTTGCCGTCGCTGTTTCTACTGCCAGCGTGGCATGGAGAATGTCTGCCCCAATCAAAAAATAATGGGCTACGATGTGAAAGGGGGGTTGAGTGAGTATGTACGCATTCCGGCAGATGCAGTGGCAGCAGGAAACCTTTTTGTCGCACAAAAAGACCTGCCTTCAGAATATCTGGCACTGGCTGAGCCTCTGGCCTGCTGTGTAAATGGTCATCATCGTTCTCAGATACGCTTGAACAGCACCGTGCTCATTATGGGGTCAGGTCCTATCGGTCTGTTTCACCTCCAGCTTTCTCTTCTAGCTGGAGCGCGGACCGTCATTGTCAGCGATCCCTCTGCTCCTCGCCGTGCTGTCGCGTCCACATTTGGAGCACATATCACTGTTGACCCCACGACCGAAGATCTTCCCTCGGTGGTGTCCGAGGTCACAGGAGGTCTTGGAATGGACTCGATTATTATCTGCATTGGTGTGCCTAAACTGGTGAATGACGCATTGAATATGGCGCGGCAGGGAGGGCGTATTAATCTCTTTGCAGGTCTCGCAGCTAAGGGTTGGGCAGAGGTCGAGGCTAATCTCATTCACTACAAAGAGTTGGAGGTAACGGGTAGTGCAAATTCCCGACGCGCCGACTACCAAACAGCCCTTCAGCTGATTGAGTCGGGCCGCATCAAGGTGGAAGCAATGGTGACAGACCGCTTCTCGCTCAGGTCGGCTCGTGAAGCATTGGATAAAGCTGCCAGTGGAGAAGGTATAAAGATAGCGGTACTGCCTTGAACCGAGGTCATTCTATGACAGAGCTAGACACCATCTGGCTTGGGCTTGACGTGGGCACTCAAAGCGTCCGCGCCCTCGCGGTATCAAACACCGGCGCAATACTTGGTGCGGGTTCCCAGCGCTTCACGAGCCGACGCGATGGCCCGCGCCATGAGCAGAATCCATACGATTGGTGGAGTGCAACCTCTATTGCCTGTCGTGCCGCCCTTGCAGACTTGCCTGCTCAAGCAATCCGTGGAGTAGCCGTTGATAGCACATCTGGCACGGCACTCCTCGTTGACAAAGTGGGTCGGCCCCTCACTCCGGGGCTTATGCATGACGACAATCGAGCCATCGAAGAGGCCCGACGTGCCAATGAGGTCGGAGTTGCTGTATGGGCTACGCTAGGATACCGTATGCAGCCATCATGGGCACTGCCAAAGGTACTATGGATGCTGCACGAGTATCGGGATGTACTTGCTCCTTTGCATACGAAGATACAAGGGGGAGTTAAGCTTTCGCATCAAACAGATTTTATCAATTGGCATCTCATTGGAAGTGAGGTAGCAACTGATACAAGTTCAGCCCTCAAGACAGGATACGACCTACTTAATAACACTTGGCCTTACGAAGTGCTCGCGCAACTCGGCGTCCCTGAAGAGATATTGCCTACGGTGGTGCTCTCCGGAACGCAACTGGGAACCGTTTGTGCGCAAGCGGCAGCAGAGACAGGCATTCCCGCAGGGACAGCAGTAATTGCTGGCATGACAGATAGCTGTGCCGCTCAGATTGGTGCGGGTACACTCAGTGTGGGTAGTTGGAACTCTGTGCTTGGAACGACACTTGCTTTTAAGGGAGTGACTCCGGAACTCATCCGCGACCCGGCGGGAGTTCTGTACTCGCACCGTTCACCTGATGGCAACTGGCTTCCAGGTGGTGCCTCCGGTGCTGCAGCGGGCATAATCACCACTTACTTTCCCAACCGTGACCTCGATGCACTCGGTGCTCAGGCTAGAGAGCGGGAGCCTGCTAGCATCATCGCTTATCCCCTCGCCTCTCATGGTGAGCGCTTTCCCTTTAGTGCGCCTGAAGCCAGGAACTTCCTGCTAGGTACACCTACTGATGAGATCGACCTCTATGCCGCGCTACTGCAAGGTGTGGCCTTCGTCGAGCGGCTATGTTTCGATTATCTCGATATGCTTGGTGCTCCTATTGGGGGTGATCTCAGTCTAACCGGAGGGGGGACGCGCAGCCGCTATTGGTGTCAACTACGTGCCGATGTGCTCGGTCGTTCAGTACGTATTCCAGAGAACGCTGAGGCTGCACTCGGTATGGCCGTGCTCGCTGCCTCCATGGGGCGTCGCGTAGCTGAGGTCGCCACTGAAATGTCTCGTACCCGTGAAGTGATCGACCCACGCCCAGATCACACTGAGCGCTTTCGAGAGCCATATGTCCGGCTTGTAGACGAACTTGAGCATCGGGGGTGGCTTCCCTCAAATGTCGCGCAACATGCACGGAGGAGGGCTATAGTATGAAGGAGCATATCATGGACACAGAGCCAATGCCTACAACACAGTTGTTGCTTGCGCGGCACGGACAAACGGAATTGAGCCGTAGCGACGCTTTCTGTGGTAGTACCGAGACACCACTTACGGCACTCGGTCGAGAGCAGGCCCAAATGTTGGCCAAACGCCTGAGCCGTGAACATATTGACGCCCTCTATTGTAGCCCACAGGGGCGGGCACGTGAGACCGCAGAACCCATTGCCGCCGCTTTGGGCGTGGAGATACAGATACGTGATGCTCTGCGTGAGATAGACTTTGGGCGCTGGAAGGGCCGCATACACGCCGAGTTTACTGAGGAGTTTCCTCAAGCGATGGCAGCATGGGACCGAGGCTCATGGATGATCCAGCCACCAGAGGGCGAGATGCAGCAGGCTGTGATTGCTCGTGTCACTGCGTGTATTGTTGATATTTTGGCTGTGCATGCCGGTCAAACAATTCTGATTGTAGGCCATAGAACGGCCTTACGTTTGCTTGTTGGACACTTACTCAGCTTGTCATTAACTATGAGCCGAGGCTTGCATCTCGAAGCAGCGAGCCTATCTAAGCTTTTAGTGATTGGTGATCAGGTACAGCTTGTCTTCTACAACGACACCAGCCATTTATTTACAACACCCAATGCCCGGTGAGGAACTGCGTGAGCAAAAAGAAGAATAGCGCACCAGCCACAAAGGCATAGTTCAAGTTTACCATGCGATATTTGCCAAGTTTGGCGAGGATGAAGAAGGCCGGAAACACTTCGAGCATGAAACGAGATGTCGATTCTAGTGGGAAAAGACCAGTGCCGCCATTAGGGAAGATCAGGAAGAGTGTGAGCAATGCTACAGCATAAAGTCCGTATGACCACTGTTTGTATGGAAGTCGCCAGGGGCCAACAAAACTCAGCATGATCAGTGTGAGAACAAACAGGACTGGAAGCAGATCAGTCAGGTTGCGTAGGCTTTGGAAGCTGAGGAAGCCGTCGCTGGTCACGATAGATTTTACGGAGATGATGATGCCATGCCAGGGGCCGTGCAGCGAACGATTCCATACGGTCTGTGCATGCGAGAAGGCGAGTGGATCGTGGAAACGATAATAGCAATATGCCGCAAACAATGCTGTGCCGAGTGGAATGAGGGCCGCGCTTAGGAGAGGCCAGCGCAGGATGCCTTTGATGCGAAATTGTTGCTGTACCAAGTATTCATAGCAGAATGGGAGCAACAGGAGTAGTCCTGCCGAGCGTGTCAGGCTGGCTAATCCTCCATAGAGACCAGCATACCACCAGTTGCCGTGCCGTAGATTGTAGAAGCAGAGCAGCGAAAAACACAAGAACAACGCTTCGTTATACCCCGCCAACAAGAAAAAGGCAGTCGGAAAAATCGCTAGATAGAGTACTGCACGATGGGCATGGTGCATGTCAATATCTTCTTCTACCAGACGATAAAGGGTTATGAAGGCGACCAATAGTGCCAAGCTAGAAACAAGAAGCCCCGCGATCACGTAGTTGTAGATGAGCCATGTAGTAGCACGAATGAGTAATGGATAAAGCGGAAAAAAAGCGGTCCGTATTGGCGTATCGTAACCGTGTTGGGCGATAGAGATGAAGTGCCCCACATCCCATCGATGCCAAGCATCCCATAACGTGGACAGTGGAAATGCTGACCACGCGAAATCTTTCTGGAGGAACAATACAGACAGGCAGGTGATCACAAAACAGGCTACATGGATAGCGACATACACAGGGAGGATATTTTTGAGCGCGACCATCCATCCATCCGAAAAAACACGCTTCACGGGGTTGATAGAAGAAGAGTATTTATGCTGAGCTTCTGTAGCAAGCTCCTGTAATATGGGTACATCAGGCGTATCCTGACTAGTAACAGGCGCAGCGGATTGGATAGCGTGAGTTGTATTATGTATATTTGTCGTGTCCATATATGCTCCCAGCAATAATCATGCTATATCATTCCCAACTTTGGACGTTTCGATAAGGTAAACGTAACATAGGTAGATATTTTGTGCGCTCTGCTCGTTTTGGCTATTATACAGCTTACAGGAGGCATGTCTATCTGCTACAATATATCCTATTGTAAGGTAAGAAGCTATAGAGCAAAAAGAGAGTAGGATGCATATAAACTACGGTCTCTCGGTGATTATGCCTGCGCATAACGAAGAGGTCGCCATTGCTGATACTGTGGATACGGTGATTGTAGCTGTGTCACAGTGGACTGATGATTTTGAAGTGATTGTGGTGAATGATGGCAGCAACGATCAGACACGAGCGATTGTAGAAGGTATCTCTGCGACAGAGCCACGGGTACGGCTTATCAATCACGAGGCCAATCAGGGCTATGGAGCTGCACTAGCGAGCGGATTTGCCGCTATCACAAAGGAATTGGTTTTTTTCATGGATTCGGATGGGCAGTTTGACATTCATGATCTAGCTAGGTTCTTTCCGCTCTTAGAACAGTATGACGCTGTGCTAGGATATCGTAGAAATCGGCAAGATACATGGATACGCAAACTCAATGCTCTGGGTTGGAAGATGCTAGTGCGCCTTGTATTCAAGTTACGTGTACGGGACATTGATTGCGCTTTCAAGTTGTACCCTGCGCAGTTCTTTCATGACTATTTATTGGAGACGCGTGGCGCAATGATCAATACGGAGATTCTGTATAAGTTTACGCGTGCCGGATATACGTATACAGAGCTTGGTGTACATCATCTTCCACGCAAAGGCGGGCAAGCAACAGGCGCGAAACCAGCCGTGATTGCACGTGCGTTTCATGAGCTATTTATCTATGCTTGGAAATGGCATCATGAGGAACAGGCAGTGCAACTGGGAGCAAAGGATACGTTGAAAAAGGGGCATAATATGGTGATACAAAAAAAACAATCGAGAAATTAGCGAAATAGTCTGTAATGGAGAGTATTGATGGCTCAGGTCAGTAGTGAGACAGGGAGGGCCGGTATTGTCGCATCTGACTCCCCCCAAAAAGTGGCTGCACGCTCATGGGTCGCACAGCGCTGGGTGGATGTGGCAATAGGTGTAGTCCTATTTGGTATAGCAATGGTATTGAATTTGCATCACCTGGGAACGCCGAGTATCTGGTTTGATGAGGCGTTCTCCGTAGAATTGGTGCGTCAACCCTTGCCATTATTATGGCATATTATTTTTGGTCTTGAGCCAAATATGGAACTTTACTACCTGTTCTTGCATTTCTGGCTCATGCTCACCGGAGCGGTCGGGCTATTGCCAACGGAAGCGGTGGTGCGTTTCCCCTCGACGATCTTCGCGGCCTTGAGTACCGTGAGCGTCTTCTATATAGGAAGGCGTTTTATCACTACCATCGCTGGTGTTCTTGCTGCCAGTTTCTATGTGCTCAACTATTTGCAGTTAGTCTATGCACAACAGACGCGTTCTTATAGCCTACAATTATTGTGTATTTGTCTCGCTTGGTATGCGTTGTTCAAGGCTTTATCGTGTACCCCCAGCATGCACACACGGCGTTGGTGGATTGGATACGTGGTTGCTACCACAGTAGCAATGTATTCCCACTTGTTCACCTTCTTGATCCTCCTCTCACAAGTGGTCGCTGTCGCCGGAATACTGGTGTTACCAAATCAATGGCGTGTAACGGCACGTACACAACTGCGCTCATATAGTATGGGCCTCTTCGCGATAGGCGTATTGATTATTCCGATGCTGTTGGTCAGTCGCGAGGGAGCAAAAACGGGCTGGCTATCTATTCCGCATTGGTATGAAGTATCCTATCTCTTCGAGACTATCAGTGGCTACAGTAAAACATATCTCTTAGTAATAGCTGTGTGTAGCGGAGCGGGTGTGCTACTGGTGGCACTGGCCTACGTCTTGTTCTCTAGTAGGCGTAGCGGAAAAAACGCTGCACACAAGCCTCAGGAGTTGGAGGCGGCGAGCCAATTATTTCCGCTTATGTTTGCGCTGCTCTGTTGGTTTGTGATACCAATTGTGGTGAGTTATGTAGTCTCCCATAATTCGTTGCGCCTATTTTCTACACGCTACTTGGTCACCACTGTCCCGCCGCTTTGCCTCTTGATGGCGTTGGGAGTGAGCATGTTGCGCTTACCTGCTTTGTGGGTACACGGGAAGGCTATGCGTTATGCACCGCAGGTGATGCAATGTATACTAGGATTGGTGTTGCTAGCGCTAGCATTTCCATCTGTATCACAGTACTATCGCAGTGCTGAGGTGGAAGACTGGAACACTGTGTCACACTGGATCATGCAGCAGTATCAGCCAGGAGACGGGTTGGTCTGTTATGATAACGATGTGCAGCAAGGCTGTCAAATTTCCGTGCAATATTATTTTGATGCCTACCCCAGTGCTGCTCATTTTACGGCTGATACGCCCGGCGCATTTTCCTGGACAAATTTTGCGTCTGCACATGCCGATGCTGCAGTCGATCCGACTGTATTAGCCGCATATGGAGCGAAACATGCTCGTATTATGTTTATTATCGGGCGCTTACCAGATGATCGCGCAGCCGCAAAAGCGCAGGCCGCCCAGCAATGGCTCGATAGTCATTACCACCTCGTGGGAAAATTTGAAAAGACCACTGTTACTGTGAGGCTATATGTTACCCAGTAGGGACGGGGGCGGCGCGATGGGAGAGGTGGGGACCCTTGTGGTCGTTCGCTTGTGCTGGGACACCCAACGGTTCTTTCACCAATGGTTGAGAAGAGTCCGCTATCATAGGACTTTCGTGTCGAGCACTATTTGTCCTTTTAGTGGGTTTCGCTAACTTGCTTGCTGTGGTTTCTGAGCGTAGAAGGGTACGTTTTTGTGTAACAGTGGGAAATACTGAGTATCGAAAAGTAAGGTATCTGCTGTCAAAAAAGCCCTTCCTAATATGCTAGGAAGGGCTTTTACATGGTTTCTGCTGAAGGAGATGCTTATGCTTTGTTCTACTCTGGTAGGCGTGCGAGGATTTGTTTAAGCAGTGCTGTGTGTTCTGCCTGCGTAGTTTGCAAGTCTGCGACTTTGCTATCTAGTCCTGCGACTTTGCTATCTAGTCCTGCAATTTTGCTATCCTGTTCGTTGAAACGTTGGCGCATCTCGGTTTGTAGTCCCGCGACTTTGCTATCCTGTTCGTTGAAGCGTTGGCGCATCTCAACTTGTAGCCCGACAATTTTACCGTCTTCTTCAATTTGTTGATTTCTCAGTTCGGCAAGTTGCTCATTGGTAAGGTGGTCGTGAGCTATAAGGGCATCAAATATTTTATCGTATTTCTCGTTTAGCCTTTCTAATGTCGCTTTGTTAACTAATGCTCCTATTGCTATGGTTTGTAATTCGATTGTTTTCTTGAGGTCAGTATGTTCTCGTTCAAGGGTTTGTAGCCTTTCTTCGATGGTTGGCATGGTTCGTTCCCTCCTTTGCTTCTCAATATAGTACCATACTTTTAGCCGAATATGAACTGTTTTTGTGTTTTGATGGTTTTGCTATTGTTGAGTGTGTGAATGTACTGTGTCTGCTGTCAAGAGAACTATCAAGTTGGTGTTATTGGAAGGTAGACTTTGCGCAATGCAGGGGAAGACGGCATTTGTAAGCGTCTTTATTAGCAGATGGGTTCAGAACAGGTTAAGACTATAGGACTTTCGTGTCAATTACTCCCTCATTATAGTGAAATGTTTGATGTATGTTCGTCTATTCACATAGACTCATACACAAGCGGATGGAATAGGGTGCTTTGCTTGCCCTTGTTCTTTATACTTTATTTTAGACTAGTGATGAGGTAGTTCATGTCACAATTTCACTCGCTCCCACCATTTCCGAGCGATGATGATGCAAACACGCGCTATGCTTTTGACAGTTCTTACAACGATGCTTTACAGAAGTTTCATATGGCTCCTACGAGCCAGCTCGGTTCTGCTGAACCTATACATGTGGTCCATCCTGTTGCAACCACGCAGTCTTTGGTCATGGCGCTACGCTCTACCATGCAGCAGCCAAGTACAATCAAAGCGTGTCCTGTCATTATTCCGGGTGTCAGAAAAGCTTCTATACAGCCGCCGGAAGGTACTACCTTGCGGATGCACCCTAAATTGCGCCATGGTATTGTACTGGGAGCAATTTTTCTGGTTCTATGTATGACACTTGTTTCCTTGGCGCCATTATCTGCCGGTCAAAGCCCTGCGCAAATTTTCACGGGTGCGATCAATTGGGTGCAGGCAAAGCAATTCTCCTGGGATATCTCCGGCCATGCACCGATAGCTATACAAAATACGAATGCTCCTGCGGCTCCCGCTCTACCAGCGGCGCCCCCAGTGATGAATTTGCCAAAAAGCCAGTATGTGTCTATTGCGCAGCAAGATGCTGCCGCTGTCGGTATTCCTCCTGACTATTTTGTGCGTCAGATCAACCAGGAAAGCGGTTTCAATCCAAATGCCTACTCGCCTGCTGGAGCGGTAGGAATCGCCCAATTTTTGCCGAGCACCGCTGCCAACCTCGGCATCGACCCCTATGACCCTGTGCAAGCTCTCCGTGGTGCTGCCAATTTGATGGCCTCCTACTCGCATCAATATGGTGGAGACTATGCTAAGGCACTCGCAGCGTATAATGCCGGCGGTGGAACAGTGAATTATGCGGTCAACTCTTGTGGTGGCAACTGGCTCAATTGTCTCCCTGCTGAGACACGCAATTACATCTATGTAATTATGGGTATCTAATTCCCTAATTTGACAATCCTTGGTGTACGAACATACAATTGGCTAGCTCCATGTGGAGCTAGCCAATTGTATGTTCGTACACCAAGGATTTACCTACTCATGCAAGATGGTATGGAACACAACATAGAGAATGCGAAGACACGAGCCGAGGTACGATGCCCTTATTGTGCCTCAACAGATACCGAACTATTTTCTCTGTTTGGGCAGCAGTTGCTAACGGTCCAATATTATTGTAATGCTTGTCGCACTCCGTTTGAATATGTGAAGGATGATGAGGTTTTGGATAGATACATCATCAACAATAAAACGGAGCGTTCTGGATTTTGAGGTAGTTCTTGAAGAGAGCGACGATGGGGGATATACTGTGTATGTGCCTCAACTCCCTGGTTGTATTAGCGAAGGAGAAACGGTCGAAGAGGCTCTTGCAAATATTCGAGAAGCAATAGAATTATACCTTGAACCTATCGACGATGATTGGGTTGCTTAGGAAATCACTTATGCCAAGCGTCCATGTGCGCAAGCACAAAGATCTTTTGTGGGTGGTGCTCGATAATGCGCCCCTCAACTCGTTGAATGTAGAGATGATCAACCAGTTGGCGGCTACTCTGCATACTGCAATTCAACAAGCGCCCCGTTTGCTGGTGATGACCGGCGCGGGTGAGCGTGCTTTTTGTGCTGGGGTAGAGTTAGCCGATGATTCAGAGACGCTCCGGACTCATTTGCTCCATGCAGCGAATGCCGTAAGCGCTGCATTTCGTGAACTTCATGCCCACTCTATTCCTACAGTGGCATTAGTCAAGGGTATCGCCTTCGGTGCAGGTTGTGAACTAGTGGCTTTGTGTGATATTGTGATTGCTCGCGAAGATGCTCGTTTCCGTGTACCTGCGGTCAACGCCAAGGTGTTTCTTGATGCAAGTTCTGTCTATCTCCCTGCCACTATTGGGCAAGAAAATACTTCACGGCTCATGCAGAGCGGTGAGACGTTTTTAGCACGTGAGGCGATGCGCTTTGGCCTCGTGCATCAGGTATTACCAGAGCATAGCTTCTTGCTAGACACAGAAGAATTGTTGGTGATGCTAGCAACTCATCCCTAGTAGCGCATTTCATGACATGTGATGGGAACTTTTTTTAACAAAGAAACGTCTTGACATAGGATAAGACAAAATCATCCGATGTGGATGGCATAATGTAAAGGAGTTTCCATAATGGGTATGAGTCCTCATGATACGAAGCCTGTTTTTCGCCAATTCCTTGGCTTCATAGCGGCGGTAAGTTTTTCGCTTCTCTTTTTGCTAACGGCCTGTGGCGCAAATTCTTCGGGAGGTACTGGCTCGCCTGCGCCTTCTAACACTCCTACCACGGTCAGCGGATATGGCAGCGGGTATGGATGTCCAAGCAATGCCGTGGTGACGAACACGCCAGTGACGGCAAACGTGATGGTGAAGCTCTCACAAACCAATTCGCCAATCACGGCACATGTCGGCGATGTCGTCGAGATACAGCTTCCTTTTGGTCATAAGTGGAGTGGACCTACGACCTCACAAGGGCAGTTAGAGTTACAGACCCCTTCAGGGTATGCGTCGAAGGCAAATAACGTCTGTATCTGGCGGTTTGTTGCCAAGGGTGCTGGCATGACATCGTTGAATTTCACTGGCCAAGCACTTTGTAAACCTGGCGAGTTGTGTCCCCAATATATCATGGATGTCCCCTTCACTATCACTGTAAATTAAGGGAATATTCCAAGACAACAAGAAACGTTCAACTAAGGCGCTACGTGCAAATGCACGTAGCGCCTTAGTTGAACGTTTCTTGTTGTCTTGGATAGAAATATGGGAGTGCTACTCATGTGTAGATATTGATCTAGGGAACGCCCGGAAGCAACGTTTCAGCAACGGTACATAGCCTATACTCGGCTCATGAGAAACAACAATGTTCAAGGATACATTTAAGAAGGGGCGCATGAGTATGGAGAAATCGAACGTGTGTCGCCGTTCTCATCTGTTTACAATCCGTGTGTGGGAAGAGGAAATAGGGTCTGACCAGACTGAGTGGCGAGGCAAAGTACAATTGTTGAGTAGTAAAGAAGTGCGTTATTTTCGCGAATGGGCAGCTCTGGCACCCCTTCTTCTCTTGCTGTTAGCAGAATCTGAGTTAGATAGTCGGCAATCATAAAAGGAAAAAGCGATGAATACACAACAAGAAAATAAAGCACAACAAGAGGCAATAAAGACGCATCCGTTGACGCGCCCGCCGCGCTCTACCCTGAGCAAGATCGCTTTCTGGACATTTCTTGTCGGTGCTATCGGAAGCTTAGGGGGAGCAGTGGCGATCACGATCGGTAGCGGTGCTCCGAGTCGGGACATCATCGTCTCAACAGTGTGCGGGCTGGTATGCACTATTCTCATTGTAACCAGAATGCGTTGGCTGCAAGTACTAGCCATGCTGGTGGGCGGTTATCTCCTCTACCTGCTGCTAACAGAGCCGTTTGTTGTTAGAAAGCCTGACCAATCCCAAAGGTCCACACGGAGGGTTTAGTGCATTTATTGGAGAGGTGCTCGTCGTTGCTAACGCTATGATCGCCTTTATCGCCATCGTCGGAACGGTGGTGCAAGACTACAGTGGAGGTCGTCGTACGGCTCCACGTTGGCTTACATCAGCTTTGGGCGTTGTGTTAGGGCTGGTCATTGGAGCCTGTTTCATTGGGGCTTTATCCCAACCAATAGTTGCACCAGCGTTAGCCTACACCAATGGTGTTCCAACGCTGCATGTGAGCGCGGGCAATTTCGACTTACCATCTGTGACGATTGCTAAAGGGTCGAAGCTCTTGCTCGTCGATGATACGACCTCCCAGCATGTGCTTGCTAATGGAATGTGGCAGCAGAATACACCCATTGAGAAGCAAGAGTTGGGTGCGCCGCTGGTCAGTAACCTCACCTTGAGTGGGAACACCGTGACGATTGGGCCATTTGCGACGGCAGGCACCTATCACATTCTGTGTTTAATCCACCACGGTATGAACCTGACGATCATCGTCCAGTAGGGACCAGCGTAGGGGCCTGATTGATCGCGCCCTCCGCCCCGTCCGTCGTCGTAGGGACCAGCTTCAGCGCGTCCCTACGGCACATCCCATAGTATGAAGCGCCCGTCGTTTATATGGTCCATGTCGGCGCAATTAACCATCGCCAAGACGGGACCATGAATGGGGCCCTACCACATACAAGGAAAGTAAAGAAATGAGCAAAGACATACAGACTGGGCAAGAACCAGCAACGAACAACGAAGCGCAGCGGGTTGGCCTGTTTACGCGCCAACCGCTCACAACTCTTGGCAAAGTTGCTGTCTGGGGATTTCTGCTGACAACTATTGGGGGTGTAGGTGGTGCTCTCGCACTCACGCTCATCGGTAGTCCAAGTCAAGACCTTGATACCTTTGCCGTAGTGTGCGTAGTGACTACTCTTCTCGTTGCGACCGGGATTCGCTGGCTGCAAGTGATTGGTACCCTGTTAAGTGTTTATGTGCTCTACGTATTCTTCACCCAGCCCTTTGCCGTTCAAAGCTTGGCTAATCCCAAGGGGCCAAACGGTGGGTATTATCACTTTATAGGAAACGTGGTTCTCACTTCTATCACTATGCTCGCCTTTGTCGCCAGCGTTGGCATGGTGCTGCAAAACTATCATCGCATCAGCCGCAAGAATCCACGCTGGTTTGTACCTGTCTACAGCACCATCGCTGGAATGGCTATCGGCGCTCTTTTCATTGGTGCTTTAGCTCCGGCCTCTGTGATAGACACAGTGGCTCCGTTGCAAGCTCCGCATATAGCAGCAGGACCAGGTGTGCCAACGTCGGTCAATATGGGCATGGCAAATGCACCGATTTCCGTATCGCAGTTGCAAGCGCCCACAACCGCGACCCATATAGATCATTTCACACTCACCGCTCAGCCTGCTCAGCTTTCTCTTAGCTCTGGTGTTATGTTGCCTGCATGGACCTTCAATGGAACAGCCCCTGGACCGACGCTGCATGTGCGGCAAGTTGATAAGCTTATTGTTACCTTAGTCAATCATCTCTCTTTTGGTGTTACTATTCACTGGCACGGTGTGCGGATTGCCAATGCCGACGATGGCGTAGCAGGTGTCACTCAGGATGCTGTGAAGCCAGGACAATCCTATGTCTACCGCTTCGTCGTTCCAGATGCTGGTACGTATTGGTATCATTCGCACCAGTTCAGCGACGATGAAACCACTAACGGCCTCTATGGTATGCTGATCGTGGACCCTGTGACACCAACACTGCATGCGGATGTTGATGAGAGTGTTGCACTCCACGCCTGGAATGGGCCGAACTATCAAACGATTTATACCATGAATGCCACTGATGGAACGCTCACCCAGACAGCTCGCCCCGGACAATGGGTACGCCTGCGCATCGCCAACACAACCGAGACACCATCTGGTAATCCACAACTCGTCACGCTGGTTGGTGCTCCGTTTCAAGTGGTCTCGCTGGATGGTCATGATCTGAATGGTCCACAATGGCTCAATGATACGCCACTACCCATAGGAACGGCCCAGCGCTACGACCTCTACTTTCAAATGCCTGCACATGATTCTGTCGCACTGGTGACGACCGCTGATAGCCAACGCTATGTACAAGCTCCGGCCCTGGTAATCGGTCAGGGGTCCGTGCCTGCAACACTTCCTCCAGCGACAACGTGGTTCGATCTCACGACCTATGGAACGCCTGCTGCCGACCCAGTGACGCTCCAGAGTCATTTTGATGCAACATATAGCATCATGCTGGGGAACCAACTCGGCACCTCGCTGGGACGGATGGGCATGACCTATACGCTCAATGGCAAGGTTTTTCCCGATACAGGTATGATGGTCAAAGAAGGGCAAGTGGTGAAAATCCATTTTGACAACCAGACTACTCTGTATCATCCGATGCACCTACATGGACATGTCTTTACAGTCCTTGCTGAGAATGGCAAGCCACTGACAGGAAGCCCAGTGCATCAGGATACCGTGCTGGTACCTCCTCATGCCACGTATGATGTCGCGTTCGTCGCGAATAATCCTGGCATCTGGATGCTGCATTGCCACAATTTCTTACACGCCAACTGGGGCATGGATATGATGGTGATGTACGATGTCTCGACACCCTTTACCGTTGGTAGTGCGTCAGGCAATTTCCCCGATTAGTGACCGTTGTTCTGTACTCGACCATTCTCGCTGCGGAATTACACGATAACACAATATCCATAGAAGGAGTAGATTACCATGAAAGCATCTCTTTTCAACTATACCTCACGTTGGTTTCTGCCCGGTCTGATCGCTGGTGTGGTGTTCCTGGCTATTGCAATGGTGGGTGGTGCGCTCAGCACGACTGCCTGGGCAATGCCATCGGGCATCGCCCAAGCTGTGGGGATCAGCGCACCCGCCGGGTATGGCTTCGCGTTTGGAGCGCTGCTGGTCGGCATAGCAGTTCACTTGGCGATTTCGATTGGGTTGGGTGCCCTCTTCATCGCGGTCGCGGATTGGCGGCGGCTCCACGGTTGGGTCCTGGTGGTTGCTGCGGTGATCTTCGCCGCCCTCGAACCGGGTGTCGCCATCTGGGGAGTCCTGCACAACGTGCTGTCGGCCAACACGTTCCATTTCTTCTTAGGTGCTATCCCACTGTGGGCATCGGTGCTCGGCCACTGCATATACGGGCTGGTGCTAGGTCTGCTTCTGGCTGGCCCATTCTCTGCCACTTGGAAGGCTTCACGACCTACTGTTCAGCACTGAATAACGGTTGTATCAAAAGTGTGAGACAAAATCTCTGTTCCGACAGATGGCAACTCCCTGATGTTCAACTACTGTAAATAGAAACTTTAAACGGCTCATACGCAACCTCGCTGATGCTCAATGGTAGCTTTTCATGAAAGATGGGAATAGCTTGCTGTTCAAGTCGAGAGACTTCCACCTCTCATATCTCATCTGTTCTCAGGATCAGCGAGGTTGCGTATGAACCGTTTAAAGTTTGTATGTACACCTTCGCTAGCGTTATACAATACAGAGGGGTATCGTGTCCTCCAATGTCAGATTCTTCCGCACTTTTCGTGTTAGTTTTGTAACCCTCGTTCGTAGAATCAGTTTCTTGGGGACATTATATTCTCATAAATAGCCCATATCCCGTGCCAGAGGCGCTACTTGTTGGAGAAAAGTACGAGCCTCCTCTTGTTGTCCAGCCTCCCATGCTCGTAGCAGCGCTTCAAGGAGTACACCCAATGCTTCAGGAGGAGGTTGCTGTGTAGGTGCAAGCAATATACGCACGTAGCCCATTGCTTCAGTGAACTTCTCTTGAACGAGCGCAACGCCAATGAGCGGCCATAGACCTGCCCATTGAAATGGATTGCCCTCTACTTGCTGGTGTTGCCTCCCTTCTAATGAAGCTCGACCATAGTTCTCTGCCTGCTCCAGATTTCCATCACGCCACGCAACCCATGCATACTGCCCCGCCAGAACATTGCTATTCCTCGTCGCTCCTATAACCTCAGCCCGTGTAAGAATAGTACGTACCTGTTCCACTTGTCCACGAAATCTGAAGATGAACGATAAGAACGTCAGGCAACGGCTTTGCAACCAAGCTATGCTGAGCTGTTCTCCCATAAGGAGGGCCTTCTCTAACTGTTCTTCTGCCTCGTTGAGTTGGCCGGACCACAAGAGGGCACCGCCTAACGCTAAGTGACTAATCCCTATCTTGACCTTGTTATCTGTCTGCTGAAGCATTGTTAATTCGGCACGCAAGGAAAAAATCCTCTGCTCCGAGATCACATAGCGAGTGCGAATCATATCTCGCATCATGATCGCGAGTGAAAGGCGCTCACGCTGCTCTTGTGTGCCATACTGCTCTATGATAGGTCGGACTTTTTCGATTGTCTCCGTCATATCGTCTGCAGATTTACGCAACGGCCAGATCTGCGCAAAGTGAAGCTCTATCCATTCCTGTCGCCATGTTGGACTCAATGGGGCTGCTACATGCATTAAGGAGCCGTCAAGAAATAACGTTAGTAATTGAGATGTC
>JRHI01000883.1_pt1 | contig 29532 bp, 31 predicted proteins | sample 215371 | NCBI WGS metagenome assembly JRHI01 (sample SAMN02929681, study PRJNA255918) | sediment metagenome | biome: cave system; feature: Ice Cave; material: Sediment; isolation source: sediment from deep within a dark volcanic ice cave with no known source of... ...
CGGCTGGCCCGCCAGTCCCACGGCATCTGAAAGGTGCTCGACCACAAGCCTCGATAGGCCTTGCGGGCATCCTGCTCGGCCTGCGCATAGATGCGGATCCCGGGGTCGTCCGGCGTCGCCGGCGGCACCACCGCCACCCCTTCGCGCACCATGTCAGCGGCGATGTCCGGATGACCCGCGGAGGCGCAACGCACCAGATGTTCGGCGGCGTCCTCGCGCAACGTGGCGCAGGCCAGCCACGTGTTGAGCGTCGCCGTCACGAGCCACGCGGTCGCCATCGTGCCGCAGGGCCACGACTGGCGGCCGCGTCGCGCCGATTGGTCCGGCGTGCACGTATCAATTCCGTAGAGCCGATACAGTTGGCGCGTCTCGATATCGCGAAAGCGCGTGCCGTCGATCACCTCGACGCGCAGAGGCGGCGATTGGACAGCCGCCTTTGGCGAATAGACGCCGGGCGCGGCGGCGGGCGTTTGCGCAACGCCCATCGAACCACTCAACACAAGCAATCCCGACAGCATCCCGAGGACCAACCTACGCCGCCGCATCGTCGCGCGATCCGAGATCGAGCTTGTGAAAGACGTTGGCGATGATGTCGGTCGTGTAGACGGTCTCGCCGTCCTTCTTGTAGGAGCCGTCGGCGATCCGGCATTCCGCGTAGACGGCGTCGCCCTTGGCAACGTTCGCGATCGCCCACTCGGCGGCCTTTTCGTTGAGGATGGTGACGGTCACCCAGTCCGTTTCCTCGCGCCGCTCGCCCTTGCCGTCGGTCCAGGCGCGATCGGTCGCGACATTGATCTTGGCCGCCTTGTTGAAGGCCTTCGGAGCCTGGCCGACACGGCCACGAAGAATAAGCAGGTTCGTCGTTCTCACGGTTGCTCTCCGGTTGTGGTGGATGGTTCTGGGGGTGTTGGCGTCGCCGCCGGCGGCGGGGCTGACGTGCGCGCTGGCCCCTGCTCGTGAAGCGCGCGCAGGATGATCGCGTTCGGATCGGGCAGATCGGCAAAGGCCCACAGGCCGGCCTTGGCACGTTGCGCGACAAGCTGTGCGACGAAATAGGGGGCGTGGACGGGCTGACCGTCCGGCTTCAAGGCCGCAAAGGCGAATCCGGTCACGATCAATGCTGTGCCGAGATCGATGCGCGACCCGGCGCCCGCGCCGGTGACGCGGGTCGCGACACAGAAGACGAACACGGTTCTGGTCGCAGGCTGTTCCGCGGCGTCGTAGCATTGCGGCCGCAGATCGCGGGTAAGCGCGACGAGCATCGCCAGCGAGGCCTCGCCGCAATCACGCGCAAGACCGTGGGCGTTGGTGAACGTCGTCCCGCGCAGGCAGGATTGCACACCATAGAGGCGATAGGTGACGCCGGCGTCGGCCCAACTGTCGCCGGTGAGATAGAGCGCATTCGCCGGCACAGGAAACCAATGGGGGGCCGGCGCTTCGGCGAACGCCACATTGAGCGTGAGCAACGGTGCGACAAATCCGGCAAGGACGCTGCGCCTCATCTCAATAGCCCTGCAGGGAGAAGTAGAAACGCTGGGCGCCGTTCGCCGTGCTGATGTCGACGAAATAAGGATCGTTGCGCAGACCTCTCGGCGTCGTCGGATAGGTCGTGGTGCAGCCACCATCGCCGCCGGAACAGATCTGTTGTGGTTTCGAAGGGTCGGCGCAGAGATTGCCGTTGGGCGCCGCAGGCACACCCTCGCTGCCGTCCGCCCCTGATTGGACCGGCGTCAACCCGGCCGGGCACGCCTGATAGGGCTCATAGCCGAGACCGCTGGCGTTGCCCTCGGAGCAGGACGGCCACCCGCCGCCCTTCGCCAACTGACGAAACAGGGTCTGCATAACCGGTACGCAATAGGGAATGCCTGACCAGCCCGGCGCACTGGCGGCCGCGCATAGCAATACCTTGCACCCAAACGACGCATCCTGCGCGCGAGCGCGATGGACCGCGCCCGGTGCACACAACAGGCCGAGGGCTATCAACAGGGCTGTACCGCGCTTCATCCGTCCTCCGGGGGTGAGAGAAGGGAGGTATGTCTTATCCTGTTGCCAAGGTATCAACATCTAATATATTGTCTATTGGAAAATGGAGGCGGGGTGGCATGTCGATTCGCATCACGGCGATCGGATTCAGCGTCCTGGCGGCTCTCGGCGGCGCGCAGGCGCAGGATTCCGCCAAGCCGGCCCGGCTTGCGGCCGTCGACGCGCGGGGCAGGGTGCTTCCCGTTGAATCACCGCCGGCTTCAGCCGAACGCATTGACAGCGCCTTTGCCGCCGTCGCGCCGTGCGCGGGCGTCAAGGCGATGGCGCCGGACGACGCGCGCGCCCTCGTCGTGCGCATCGCGACGGAGGAGAATTTTTATCCGGACTTCGTCCAGGCCGTCGCCAAGAACGAGAGTCACTTCAATTCGACCGCGCTTTCCGACAAAGGCGCGTTCGGCCTGATGCAATTGAAGCCGGAGACGGCGCAACGCTTCAAGGTCGATCTCTGCGACCCCGCCGACAACGTCCGCGGCGGCGTCCGCTTTCTCCGGGCGCTGCACGAGAAGTATCGGAATCCGTTCTTCATCCTCGCCGCTTACAATGCCGGCGAGGGCGCGGTGGAAGAGAGCCGCGGCGTTCCTCCATTCCCCGAAACCGTGCGCTTCGTGTCGCAGGTCATCAATGACTTCTACGTCTGGCCCGCGCCAGGCAAGGCGCCTCGTCGCGACGGCCGCGATCAAATCAGCGGCGCGGCCGACCTGATTGAGCCGGGCGCGCCGAGCGCCGCGGCGGCCCCGCCGGCAAAGGCGCCGCAGCCGCGCTGGGACGACGGATTTGTCATGCATGTCGACTGAAACGGAGGAACAGATGAGGAGATCGTTATCGCGCTGGGCACTTGCCGGACCGCTCTTGGCGATGAGCATCACTGAGGCGGCGGCGCAGACCGGCGGAACGCTGCAGCCGGTGCAGTCGACGTTGACTCAATTGGTGTCCGCGCTCACCGGCCCGATCGCCACGGCGCTCGCGACGCTCGCCGTCATCGCCTGCGGCTTCTTCGCGTGGTCGGGCCGGCTGACCTGGGGCATCGCCGGCAGCGTCATTTTCGGCATCGTGCTGGTGTTCGGCTCGGCGCAGATCGTCCAGTTCTTTCAGTCGGCGGTCGGGCAATGACGGAGAACGATCTCGAGGACCCGCTGATCACGCCGCTCGTCAAGGCGTTGACGCGCGCGCCGACGCTGATGGGTGTGCCGTACATGTATTTCATGTTCAACGGCGTGGTCTCGAGCGTGTGCTTTCTGATCTCGCACAATCTCTTCATGCTGCTGGTGGCGATCCCGCTGCATCTGTTCGGTTTCGTCATGACGCTGCGCGACGATCGCATCTTCGAAATCCTGTTCGTCAAATCCACCAAATGTCCGCCCCGGTCGCGCGCCTTCTGGGCCGCCGACAGCTATTCCGCGTGAGGATCCGGCATGGTCGCGCGTGCTCTGCTTGATGAACTGACCTACGGCGCGGTGTCGCGGCGCGAGCGTCCTGTCGCCTCGCACCTGCCCTACACGCGCCACGTCGACGATTTCATTCTCAAGACCCGCGACGGCCTGGTGCTCACGATTCTCAAGCTCGACGGCTACTCTTTTGAGACCTCCGACATGAGCGAGGTCAATGCGCGCCTGTTAGGCCGCAATGACGTGGTCCGCACCCTCGCCAATTCCCGCTTCGCGCTCGCCGCCCACATCATCCGCCGGGAGGTGCAACCGCGCATCGACTCGACCTTCGACAATCCGCTGTGCCGCGAACTCGACGAGCGTTACGACGCGGCGCTCTCGAAGCGGCGCATGTTCGTTAATGACATCTACCTGACCATCGTCCGAAGGCCTCTGCAGGGGCAGGCCGGCACCTTCGACGTGATGCTGACCAAGCTGCTCGGCCGCAAGGACGAGGCCGGCGAGTCGGTCGCCGCGCAAACGGCGCTCACCGAACTTCGCGACGCGGCGACGGCGGTCCGCGAGAACCTCGCCGGCTACGGCGCCCGCCAGCTCGGCGTCGTGCGCCGCGACGGCTTGTGGTTCTCCGAGCCGCTCGAGTTCCTGGTGCAGCTCATCAACGGGGGCATCCCAAGGCCGATGCACCTGCCGCGCATGAACATCGCCGACGCGCTGTCGATGAAGCGCATCTTCTTCGGCCGCAACGCCGTCGAAGTCCGCGGCGCAGGTCCCGAGGACACGCGCTTCGGCGCGATGGTGTCGATCCGCGAATATCCGGCCCAAACCGGGCCTGGCTCGTTCGACAATCTGCTGCGCGTTCCCCACGAGTTTATCGCGACGCAGACTTTTGCCATCGTCGACCGCCCTGAGGCGGCCAAGCAGATCGACCGGGTCTCGCGCCAGGTCGACATGTCGGACGAAGCGGGCTCCATCGTCGCCGAACACCTCGACGGCGCGCGCGACGAATTGCTCGCGTCGGAGGCGATCTATGGCGAGCACCACATGACGGTGATGTGCCTTGGCCGCGATCTTCCCGAAGTGGGGGCGGCGGTCACGGCGGTCGGTGCGGCGCTGACAGATCGATCCGTGATCTGGACCCGCGAGGACCTCAATTGCGAGCCCGCCTTCTGGGCGCAGTTGCCCGGCAATTTCCAGTACATCGCCCGCAAGGCCGTGATCTCGTCGAAGAACTTCGCGGGCTTCACGTCGCTGCACAATTATCCCAGCGGGCGGCCCGACGGCAACCACTGGGGGCCGGCGATCTCGGTGTTCGAGACGACGTCGCAGACTGCGTACTATTACAACCACCACGTCCGCGATATCGGCAACTTCACCGTGGTGGGGCCGACCGGATCGGGCAAGACCGTCTTCCTGTCCTTCATCGCAGCGCAGACCCAGCGCGTCCAGCCGCGACCGAAACTGCTGTTCGTCGACAAGGATCGCGGCGCCGAGATCTTCATCCGCGCGCTCGGCGGCCAGTATGAAACGCTGATGCCGGGCGAGCCGACCGGTTTCAACCCGCTATCGTTGCCCGACAGCGCGCCGAACCGCGAATTCCTCTACCAGCTCTTCGCCTTCATGCTGCGGCCGTCGAACGGCGCCGAGCTCACCGCATCCGAGGAACAGGTGATCCGCAACGCGATCGCGGCGGCGCTCACCGGCGGTCCGGCAGGCCGCACGCTGAAGGCATTCTCGACGCTGCTGCGCGGCCGCATCAGGGCCGGTGAGGGCGATCTTCTCGCCCGGCTCGAGAGCTGGATGCGCCCCGACCAGCGCGGCTGGCTGTTCAACAACGAGGAGGACCAGTTCTCGCTGTCGAGCGTGTTCGGTTTCGACATGACGCGGGTGCTCGACGATCCGGTCATCCGTACTGCAGCGCTGATGTACATTTTCCACAGGACCGAGGAATTGCTCACCGGCGACCCGGTGATGATCTTCCTCGACGAGGGCTGGCGGCTGCTCGACGACGACGTCTTCGCGTTCTTCATCCGCGACAAGCTCAAGACCATCCGCAAGCAGAATGGGATCGTGGGTTTTGGAACACAATCGGCCGGCGACATCGTGCGCTCGAAGGCGTCGAACACACTGATCGAGCAGACCAGCACGAATATCTTCTTCCCGAATCCCAAAGCCGATGACGAAAGCTACCAGAAGGCGTTTCGCCTTTCCGGGCGCGAGGTCGCCTGGATCCGCGGCACGGTCCCCGAAAGCCGCTCGTTCCTGATCAAGCACGGCCGCGACAGCGTGGTGGCGCGCCTCAATCTCGGCGGCATGCCCGACCTGATCAAGGTGCTGTCCGGGCGCACCGAGACGGTCGCGGAGCTCGATGCGCTGCGCGCCCGCGTCGGCGACGACCCGGCCGTGTGGCTGCCGATCTTCATGGGGAGGAGCCCGGCATGAAACTCCACGTAGCGATCATCGCGGCGACATTTTTGTCGGGCGTCGCACCCGCGCTGGCGAATATTCCCGTCGACGACGCGGCGCAATTGACGCAGCGCTCGCAGGCCGCCGGCACGACCGTCAAGCTCGTGCCCGTGACGACGCAACGGCAGGACGCCAACGGCGGCGTCAAATGCGCGGTCACCACCGGCAAGAAAGCCACCATCACCAACCCGACGGTGCAGCCGCAAGCGGGCGCTGGCAGCCAGGCGATCCAGACTTATGGTCCCGATCTGCCGGCCACGCCCGATCCGAACGCGCAAGGCGCGACCCTCAACAGCCAGACCTTGTTCAAGTCGAGTGGCGACGTGGTGGCCGGGCTCGACGCCAGCCGCTCGACGATGTCCGCGGCTCAATCCGCGTTCCAGGCGGCCGGCCAGCAGGTCGGAACCGCGCCGACGGTCATGGGCGCGATCGATATGAACAGCGGCGCCCGCCTGCAGAACAACCTTGCCTGGAATGGTGCGATCGGCTCCGCCAACCTCTGGGCGACCGCGCTCAACGCCCTCAATCTGGCCCTGAACAGCGACATGAGCCGGACGGCGCTCGGCATGCGCGCAACGGCCAGCGCTGCCCAGCCGACGTCGGGTCCGGTCTGCCCCGTCGGCATGGTCGGGTCCGGGACGGCTGCTGATCCCTGTCGGGCGTCATCGACCTGTTCGACCACGCCGCCGGGTTCGCCGGCAGACCCTTCCTGCGTGAGCGCGCGCTATGTCGACACCGACGGCAACGTCGTCTTCTACCTCGCCCAGGTGCAGAACGCCGCCAACAGCGGCAATGCCGGCGCGAATGCTGCGCTGACGATCGCCGATGTCACAGCGGCGCTTGCCGCGATTTCCACCAACAGCCGCTAGGGAGGTTCCGATGCGTTGGATGTTCAAGCTTGCCGTACTGACGCTGGCTCTGGCGGGCGCGACGCCGGCGATGGCGCAGGTCCCGGTTATCGACAGCGCCAACCTGACCAAGGCGCAAGAGATCGCCACCAGCACGCAGAATATACTCACGGCGGATCAGAAGATCCTGCAGTTCACGCAAAAGACCCTCCAGGCGGTGACCGGCGATCGGTCTTCGCAGGCGCAAGGTACGCTTGCGCAGATGGCGCTCGGCGGCGGCTTCTCGATGGCGCAGGCGCCGTCGCTCGGCTCGGTCATTTCGGGCGGAGCATTGTCATTCGCCGGCATGGGATCGGCGTCTCAGAACATCGTCTCCACGCTGATCAACGGCTTGCAGCTCGTGCAGACCATCACCGGGCTCGCCAACGGCCAGAGCCACCCGGCCGACACGGCTTACAAGAACTCGGTCAATGTCGCAGCGACGCTGTCCGGACTGATCAACTCGACGCAGGGCGCGGTGCAGCAGAGATCCTCTGCCTTCACGCAAGGCGGGCAGCAGATCGGAAAAGCGCAGGACCTCAAGGGCAGCGTCGATCAGAACACCCAGGTGCAAATCCAGACCGGGCAGACGATCAACGAGCTCAACGGCGTCGTCAACAACGCCGCGGCCGCCGCCAATCAAGCGAACCTCGACCGGATCGCCGCGGAATCGTCCGCCGCCCGCGCGATGAAGTTCACGCAGCAATAAGCAAAGCGGTGGGGGAAAAGTGTCAAAGCGTGCTCTGATTTTCGTTGTCATCGTCGCCATCGGTGTTGGCGTGGCGATCGGCTACTACGGCCTTCCGCAGCGCCATGCGCCGGCCATCAACGCGGGAGCCACCGGCGGCCAGGATGACGCGGCCAAAGCCGCGTCACGCGCCATGACATTCACCCAACCGAAGGCGCCGGCCCCGTGAAGCGCATCGTGACATTCACCGCATTGGCAATCGTCGCCGCCGCGCTCGCCGGCTGTGCCTACAAGCCGCTCAAGGCGCCATGTTCCCCCGACGAAGGCGGGACGCCGCTCGCCTATTCCGACCTCCCGTCGCCCGCCGTGCCAGAGGCGCTTCAACGCCTCGACCGCTGCGGTCCGATGCGGCCGATCTGAGAGGCGCGATGGCCAATAGCTTCAATATCACCTCGCTGCTGCAATCGGTCGACCAGCTCGGTCAGAACTATGTCTCCACCGCCTACCAGGCGCTGGCCAGCGCGGCGACCTCGGGGGGCGGAACCGGCGTCGCCGGCTTGCTGCTGACGCTTTACGTGATTTTCTGGGGAGTCGGTATCTGGCAGGGCACCGCGACGGGCGGCCCAGCGGACCACGCGTTTCGTCTGTTCCGCGCGATGCTGATCTACGCCATGGCCACGAAGTGGGGCGACTTCCAGACGCTCGTGTATGATTTCCTTAACGACGGCCCCTCCGCCATTGGCAACGCCCTGCTCAGCGCCGTCACCACTGCCAATAACACCGGAACGTCCGGCAATTTGAATTCCGTCAACGGCGTGCAGTCGGCGCTTCAGAATATGTGGAACACGACCAACAGCGCCACGGAGGCGTTTCTCCAGAACGCCGGTATCACCAATTGGGGGCCCTACATCTTTGCCGCCGTGTTCTACGTCGTGATGGCACTGCTGATCGGCTTTGCACTCTTCCTCATCGTGCTGTCGAAGATGTTTATGTGGCTGCTGCTGGCGCTGGCGCCGCTGTTCATCATCCTGCTGCTGTTCGGCGTGACGACACGGTTCTTCAGCGGCTGGATGAGTTCGCTGGTCCAGTACTTTCTGGTCCAGGTGCTCGTCTATGCGTTTCTCGCCTTCTACGTCTCGCTGATCCAGCAGACGATCGACACGCTCAATGGCGTCGCCAACTCTAAATCTGCCACCTGGGCCACCATCGGCCCGGTCGTGTTGCTTGCCATCATCGGCATCCTGCTGCTCAGCCAGATCAACAATGTGGCGGCTGCGATCGCCGGCGGCGTGCCGATTTTCTCACCGCGCATCGGATCGGTCATTGCCACCGCTACCGGCTATCGGCTCGGCGCCGCCGCCAACCGGGCGCGCCTTGCCTTCCGCAACCCGCTCAATCCCGCCTCGACGTCGCGGCGCGAGGAGCTCGCCTCCCGTCAACGTGCACGCGTCGGTCTCCGCGCCGCGTCGTGGGCGCAGTCCGCGGAATTTCGTCGTCTGGCTGACCAGCTCCGCAGTCCCGGCGTCCCGCCGGCGTCGAGTGGAGGAGGTCGGCCATGACGGAAGCCGTGACTTCAGAACCCGCGCGCGTCGATCCGCGGTACTACGCCGACGGCGCGACCTGGGAACGCGACATCGCCCGGCGAAACCGCAACTCCCGCGCGCTCGCCTGGATCGTCGCCGCGGTGATGACTATCGTGGCCGTCGGCGCGCTCGGCACTTTGGCTTTGGTGGTCCCCCTCAAGACTTACGAGCCCTACATGATMGTGGTCGACAAGACGACCGGCTTCGTCGAGGTGAAGCGCCCGATGGCCGAGGGCCCATTGACGCAAGACGAGGCGGTGACGACGTTCAACGTCGTCCGCTACATCAAGGCGCGCGAGACCTACGATCCGAAGGCGTTGAAGGACAACTTCGACCTCGCCCAGCTGCTGGCGACCGGGGATGCCGCGCGTGAACTGACGGAAATCTATTCGCCCGCCAATCCGAGCAACCCCGTCAAGGTCTACGGCACCAACACGGTCGTCGCGGTCACGATCAAATCGGTGACGTTCCCGAACAACCGGACCGCGCTGGCGCGGTTCTCCACCGAGGAAAAATCGTCGACCAACATCATCACCCGCAACTGGGTCTCGCTCGTGCGGTTTCGCTACACCTCGGCGCCGATGCGCAATGAGTGGCGCTTCGACAATCCTCTCGGCTTCCAGGTGTTGGAATATCGCCGCGATCAGGAAACTGCGCCATCGCCCGGAACTGTGGGTGCGCAGCAATGAGGAAGCGTCGTGTCGTCGTCGGCCTGATTCTCTGCATCACGGCGAGCGCCGCTCACGCGGAGGCGCTTCCGCGCCCTGGTCGCACCGACGCCCGCGTGAGGGACGTCGTCTACAACCGGGACAACGTCACGGCGATCGACGCCAGCTACGGCACGTCGACGATGATCGAGCTGCAACCGGACGAAAAGATCGAAACGTTGGCGCTCGGAGACTCGATTGCCTGGAAGGTCGAACCGAACCGCAAAGGCGACATCATCTTCGTCAAGCCGGTCGACAAGAACGCGATATCGAACCTCAACGTCGTCACCGACAAGCGCATCTATTCGTTCTTGCTGCGCTCGAACACGCGGCCGCCGGGGGGACAGATCTACGCGGTACGCTTCCGATTCCCCGACGACGAGGCGAGCGCGAAGCTTTTGGCCGAGGCCAAGGAGCGGGCCGCTAATCCCAATCTCAAAGACCTCAACATCGCCAACGCCAATAGCGACTATGGCTACAAGGGCTCCTCGGCGAACAAGCCGGTCGCGGTCTTTGACGACGGGACCAAGACCTGGTTCCGGTTCGAGGGCGAGACGCCGGCGATCTATATCGTCGATGCGGACCGCAACGAGAGCCTGGTCAATTTCCGGACCGAGGGTCCCTACGTCATCGTCGACAAGGTCTCGCCGCAGTGGACGCTCCGCAACGGCCGGGAATCGACCTGCATCTTCAACCGCCGCCTCACCAACGTGCATGAGCCGAACGGGCTGGAGCCCTATAAGCCGCAACGTGTGGGTGCGGCGACGACCGTGGGAGGCTGATCATGCCCACGTCTGACGATTATCGCTCGTTCGAACTGGAAGCCGCGGCGGCAACCTCCGTCGCTCGCGGTCGAACCGCGCTCGGCAGTTTCCTGAAATTCGGCGTGCCGATCGGCGCGCTAATTGTCGCTGCCTGGATGATTTACGGAACGGTCGCGCGGCGCTCGCCCACGCTGACAACGCCAGACAAGGAGGAGTTCACAACGACGCAGTTTCCAGCGCCGTCACTTTCGACCCCGCGTCCGCATACCAACCAGGGCACCATCGTCATCCCCCAGGCCCCTGCCGACCCCGCGCCACCTCCTCCTCCGGTCGCGCCCCCGCTTGCCTTGCCGGCGCCGCCGCCGCCTGAAGCACCCCTGGCTGGCGTGCTTCCGGACGACGACGAAGCCCGCCGCCTGGCGGAGCTTGAGCGCCAGCGACAGGAGGAAGAGCGACGGAAATGGGAGCGCCTGCGGGCTCCGCAGGTGATTGCCGACAACGCCGCAGCATCGGCGACCACCGCAAACCCCGACGATGGAGCCAAGGCGGCCGCAGGCCCGGAGGACGATCCCAACCGTCGCTTCCTGTCGTCCGTTTCCGCGGCCGGCGTCGAGGTTTCTCGTGCCACCAAGAACAACCGGATCGACGCGCTGGTGGCGCAGGGGACGATGGTCCGCGGCGTGCTCGAGACGGCTGTCCAGAGCGACCTGCCCGGCATGGTAAGGGCGGTCGTGACGGAGAATGTCTGGTCATTCGATGGAAGGCGAGTGCTGATCCCGGCCGGCAGCCGCCTTGTCGGTGAATACAAGTCAGGCATCGCCCAGGGGCAGACCCGCGTGTTCGTCGTGTGGACGCGGATGCTGCGTTCGGACGGCGTTTCGGTCCAGCTCGGGTCGAACGGCACGGACGACCTTGGCCGGGCCGGCAACGCCGGCTTCGTCGACAACCACTACCTTGAACGCTTCGGCTCGGCGATCATGCTTTCCATCGTGGGCGGCGCGGCGCAGTTCCTGAGCGCCTACGGGCAGAACACCAGCAACAACACGGGCAACGGCACGATCATCACCACGACGGACCCGGTGACGGGCGCCGTGACACAGACCCAAACGGGCGTGAATCAGAACCAGTTGAGCCTGCAGGCCCGGGAAATCGCGGCGCAAAACGTATCGCAGACGCTGACCAACATCGCTCAGGAGGCGCTCAGAAACTCCATCAACATCCCACCCACGATCTACCTCGACCAAGGGACGCGGATCATCGTCTTCGTGCGGCGCGACCTTGACTTTTCGGCGCTGTATCCGGACCCGGTCAAGGAAGCCTTGAGGGAGCTGAAGCGTGAACGTGCTGGCGCGAAGTCTGACGGTCTTCATTGACCGTGCACTCGATCCCGTTCGCCCCTGGCTCGACGACGACCAGGTCGTGGAGATCTGCGCCAATGGCCCCGGCGAGGTCTGGGTCGAGCGTTTCGGGCAGGCCGCGATGGAACGCCACGAGGTGCCAAGCCTGACCGAGCAAGCCCTCCGGCACCTCGCCGAGCGTGTCGCCGGACATTCGGGCCAGAGCGTCAACGAGGAGCATCCGTTGCTGTCGGCGGCGCTGCCGACCGGAGAACGCTTTCAGGGCGTGATGCCGCCGGCGACAACGGCGGGAGGCGCTTTCGCCATCCGCAAGCAGGTCATCAAGGAAATGCGGCTCGACGATTACCGCAAGCTGGGTTCGTTCGAGAAGGTGACGACGGCGGGGGAGGGCGCGCTGTCGGAAACCGACCGGCGGCTGTGCGAGCACCTCGACGCCGGCCGCATCGAGGACTTCATCCGACTCGCCGTGGTGAGCCGTTACTCAATTCTCCTGTCAGGCGGGACGAGCTCCGGCAAGACGACGTTTCTCAATGCCATCCTCAAGGAGGTGCCGATTGAAGAGCGCATCATCACAATCGAGGATACGCGGGAGGTTAACCCGATCCAGAAAAACTACCTGCCGCTCGTCGCTTCCAAGGGCGATCAAGGGGAGGCCCGCGTCACCGTTGAAACGCTGCTGCAGGCCTCAATGCGGTTACGGCCCGACCGCATCTTTCTCGGCGAGATCCGTGGCGCCGAGGCCTACTCATTCTTGCGCGCCATCAATACCGGTCATCCGGGCAGCATCACGACGGTGCACGCCGACAGTCCCGCGGGCGCCTTCGAGCAACTCGCCTTGATGGTGATGCAGGCCGGGCTCGGCCTGCGCCGCGACGAGATTGTCGGCTACATCAGGTCGGTGCTGCCGATCGTCATTCAGCAGACAAAGGTCGGCGGATGGCGTGGCACATCGGCGGTGCATTTCTCGCGCATGGCGGAATGGCGGGAGCAGCGGACCGCTGGGAAAGGCCGTCATGGCGCGCGTCGTCGCCTATAGGATCGGCGTCGCGATCCTGCTGCTGCTCGCCTTCTGGCTGCTGTGGAGCATCGCCTATGAGGTCGTTGTCGCCCTGCGCTGGGCACCGGGCCGCTTCCCGAGCGAGGGAGCCAGCCGCTGGGCGCTTTTTCGCATGCAGAACGCCGACCGCTCGGCCGACTTCTTCTTCCTAGCGTGGCGGCACCTCTGCGAGCGGCTGTGGTATCCGCCGACGCGGATCGAGGCACTCGTCCGCGCGGGGTACGCCGTGGCCGCCGTCGTCGCGCTCGGGCTCTCCGGCCTGCTGTTCGGCTTCATCAACCGACGCCAGATGCCCTACGGCGCCGCGCGTTTCGGCACGCTGATGGAGGCAGCTAGGCAGGGCCTCGCCCCGAAGCAGGGCATCGTCTTGGGAAAATTGGGTGGCACCACCATCCGCTCGGATGAGCCCGCGCACATCCTCGTCGTCGGTCCATCACGGTCGGGCAAAGGCACCGGCTTCGTCCTGCCGAATGGCTATCTCTGGCAGGGATCGGCGGTGTTCTTCGATCCCAAGCGCGAGAACTTCGATGCGTTGGCCAATCACCGGGCTGCGATGGGCAACAAGGTCTTCATGTTCTCGCCCGGGTCGAACGACACCCATCGCTACAATCCGCTCGACTTCGTGCGGCGGGACGAGCGGATGGCGACGGACTGTCTGGTGGTGGCCTCTTTCGTAATCCCGGAGAAGGCGGACGATACGTGGGCGGGCGCCGGTCGTCTGTTGCTCTCGGCGCTGATCGGGTACGTGTTGTCGTCGCCCTTGATCGCCGGGGCGCAGCATATGCGCACGGTCGCGCGAATGACCACGACAGGAAAGGATATCTCTTCGGTTCTGCGCGCCATCGTGAAGACCGAACGGCAGCATTTGCCAACGTGGGTCGTGGACAGCTTCAATCAGTATATTGCCTTGGAACCGGAGACCCGCAATTCCGCGGTTTTCAACGTCAACATGGCGATGTCGCTGTGGAACAACGGTTTGATTTCAGCGGCGACCGAGACCTCAGACTTCGACATCCGCGAGCTGCGCCGTCAGCCGATAACGATCTTCATCGGCTGCACCATCGCGGAGCTTTCGATTTTCCGGCCACTGATCCGGATTCTGTTCCAGCAAATCCACGACCTGATGATGGTGAAAATTCCAGGCCAGGACGAGCCGCACCAGGTGCTGCTGATGCTTGATGAATTCTACCATGTCGGCCGCATGGATTCGCTGATCTCGAAGATCACCATCAGCGCAGGTTATGGGTTCCGGATGGCGATCGTGATGCAGGACATCGCGCAACTCGACGAGCTTTATGGCAAGAACACGCGCAGCACCACGGTGTCGGGTTCGCAGATCAAGTTGTTCATCCAGATCAACGACCTCGAGACGTCGGAGTTCGTCTCCGAGATGCTGGGTGAGACCACACAGGTCTACAAGACGCCGATCCAGAGACCAGGGCAGGGGATCTTCGCGCCGCGCGTCTGGGCACCGCATTATACTCCCCGGCCGCTCCGCAGTCCGCTTGAGCTTCGGGAAATGTCGGCCCGTCTCTCGATCCTGATGGTGAAGAACTCGCGATCGTTCGAATTAACGAAAATCCGGCACTACGCCGATAAGCCCTACCGGACGTTTTATGAAAAGGCGAAAGCCACGCCCCCCGTTCTTCCCGCGCTGCGCGACTGGCAGGACGAGTCTTTGGGAGGCGCGATCAATCCGGCGCCGGACCAGCCGAAGGAGGCCGGGGACGCTGCCGCCGCACCTGCGGCGATCGAAACACCGACAACACGCAAGGTCCCGGCACGGCGACCAGGCAAGAAGAAGGCCGAGAGCACGAAGCCGCCAAAGGTCACTCCGACCTCAGACGCGCCCTTGACGCTAATCGCCCGATCGGAGCCGCAGAAGCCGGCGCGCAAGGCATTGTCGTTAGGCGCAGCGCCAGCAGCGCCTGCAGGGGAGAGCTGTGATGTCCGGGGCATGTTGGCATCCGTTGCTTCAAGCCAAGACGAGGAGTTCGGGGCCATGATGGACGTGCTCGGCACGGCCTCAGAGTCTGCGAGAGTACGACAGGCTGGTGAAGCGCTTGCCTCATTGCATCAGTTGTTCGGAGATGACGAGAAATAAGGACTCTTCATTTCAACCTAAATCCGGCAGTTATGATTTTGCGGGCTGAGGAGAATCGCGCAAGATCAAGGGCATGCTGAGCGATTTTCTCGATCTTGGGGCTCACCCTTCGGGTGAACAATCTATAGTTGTGGGCGGCGATGACCTTTCTGGGGTCGAAGTCGACAGCTTCGGCGGTCCCGTGCGGGTGGAATGGGACCACGAAGCGCCGATGACGCCGCATGGGCAGTTGGCGTTCTTCATCCATTATCTGAAGGCGAGCGGTCTTTTCGATGCGTTCGTCGCGAACTGCCCGTTGCGTTATGTGAGCCCGAACGCACCGAAGAAGCGCGACGTGTTGGGTACGGCGATTCTGTCGATGTTGGTTGGCGCGAAGCGCTACGCCCATATAGCTGCGCTACGCGGCGACGGCGTGCTGCCCGAATTGCTCGACCTGAAGAGAATAGTCAGCGAAGATGCGATCCGGCGCGCTTTCAAGGCGATCGACGAAGAGGAAGGCGCCGTGTGGCTTCGCGGCCATTTGGCGTTTTGCGTCGAACCGCTGCTGGCGGAGCCCTGGGTGCTTGACGTCGACACGACGATCAAGCCGCTCTACGGCCATCAGGAAGGCGCGCGGCTCGGTTACAACCCCAAGAAGCCCGGACGTCCGAGCCATTGCTATCACACCTATTCGATGGCCTCGACGCGTCTGGTTCTGGACGTCGACGTGAGCCCCGGCGACGAGCATACATCCAAACACAGTGCGCCGAGCTTGTGGGCTCTTATTGATCGTTTGCCGCGCGATCTGTGGCCCCGGCTGTTGCGCGGCGACAGCGGGTTCGGCAACGAAGGCGTGATGCGCGAGGCGGAGGCGCGAGGTCTGCCCTATCTGTTCAAGTTGCGTCTGACGAAGAACGTCAAACGGATGATCGCGAAGTTGGCCAACGAGCGCGAGTGGATCGACGCCGGTGAGGGCTTCGAGGCGAGACAGAGCGAGGTACGGTTGGATGGCTGGAGCCGGCAGCGGCGCGCTGTCGTGTTGCGCCGGCGTCTGCGCGGCTCTGTGGCGCTCTCGCACGATGACGACCGCGGCGCCGCACAACTGTCTTTTGCGGAGATCGGCGAGGCGACGGAAATCTACGAATATCAGGTCGTCGTCACTTCGCTCGACGCGCCGGTCGAAGCCTTCGGCCAGCTCTATCGTGATCGCGGCGATGCAGAAAACATCTTCGACGAGATGAAGAACCAATGGGGCTGGGGCGGCTTCACGACGCGAGACTTGGCGCGATGCCGGCTGGCGGCCCGCCTGAATGCGCTGGTCTATGATTGGTGGAACATCTTTGTTCGCTTGGCCGACCCCAACCTGCATCGCGAAGCGATCACCAGCCGTCCGTTGTTCTTGTCCGCCATCGCAACGCGAACGCGAAACGCGCGGCAGACGACGCTTCGCGTCGCCAGTTCTCACGCCGAGGCCAGGCCGATCGCCCGCGCGCTCGAAGCCGTCGCCAGGTTCCTGCGCGACCTCACAGAAAATGCGGAGCAGTTGGCGAGGTCGCAAACATGGCGCGCGATCCTCTCGCGAGCCTTTCAAGCCTTCCTCAACGGTCGCCTGATTCGTCCACCGCCAAGGCTTGCGCACACATAATGCAACTCAGACGTGCAAAAAGCAGACCCCGCCGGCCTCATCACGCAACCCAATTGCCGATTCTAGGTTCAACGCGCCAGTTCCTCCAGCCGCCGTACCGCTGAGCGTGACCGGCGCTGGGGCGCTGGCGATCAACCTGTTCTGCGCCTTCCTCTTGGCGCGCTTCCGCCACCATGCCGGTAGCCTCACCAGCGCGGCTTTTCTCTCGGCGCGCAATGACGCGCTAGCAAACATCGCAATTATTGCAGCCGGCCTCGTGACCGTGCGTTTTCCGTCAATTTGGCCGGACGTGATCGTTGGGTTCGGCATCGCCTTCATGAACCTCGACGCCGCACGTGCGGTTTGGACGGCCGCGCGCGCCGAGCAACGTCACGCCGAGGCACAGGCATGAACACAAAACGTGTAAATTTAACGACCGGATGAATTGGATGGATCAGGCGCTTACAACCGGCATGTTGGCGTCGGGTTTGTTTTTCGGATGGACGATCGGCTAGCACTACACCGTCCACGATGGCAACTCGCCGGCCTGAATTGCGACCGGAGCAATCATTTCCATCGGTCTGGCGGCCATTGCGCAGCTGTTCAGTGGGGGCGCAGAGACCGTGGCTTGCATCGTGTCGCTCTATGCCGTTCGGGATCGTGTCTGCCTGGCTTCTCGCATCCAGACGGAAGGACATCGGCTGATGGCGCCTTCAGCGTTCGACGCTTGCCTGCTGCGTCGAGCCGAAAATCCGCTGGTACAGGTCGGCGCCGAAGCTTTTCGGCAGCGGCTTTGCTTCACGCAAGCGGAAACTCCGCGCGCCATCCTCGGCGCGGTCCGCGCGCAGGAATAACACGTTTGGATCGTCGAGAAACGATCGGGCGAATTCATACATGTGGGAGACGAAGAACACCGTCACGTCGTTCTCCCGCAAAGCCGATACGATTTGCCGAGCGATCTCGGCGCCTTCCCGCTCATGGGTCGCGGCGAAGGACTCGTTGAACAGCACCAATGCTCGCCGATGAATGTGGTCTGCGATCCCGCTCATGCGAACGAGTTCTTCGTCGAACTTGCCGCTGCGCATCGATCTATCCTCCTCGCGCTTGTAGTGCGTGAAGAGTCCGGCATGCAGCGAGGAGGTGAACGCATCGGCGGTGACGAATAATCCGCATTGCAGCATCAACTGCGCGAGGCCGACGCTGCGCAGGAAAGTCGATTTTCCGCCGCGGTTGGCGCCGGTAATGATCACGAGCGGCTTTCCGTCCGCGTTGATGTCGTTTCCAACGACGGGACGCTGCATTGTCAGGGCAAGACAGACGTCGCGAAGGCTCCGGCATTGAAATCGGCGGTCTTCCTCGGTCACTATCGGGAAGGTGACCGATTCTCCGATCCGGTCGAGTTGCTCCTTCAGATTCAGGCATCCGATGTAGAATGCGAGCTCCGCCCGCAACGCCTTTATGAAGTTGAGAACGTGCTCAGCGGACTGGTAGACAGCATCGGAGATTAGGACAAGGCCACGGCTCTGCAATTCGCCGAAGGCTTGGGCGCCCGCGTCGTCACGTGGAGCGAGCTGCAATGTATAGCTTTGCTCGCCAGGGGTCAGCGCCCGTCGTAGCCAACTTGAATCGCGCGCTTGCGGCTTGCGAAGCATCGTGCCGACGCCCTTTCCGCCGTCTCCAACCTGGGCACTCAGGAGGAGACCGACGCGGAACGTCAGATTGTTCAGATCGGCCCTCGCGGCCTGCAGATAGCCGTCATCCAGATCCCGCTCCAAGGTGGTGAAGAATTGCCGGAAGCCCTTCGATGAAAACCGATCCGCGTTTGCCGAGCATGCGTTGCGAAGCCGCCCCAGAACTTCGAGGCAACTTTGCAGGGTCCGGACCCCGCTCGCCACCATCGACGACGCATCTCGCCCCCAAAGGCTGAAATTCCAGCTTTTCTCGCGGCCAAATGGTTCGATCGCGATGGCGTAGAACTGACGCACGACCGATGGGTTCGCGAGGCAATCCTTAAGGATCTCCTGCCGGTAGCCGATGGTTTCGATATCGTTGGCCCAGGCGCCGGTGCAGGCTGCGGCCATGATGTCGAAGAGATAACGATCGTCGGCGGCTGCGGCGTTGAGCAGCACGTTCAGTTCGATATCCTGGGCAAAATGAATCGGCTCCTTCGGGGAGGGCGGCTCCGCGCTGAAGTCCCGGTCTGTATGCATGAGAAACGTCTTCATGGGCGCACCCTTGTCCGAAGTTGCTCGTAGGTGACGCCGCGCTTCTGAGCGAGCGAAAGCGCATAAGCGAGCCCGTCCGCGGGCTTGCGAACGATCTCGAAAGTTCGGCGAGCCGGATCCTCGGGATCGACGGTGCTGACCATGCTCACTGTCTTTTCGCTGAGCGTCGACAGTCCATCGATGAACGTCACGCAGACGCCGATCGCATCTGCCGCCAGGATCTGCTCGAGCACCTTGGTGCTTAGAAACACCTGGTCGTCCAGGCTCGTCGAATTGAAGATTTCGTTGAGGACAATGACGCTGTTGGACGTCATGGCTTCGCAGCTCTGGTGAAGGCGAACGAGTTCATCCTCGAGCTTGCCACGCAAATTGGTGATGTCCTCTTCGCGTTCGAAATGCGTCAAAAGCTGGTCTGGGAGAAAGAGACGTGCGTTTTTTCCCGGTACAGGGCATCCGAGGCTGGCGAGAAAATGCAATTGGCCGAACATCCGGGCAAACGTTGTCTTGCCGCCCTGGTTGGGACCGGAGACAACGATTAGCCGCTCAGCGCCCGCGAGATGGAAGTCATTGCAGACGACAGTGCCTTTCTCCTTCAGCAGCTTCGCCGCCAGCGCAAGGTCAAAGCCTTTTGCGACACTGGTCTCTTTGGACGCGATGGACACTTCAGGATGGCAAAATGACAATCCGGCGCGTGTGAGCGGCTCGATAAAGGCGAGGTAGGCTACAAAAAACCCTATCTCACGATCGAATGTCGCGACGACCTCGTCGATGAAACTCCCGTGCCGCGAGACATAGTCCTCAAGACGGCGGAATTGTTCAGGAAAGAGCCGGCCGACAAACTCCAGAATGCCTTCTTCAATATGGTTGAGGGAAAAGTCATCCTTCGGCTTCGGCGGCGTTCGAGGCTCGACGTCTTTTTCTCTGAACTTGGCGAAGCGCTCAAGAATGGTCACCGTGTAGTCAGGTTCGGATGCGTATTTGCGAACTGTAACCTTGTCGCCGCGGAATAGCATCCCGTAGTTAAGTTTCAACAGGGTGTCGCGAAGGTGCTGAGTCTCCGTCGCCAGCTGCGTAAAGGCGTGAGCGCCGACGTAGGAAGCGAGATAGGCTTGAAGATTCTTAAGACCCAATGATTGCAGCGTAAGGGACTGCAGGTTGCGGAGCAGTGAGGTGGCGGCATCGCAGTAAAGCCAGGCTGCGCGTAGGATGACTGTATTGCGGTGGCACTTGTACGAAATCTTTTCCGCATAGCTGAGGTTGGCGCGGACTGTCCGCATAGCCTCACAAAATGGCGGGAAGATCGCGAAAACCTCGGATCGTTCAAGGTCGCCGAAAACCGCCTGGCGATATCGGACGATTCCCTCATTTCGGTATGGCGAATAAAAGATCGGTCGAAGCGTATCTTCGTCGCGCTTTTCGACGATCGCAGCGATGACTTGATCTAGGTTCAGATCAATGAAGCAAGCCGGTGGCTCGCTGTGTTCGGCTCGCAGATCTTCGAACCCGGGAGGGAAAAGGATGCTGCGAAATACGCGGGCGTTGGGCGCGCCATCCATCCCGACCGGCCTATGCGGTGCAGTCTCCTTCCGGCGAGAAATGTCTCTGATTTGGTCGGTCATGCCCGGTCCTATCGGCGTTGCAGGGCGGGAGGCCGCCCGATATTCGACGGTGAACTCACAACCTGGCCGGCGGCGAAGTTCGCATTGCGCCGTCCGGCAAGAAGCGACAGTCCGCGTTGCGCGGCGGTCTGCTCCTCCTTGGATTGGAGTTGGCGCCGGGCCGCGCTCTGCTTGAGCGTGAATCGGCGCATGTCCTCGGCTGTACGCTCCAGCGTCAGAGCGTGGATATTGATAAGGGCACGAAGGATGTCAGGGTCATGGAGCGCTTCAGCGATGGCGGCTAAATGCGGCAAACAGAGCGCGGAAACGTTTTCGATGGCTGCTGTGGTATTGCTGCTCAACCGGTCGGCGACATCCATCACAGCGAGCGCCTCTGCTTTTTCGCGCAATGCACAGAGTAGACACTTGTCGTGTGTCGGGAGTGAATCATTGATCACAGACCGCGGATCTGGTCCGCCGGCGGTCGCCGCACTTCGGAATGAGGCGGCAAGTCGCTCGAGCAATGGGGGATATCCCGAGCAGGTCCCGAACGGTGAGGCGACCCGCTCATATTCCGCGGTGTGATAGCAGCCAAAACCCGATCGCTGAGCGAAGTCCGTCTGACAGTCGTGATCCGTTGAGAGCTCGTATTGGTAGCGGGCGAGAAAGTCCCAGGTTCGGGCCTCGACCGAAGCGCAAATCTCGCAAGATCGAAGCTGGCTGCGATGGAAAGCTTTTCCGGTCGATTCCGCCGTGGGCGGGTCATTGTCGCCCAGAGCGCGATGCTGCTTATCTGCGAGCGTTCGCGCACGCCGGCGCAACTCGGGCAGTCCGTCGAATAGCGGCAAGTCATCGACCAACTCTTCGACGCGAGCGCTCATGCGCGCGAGGAACACCGTGCGCTTCTGTTCCAGCAGAAAGCGCGTCAACCGGTCCTCAAGCGCCGGGAGTCCGCTTGCACGCAAGCGTGCGGCATCGTTGGACAGCTTTGCGGCGAGGCCGTCTCGAGCGGACACCGAGAAGACGTCATGGGGTTGTTGTCCATACAGTTCCTGGAGTTGGGACTGGACGAAGCTGATGGCTTCGTCGCGCTCCGCTGCGCTGATGAGATCTTGTTTATTGACGGCGACGAAGATTGGCAGACCAATCCGCGAGGCGGCGCTGAAGAACCCAAGCTCCTCTTCCGACAGCGGACTCTCGAACCCGGTTACGAGCAGGAGGCCATCAGCCTCTGGCAGATAGGCCTTCGTCGTAAGGGTGTTCTCGGCGATCACCGAACCGAGGCCGGGTGTATCGACGAAGTAGAATCCCCGGCGCAGGATATCGGCGGGTAGTTCGATGTTGGCGGTCGCAATTCCCCGTTGATTTCCTGGCTTGCCCTGCTGGGTAACGTATTGTGTGAGCTCCTTCAGAGATATCTCGGTGTCGAGGCGGCGCTCCTGATATTTGAGCGTTACCCGCTCCGTCGTGCCGTAGGACACCGTCGTTATCACCGAAGTGAGAGGCACGATGCCCGTCGGCAGGCGATCCATTCCGAGGATCGCATTCATCAACGAGGATTTCCCGCGGCTGAAGCGGCCAGCTACAATCAGGTTGAAGCGGTCTTCGGCTAGGCGGGCGAGCAGGTGCTGAAGCTGCTCCTGGAGAGTACGGCTTCCCTCCGCGGCCTTCGCCGCAACTATGGCCTGCAGGACTTCGGCGAGTTCGAATTTCGCCTGTTCGTAGCCGCGTAGATCCATCGCTGAGCCCTCCCTGTCACTCGCGGCCATCGCCGAGATTTTGGCCAGTGCCTGGGGCAGGTAGGGGGAACGAGTGCACCGACGCGTAAAGGCGCACTCGTGAGTCAAGCTGACGGCAAAACTGGAGAGTTGGACGGGTGGCCCTCATGCTGATCCTGCCTCGGCGTCGAAGATCGACGCGCGGTTGAATTGGCAGGAGTCATCAGCTCACGGGGCGTAACGGGGGGACTCCATCCCTGTCTTATATGTAGGTCGGCAACCTCGCAGCGTCAATGGCGGGCGGCCTCGCCCAATCGATCCTTCCAACCAATATCCAGCCTGTCGATTTCAATGTCCTTCAGATTCGCGGTCTCAACGTTCTGAACCTTGATGGTGTTGATCACGATCGGCTCCGTGAGCCATGGCTTGATGGTCTTGATTGCATAGTTCTTTACCAGATTGACATGCGATCTTTCCTGCGCAGTAGCCGCGCCGAAGACCAACGCCAGGGCTGTTTCGTCATTATTGTAGCCCTCCCTTATATAATGTCTTTGACAGTACATACTAGATATTGGATTTGACGCCCTGCGGTTGCGCGCTGTATTTCGAAAAAAGCGCTGTGCAGAATATTGCGATCGAGGTCCCGAGAAGCGAACCCGCTACAATGTCGCTCACGAAATGATAGTTGGCGCCGATGAGGCCAACAGAAATGATCAGCACGGGCAGGAGGTATAATACGCTGAGCCGCGGATAATAGATCCACAGCGTCACAACAACAGCGCAAATTGCGGTCGTATGGCCTGAGGGAAAGGACTCAAAGCCCGGTCCGCCATGAAGAGGGTTGAAGCCGAACGCCCCGTTGGCGATCAGCGATGGATTGTTGTTCACCCAGGTTTCAGGCCATGTGCGTCCGAACAGTACTTTAAGCTGGTCTTTGGCAGCGCGCGCTACAATTAGGCTGGTACTGGATAGTAAGGCTGCCTCGCCCCATCTTGGAACACAGTAACCGAGATATTTCATAAGGCCGCCCAGGCAGATTACCCCCACAGCGATGGGTGCGAACCAGCCGGTGAACAAGGTTATGTCGGCGAAGATGACATAGCCATGAAGATATTCGTGCGACCAAATCGCCACGGGGCGATCGATCCAGATGTAGGAAGCGACTATGGCAATGGTTGTGAAAAGCAGAGCTATAGACCCTGTCCGCCATCGGTTCATGCCGCCACCTAGCGCTCAGGCTGACGTTGGCCAATTTGGATCGCCAGTGTGCTGGGAGTGTCAGAGTGTTGGAAGCCAAGAGCCGGCTCTAGCGCCTCGAACGTGCGATCCATCGCGTATTCAGGGATGAAGGGAAGTGAGAAATGGCCAAACCGGATGGAGAGCTGCCCCTTCGCCGTCGCTTCATCCGACTTCTTGATCGCCGCCAGGTAGAGTGCTGACGCCAGCCCGCTTCGATCGGCGCCAGCCTGACAATGGATCAGGATCGGCTTCTGAGCATTTTTCATTAGGTCAATCAGCGCTGCCGCTTGCGCGCCGGTCAGTTCGCGCCGGGCAGATATTCCGAAATTGACATGAATCACGTTGAGCCGACCGGCCTCGGTCGCCTCGGCGTCATACCAACCGCGTCCCGTATTATCGCCGCGGAGATTGATGATGGTCTTGATGCCATACCGTTTCGTGTAGTCTGCGATCTGCGTCGGCCCCAATTGCCCTGATCGATAGAACTCCCCCGCAACAACGGTGTTGAAGTTTCCGGTTATCTGAAGCGCGCCCAGATACGCGCCGCCGAGGGCGATAATGCCGGCAAAGCCAATGCCGACTCTGCGAATGAACCGGCGGATGTTGAAACGAGCTGTCATTGCAGTACCATTCTGTCGTAGTGACGGCCGACCCAGATGAAGATCGGCACGGATGCTAGCTGGGTGACGACGCAAAATGCGATCGTCGCCGACAGCGACGAATCATAGAGGATGCCGATGGCGGCGCTTCCAACGAACCAGAAGACGCCGTAGCCGGCGGTGAACAGGCCGAAGGCAGACGCCCTGCGATGCGCCGGCACCATCGGCGCGACAGCCGCCGGGATAATGGATTCGTGGACGCCCATCCCCACGCCCCAGATCGCCGCACCGACGAGCGCGACCCAGAAGCCGCCGAGAAAGACGAGTGGCGCGAAGAGCGCTGCCACGAGTGTCAGGCCGATCAGAACATTGAAGCCGAAACGGTCGAAGAGACGTCCGAAGACAAGCGAACCGGTGCCGCTGACAGCCATCGCGACAGCATAGAAGATTGCGATCCAGTCACTCGGCACAACCTGGTTCTTGCCAAAATGGTAGGCGATCAACGGATAGTCGGCGAAACCGGCAGCCACCAAGGCCGCGCCGGCGAGATAGACCCAGAAAATCCGCGGCAGTCCCTCTCCGCTCACATTGGGGGGTGTGCGCTCGAGATCTTGCGGACGCGGATAGAGCCAGCGCGCAAGGCCCACGAAAGCCAGATTGATCAAGGCCGGAACAAGAAGCACGGCAAAGGCTTCATGATAGCTGCCTTTGTGGGCGAGAATGAAGGCAACGAGGAGCGGGCCGAACATGGCGCCAAACTGGTCCATGGCTTCATGGATTCCGAAGACCAACCCGTAGCCGCCAACCTGTTTTCCCGCGTGCGACAGCATCACATCGCGCGGAGGGTTGCGGATCGCCTTGCCGACCCGCTCGAGGATGATCAGCGCCGCGGCCTGCTGCCAGTCTTGCGTCAGGGCGAGTGCCGGCACGGCCGCCATCTGCACGATGTAGCCGAAGATCGTGATCGCCCAGAATCTGCCCGTCGCATCTGCCCACCGGCCGGAGACCAGTCTCAGCCCATAGCCGAGAAGTTCGCCGAAGCCGGTGACAATGCCAACGATCGTGGCGCTCGCGCCCAGAACTTCGAGATAGGGTCCAAGGATGCTGCGTGAGCCCTCATAAGTGAAATCCGCAAAGAAGCTCAGAACACCGATAAGAAAGACGAAACGGACCGCGATCCGGCGAATCGTCGGATCAACGGGCTGAGTGTCGGAGGGATCGGCAGTCAAATTCGCTGTCCTACAATCGAGCGCGCCGCATCGCGCTCTCGACCAGGATTAGCACCAGTCCAACGAAGAGAACGACGCCATTCCAATGGAGATTCGCCAAGACATGAATCGACAAAAACCACGCGACCCCTAACCAAACAATGATAGCGATCGCGAAATGACCGTCGTCCACAAACAGGCCGAAGACCTCTTCACCGATTGTTTTGAACCATTTCATAGGTAGCTCCTATTGCCTGACGAGCGCGGCAGCTGCGGCCCGATTACGACACAGCGGCACGGCAATGAGCGCAAAGACGAGGAAGCCCAGGGTCAAGCCGAGGATCGACCAATCCTCGCCGGGCCAGGCGAGGCCAATTCCTTCGCCAACCCAGAACGTGCCAAATCCCGACAACAGCACGCCGACCGCGAATTTCAGTGTATTTTCCGGCACCGTCGACAGCGGTTTGTGGACCCCGATACCCAGAGCGACGACGAGGAGCAGCGCCGCCGCCGCCCCGACGCTCGCCGGGATCAGGAGGCCGACGCCACCCGCGCCAACGGCGATCACGATGAAGATGACCTCGAGACCCTCCAGCATGGTGATCTTGAAGGACGTCGCGATGGCCACCGTGTCCCAGCCTTGGCCGGCCCGGCCCTGGCGGCGCAGCAATTCCGCTTCTTTCGCGTATGCAGCCTCCTCGTCGTGCAGGGGGATCACTCCGGCAGAGCGCAGGATTGCCTTGCGGAGCCAGCGCATCCCAAACAAAAGCAGAAGGCCGCCCACCACCAGCTGAACGACCTGAAGCGGAATGAGGGTGAGCGCCGGGCCAAGAACCACGACGATCGCAAGCAGGAGGACCAGCGCGCTCCCCGCGCCGATCAGCGCCCCACGCCAACCGCGCACGGTTCCCACGGCAAGAACGACGGTCAGGGCTTCGACGAACTCGACGAGCGACGCGAGAAATGCAGCCAAGACAGTCGGCCACGCATGAGCCCAATCCACGGTCATTCACATCTCCATGCGCTGGCCACGATGTAGTTTACACTACTTGTATCGTTCAATAATGTAGCGATTGCGACAAACGCGGTCAATCGCAACCCCATCCGCAAGACAGACCAAATCCGGCGTCAAGAGCGTCCACGCCGGACTATGAGCGCCGGGCAAACAGCAGGACAGCGATGATAGATTGGGCCGCCATCATCCTTGGTTTGATCGAGGGAACTACTGAATTTCTGCCGATCTCGAGCACAGGACATCTATTGATCGCCGAGCACTGGCTTGGGGGGCGGTCCGAACTTTTCAATGTCGTCATTCAGGCCGGCGCAATGCTCGCGGTAACGGTCATCTATTGGCCGCGGCTGATGGCCCTTGCGCTGGATTGGCGAGACGCGGGAAATCGCACCTACCTTGGCAAACTCGTGATCGCCTTCCTGATTACCGTGGTCCTCGGCCTTGCGGCCAAGAAGCTCGGGTTCGCTTTGCCCCAGACGCTCGCACCCGTTGCCTGGGCGTTGATCATCGGCGGCTTCTGGATGATCGCGGCGGAGTGGTTCGCAGCAAGACAACCAGATCGCACCACGGTGACTTGGGCGGTTGCGACCGTGGTCGGCGTGGCTCAGATCGTCGCCGGCATCTTTCCCGGAACGTCACGCTCGGGCGCGACCATATTCGCTGCCATGCTGGTGGGCACCAGCAACCGATCAGCTGCAACCGAATTCGCTTTCCTGGTCGGCATTCCGACCATGTACGCGGCGAGTGCGTATGAGTTCTACAGTCAGTTCAAGCAGAGCGGTGGGCATGAGGACTGGGCCGCGCTCGCGACCGCCTTTGTCGTATCAACGCTTACCGCCTTCATCGCGGTAAAATGGCTGCTGGGCTTCATCAAAACCCATCGGTACACGGCTTTCGCCATCTACCGCATCCTTTTCGGCCTGGCGCTCTTGGGCGCAGCGGCGGCCGGCAGAGCGGTTTGAGCCCGCCCCGAACGGCCCTTTCCACGAACCTCGCCGTTGGCCGATGGATCACCACCTCGCAGGCGGCTTTTCCCAATTGCAAGGTCCACCGATTTACCGACGATTCGTTCACGCAAGGCGTTGAGGGATTCGAGGTTTCGGATCGCCGCTTTTGAATTCCTGGCCCCAACGCCGACGAGCAAGGCCTCGATGAGGCCGAGCGTTGCCGTATGCATGCTCAACATGTCGGCTCGCCCCCGCGCCACCGGAAGCACCAAATCGACCCGGTCTCGCAGTTTGGCGCCCAAGCTATCCGTCAAGAGGATTTTCTTGACGCCAAGCCTATCGGCTTCCCCCAACAGAACGGCCAATTCGCGATAGACATGGGTGTAGGCCATCATCACCAACACGTCGCCGGAGCGGAGCTGGCGCAAGTCGTCGGCGAACAGAAGCCCCGTCTGCGTCAGGCAGGTCGCATCGACCCCGAAGCGACCAAGCTGCTTTGCGAAATATCCCGCGATCGAGCTCGATGGCCCGATTCCGAAAATCACCACCCGCGCGGCTGAGCTGATGAGTTCAACGACGGTCCGAAATATTTCAGGCGTGATGTCTCGCCGCAGGCTTTCGATCGCGTCGCGATGAATATCAAGCGTCACGTTGAATGCCGCGTGGAGGTCATCGCCGACCTCGCGCAAGGTTTCCGTCAGCCGGCTCGCGATCGTCAGGCTCTGCTTCAACTCCGCGGCCAAGAGACGACGAAGCTCGTCCATGCCTGCGAACCCGAGAGTCTTGACCGTCCTGACAACCGTCGCGTCGCTGGTGTCCGCCTTGAGCGCCAAGGATGCCGCGGACGCGACTAGAACCTCTTCCCGCGCCTCCAGCAAGACGCGCGCGACGCGCTGTTCTGCGGGAGTCATCTGGTCGAGGTAGAAGGCAACCCTGTCCTCAAAATTGGCGAACGGCATCCATTGGTCCCAGCGTCTGGTTGGCGTGATTATGACAAGCATGGCCTATGTTCGTAATGAATGCTACAGATTCAGGAGGGTGTGTCCCCGGGCGAGAACTCAGGCTGCGGGCCCGCCGCCACTTGGTCCCAGCGATGTCAAAATGCGTCTCTGCACGGGACAACTGCGCTTTGGCCGCTCTGGGTTGAAGAATTCCAAGCCTGGGCGCCCGCCCGCGCTAAAGCCCAGCGGGATCATCGACGATATCGGTCGCACTTTGCGGGTTGCCCGCGTGACTTGATTTCATGCATGCGACGCGATGCTCCGGCAATTCGTAGAAAGGCCTGTCGCCCGCCGCACGGTGCTGAACGAGATGCGTTCGATCGAGAACGTGGTTCGGGCGCTCCTGCGCGAGGCCGGCGTCAAGCTGGGCTTACCGTCGCGCAACACCTTTGCCGGCCGCGTGCGCGAGCTGGCCGGCGCCGACGCCGAGGTGATGGCAATGGTCGAGCCGCTGCTTGCGATCCTCGGCGTCATGCTGAAGGAGTTCGCCCGGCTGACCAAGCAGGTTCTCGACATCGTCCGCAAGGAAGACGTCTGCCGGCGGCTGATGTCGGCGCCCGGCGTCGGGCCGATCACCGCGCTTGCCTTCCGCGCCACCATTGACCGACCGGAGCTGTTCGGATCGTCGCGGGCGGTGGGGGCGCATCTCGGGCTGACGCCAGCGCGCTACCAGTCCGGCGAGACCGACATCCAGGGCAAGGTCAGCCGCTGCGGCGACGAACTCGCCCGCACCGCACTCTACGAGGCCGCGCATTCGCTGCTCGTGCGTTCGAAGAAATGGTCCAGCCTGCGCGCCTGGGGCATGAATGTCGCCAAGCGCCGCGGCATGGCGCGGGCGCGCGTGGCGGTGGCCCGCAAGCTGGCGGTCATCCTGCATCGCATGTGGGCCGACGCGACCGAATTCCGCTTTGGAAAGGAGCCGGCCGCGCTGGCGGCGTGAACCAGGCTGACGAGCAAAGGCGCAAGGAACAAGAACAGAGTTTTTGCCCGAAAGGGCGATGCCCGGATCGTTCCCTGGGGACGACGGGCGAGGCGATCTCGTTGAGTGTCCCGAACCTGCCGCAAAACCAGGCAAGGCCGTGAAACAGATTGAGACGCCTCGTTCTCCTGACCCCATCATGCGGCGGCCAAGGCGCCGACCGCGAAGAGAAGCGAGTGACCCCAGGAACGGTCCAGAAAAAAGTGCAGGAGATCTTGACCGCAACGACCCCAATCAGAGAAGGATTCTCATATCAGCTGCTCCGCTGGCACTTCGATGCCATCGACGACTATCCGCCCGCCTGGGGCCAGAGCAGCCCGAAGCCGCGGCGAGGGGCATGGTTCATTCGCACCATACCCATGCC
>JRHI01000884.1_pt1 | contig 29501 bp, 25 predicted proteins | sample 215371 | NCBI WGS metagenome assembly JRHI01 (sample SAMN02929681, study PRJNA255918) | sediment metagenome | biome: cave system; feature: Ice Cave; material: Sediment; isolation source: sediment from deep within a dark volcanic ice cave with no known source of... ...
GCTCCCACCCATGGCGCAAACCCTTCCTCGCAAAAAAATGACGGGCACCCTGTGCTCGTTCGGTAACATTTTCATTTGACTTAACACAGATGGTTTTTAATTTAACCTCGTGTTATTACATTCCAAAAATTTTCGAGAGGAAGGCAAGCATGTCGCTACGCTCTTCAATGATTTTGGTGGTGGGCTTGCCGAAACCATGTCCGGCCTTCATCTCAAGGCGGAGCAGAATTGGGTTGTTGCCACCATTGGCGGCTTGTAGCGTAGCCATGAATTTTTTTGCATGGGCAGGTACGACGCGATCATCAGTATCTGCCGTCATAATGAGAGTTGGTGGGTAAGCCACTCCCGTTTTGACATTGTGTAGTGGTGAGTAGGCGTACATAAATTTGAAATGCTCAGGGTTGTGCTCAGCATCTCCATATTCAGATATCCAGTAACGCCCCACGGTGAATGTATGATAGCGTAGCATATCGATGACAGGCACCTCACATACAACGGCCCCATAGAGATCGGGCTGTTGTACAAGGCACGCTCCTGTGAGCAAGCCACCGTTGCTGCCCCCATTAATAGCAAGGCGTTTTGTGTTCGTATAGTCATTCTTGATAAGCCATTCGCCAGCAGCGATGAAGTCATCAAAGACGTTCTGCTTCTTTTCAAGCATACCTGCAAGGTGCCATTCTTCACCGTATTCATTGCCACCACGTAGGTTAGCCACGGCATAGATGCCGCCCATTTCGACCCAGAGCAGTATGCTCACGGAGAAGGATGGCGTCAAACTTATGTCAAAGCCACCATAGCCGTAGAGCAGCACTGGATTATTACCGTCCAGTTTTAGGCCGCGCTTATACGTCAGGAACATAGGGACACGCGTGCCATCTTTCGAGGTATAGAATACTTGCTGTGTTTCATAGGTGCTCTGATCAAATTTGATCTCTGTATTGCGGAATAGCGAGAGTTGCTGCGTGGTGAAGTCATAACGGTAGATGCTTGGCGGATAGAGGAACGAGGTGAAACTGAGGAATAGCTCCGTTCCCTTTGGTTTACCAGAGATATCGACAATGGAACCAAGTGTAGGTAGCTCGATTTCACGAACGAAACGTCCGTCCTTCTCGTACAGCTTGACGATATGATGTGCGTCTTGCATATACACCACGACAAATTGCTGGTTGACTAGTAGTGTAAAGGCGATTACCATCTCTTGTTCTGGTATCAGTTCTTGCCAGTGAGTGCGTTCGGGATTGTGTATATCAATCGCAATGATACGTTTACGCGATGCGTCGTGATCTGTTGTAAAGTAGAAATGGGACCCATCATTACCTATAAAGTCATAAGAGGCGTCGGCTTCATCGAGCAGGCGCCTAAAGGGGGCATCGCTTGTCACTTCACGATAATAAAACCGATTTTTGGGGTCAGTGCCATGCCATACATGGAGTAGCAGGTACATTCCATCGTCGCTAATAAAGGGGGTGAAGCCGAGTTCTTTAGCATCGGGTCGTTCGTAGATAAGCTGATCCTCGCTTTGGGGCGTGCTTAACGTGTGCCAATAGACCTTGTTAAAATTCGTCTGATCTTCTGGCGACACTGTTCCTGGCTCAGGAAAACGGTTATAGTAGAAGCCTTGCCCATCATGACGCCACGCAATACTGGTAAACTTGGTCCAGCGAATGACTTCCTCGTAATCTGTGCCCTCATCAACACGACGAATTTTGATTTCCTGCCAATCACTACCACTGTCCGATGTGCCGTATGCTAGCAGAAGTCCATCTTCGCTAAATGATTGGTTCGTGAGGGCAATGGTGCCATCAGCGCTGAATGTATTTGGGTCGAGCACAAGCGTAGTTTCACCATCGAGTGTCCGCTGCATATAAAGCACGCCCTGATTTTGCAGCCCTGTATTCTTAGAAAAATAGTAACGCTCACCCTCTTTATGTGGAGCAGAGTATTTCGGGTAGTCCAGCAGTTCCGTAAAACGTGCCTTGATCTGTTCGCGTTGCGGAATAGCATCAAGATATGCATGTGTGACCGTGTTTTGAGCCGCGGCCCAAGCTAATGTCTCTTCAGAGGCGGCATCTTCGAGCCAGCGATAGGGGTCAGCAACGAGCGTGCCATGATAATTTTCTATAATCTCGTCGCGATGTGTGGAAGGAATCTGCATATGTATCTCCTCTATAATGTTTGCACGAAACGTGTAATAATTGCCTGCACCTCGTCGAGCCGCTCCTGGAAAAAATGATCGGCCCCTTCAACAGTAATCATGCTCTTGGGAGCGGGAATCTGCTCAAACCATTGTACAGCAAGATCATAGGGGGCCTGTTCATCCTGGGTGCCGTGAATCAGCAACTTAGGCTTGTGGCAACCCTGCAAGGTATCGCTGCCAAACCAGCGTGCGGGCACACCTAAGCCGAACATCGCTTGGGCGCGATCATCAATTGCCGCCACACGTAACCCGACGAAAGAGCCAAAAGAGAAGCCGCCAATAATCGCAGGTACTCCTGGATAGCGCCGACTGAGAAATTCCAACGCTGCACGCACATCATCCATTTCGCCGCGCCCCTCGTCGTAGGTACCTGTACTCTGTCCCACACCACGAAAATTAAAGCGGAGCGCAGGAATATTGAGCGTCTGCAACGTCTGAGCAGCCTTAAAAACCACCTTATTATGCATCGTGCCACCGTAGAGCGGATGTGGGTGACAGACGATTCCAACGTATTCAGGGGTCGAACCTTCTTCCTCTGGTTTGAGAATACCTTCAAGGTGTCCCTGTGGTGTGGGAATATTCACATGTAATACCTGATTACTGACCATAAAACTTCTTCCTGTTCTGCTTCTTTTCCTATATCTCTACATACTATACATATGTTACCTACATGTCTTCATTCCTATATATTTGCATACTATCACATAGCTTCTCTAAAGAAAAAGACAGGGCTATTAAAAGCTGTTTGTACGAGCACGGCAAAAATTGCGGAGCAATTTTTGCCGTGCTCGTACAAACAGCTTTTAATAGCCCTTGAAGGAAAGAACAGTGGACTCACTCATGCCGGCCCTTACTACCAATCTTCTAACGCGGTGTAAGAGGTATTGTTGATCGGCTCTTCATCGACAGTGGGACGTCCGACGCTGACGACCTCGGCAGCGGCATAGTCAAATTTGGTCTGGAGTATGACGGCGATCTCTTGCTCAATATTGAGGACTACTTCATCCTGGCTCAAGGATGTCTCTGGGCGTAGGACCTGGCCTACCTCGACTAATAGATGCATATACATGAGGATGCTCCTTTTCGTTACCGCATATTTAGAATAAGGGTACTAGTAATAAAGACTTCTCATGCACCAAACTTGATGCAATTTAAGTATACATGTTTTGCAACGTAAAATGCATGAGCAAACTTATCAAATTCTTATCATCTTATTCTCACCCACAATTCGCGGTTGTCTCCATAACGATGGAGCAAATGGAATTGACCGCTTTTGGCAAGCCAGATGCGGAAATTGCTGACACTAGCGATACGTAATCGTCCAGTATAGAAGAGTACAGCGTGTACCGAGGGTTGTGCTGCTGCTTGCTCAAGCTGTTGTAACGTCACATAGTTGGTATTGATACGCACGATTGAGGTATCGACCAGAGACGGAGGCGTATCTCGATTCGCTAAACCCACTGCGAATTGGTCGTCGGTGATGACGAGTTGTCCTGGGGCCGTCGCGTTTTGCAGGTCCATGGCAACTTTGTGCTCTTGTTGTATCGCCGCGCTATCGTTTTGGATGCGAGCAGCGCTGTAATAAAGTTGTTCACCCTGCCAGTTTGTATACATGACAAAGAGCAGGGCGAGCAGGGTTACGCCTGTTGCCCCATTCTGGAGGATTGAGGGTACTTTCACATCCCATTTGAGTGGGCCAATACCCACGATAGCCAGGGAGACCAGAGGTGGAATGAGTGCGACGAGATGATGGTGGAACAGCGGCGTTTGGAGCCAGAGCATATAGACAGTTGCACCGAGCCAAGCAAGTAAGGGGATGATGCGCCAGTTCCGTCGTGCCAGCGCGACAAGAGTGCTAAAGAGGGCAATATAGGCGGTGGGCGAGGTGAGTAAATTTTGCATCTTGAGCAGGTTATCTGCCTGTGTCGCCTTAAAGAATGTTCCTGCGTCGGTATGAAAGGTAACGACGCCCTGCACAAACTCATGATGTGCGCCGATGAAAGGCAGAAGCACTACGAGACTTGTCAGGAGAAACCCAACCATGCCTGCGATCAGAGAACGAGAGTAAATGAGGCGCTCACTTCTAGCTCTATGGAAGATACGCCACAGTTGCGCCAGCATCAGCAGACCCAATGGAACGAGTGCCGCCACACCTAGCAGCTTACTGAGAATAGATAAAGAGACGGTAATGCCAGCAAGCGAGCCTAAGGTGATACCAACCCACCCTTCAGGATTCTCCCACCACATATAGGCTAGCCCTACTGCAAGTAGAGAGAGTGCTGCTGATGGTGCCTCGGCCTGGATACGTTGTGATTGCGAGAGGTAGAAGGGGTCTACAAGCAACAAAACCATAGCTGCTAATGCACCAAGTCGTCCGCTTATTGCCTTGCCTAGTAAGAAGGCACCGATCAGACCAAAGAGTGATATTACGGCGATGCCCAAACGGGCTGACCAGAGGGTCTGACCAAAAAGAGTATAGATAGGGTAGATGGAAAGCAGAAAGAAGGGAGGTTGCGAGTAGAAAATTTGCTGGTAAAGGCTATGCCCTGTAGCCATGGCACGCAACGATTGCCAATACACGCCCTCATCATAGCCGTCACGGTCAAAGGGTAGCCCCAAGTCTTTCAAGCGCAGCCAGAGACCCAGAGCGAGGATGGCGAGGGCGACAAGATAGAATAGCAGGACTTGCCAATTTATGATAAAGGCTGTATGTGCTTGCTCCTGCGGGGGCTGTGAAGGTGTCGTATCATCTACAGTTGTACTTACTGACATAGTATTATCTCTTTTACTTCTCAATGCCAATGGTGTTCCGTTCACCATCGCTGTTCGTGCTCACCATAACAGATATACACCAAATATTCAAGTGGATTATGGGTATGCAGGACAAAATAATGCTGCACATGTTAAAGGGCGACGCCCTTTAACATGTGCAGCATTATTTTGTCCTGCATAGGAAAAACTAGAACATGGGAGGTTCATTTCCGGTGAGGAAACGCTTGATGTTCTCCTCCGAGGTATGTGGCAACTCACTACTGTCAAATGCTTCAGAGTTGAGGCGTGGCTCAATGCGCGGTACGGGCAAAGAACCTGTCCCATTACCATTACCACTTCCACTGAGTGCATAGCCATTGCCATTATGACCATTGCCATTGCTACTTGCACCCAGTAGTGGCTCGAACTCGACTAGAATCTTCTTGGCAACACGTTGTGCATCGGACTCTTCAATGATCTCCTTGATCTCTTCGGCGATCAGTTCATCGCGTTCAATGAGTGCCTCAGCGATGGCAATGAGCGCCTCGCTGTGCTGTAGGAGGAGACGTTGGACGGCCTTGTACTGGTTCTGCAGTACCGCCTCGACGCGCTCTTCCAGTTTAGGCAATTTGAGTCCCTCAACAGAGGCTGAGATCAATGTTCCATCCATAGCGCAGAGGCCAACGTACTGAACTGCTTCTTCCGTTGCGCTACCCAGGTCGCCAATGGCTCCCCACAGTTTCACATTGAGGAATACCTCTTCGGTAGCACGAGCAGCTAATGCGACCTGTATGCGTGCGAGCATATCTTCCTGGCTGCGCGTCTTGATCGTTTCCTTTGGACGCGGGTGTGCGAATGCAGCGGCACCTTGTAGATCACTGCGTTGGTGTACTGTTACATAGGCAGGGAAGTGGCGTGGATAGAGATAGTGCATGGCGACTGCATGCCCTGCCTCGTGATAGGCGAGGCGGCGGCGGTCAATCGCTGTCAGCTCACTCATTTGGCGCATACCATACTCGTGTACGTCTTGGGCCTCAACGAGGTCTCTATAGGTAATCAAGTCGCGCCCATCAAAGTGAGCGATGATGACCGCTTCGTTGATAACGTGCTTAATGGCAACTGGCGTGTAGTTGACGAGGCGCTGCACGAGTGCATTGACGGATATGGCTGGATCGTACTTGACCTTCTTGATGTAGTATTCGATGACCTCACTACGATACTTGTCGGTTGGCGCCAGTACTTCAATCTTGCGGTCAAAACGGCCGGGGCGTAGCAATGCGGCATCAAGCGATTCGACGATATTGGTTGCGCCAATGGTCAGAACTGGCTCATTTTGTACCCGATTCTGGGACAGACCGAGTGTACGCATGACCTTACCGAACCAACCTGTTTCGATATTGGGCGGGTCCATCTCCATTAGTAACTGGTTGAGTCCACCTGTACCGGCACCACCGAGCATGCCCATCATGCCGCCACCCATGCCCATACCATTTTGTCGTCCATTGCGGGAGCCGCCGATGGCGTCGATTTCATCCATGAAGATCACACAGCCGCCATATTCGCGTGCTAGTCGGCGTGCTTTGCGGTACAGATTGCGGATCATTAGGATATCCATACCGATAAACATGGCACGAAAGCTCGCAGCACTGGCATAGGCGAATGGTACGCCCGCTTCGGTACTCATACACTGGGCAAGATAGCTCTTACCAGTTCCGGGAGGGCCTGACAACAAGAGACCACGCACCGGGGAGCCACCCATGTCTTTGAACTCTTTAGTGCCCTGTAGCAGGGCTACAATGCGGCGTGCGGATTCTAGTACTTCTGGGTTGCCTTTGTAGTCCGCAAAGCTAACACCAGTCTCGCCTGGCATAACCCAATAGAGACGTGGACGACCTAGGAACCAGAAAATAGCTACGAACTGCATGAGGCCAAACAGAATGGCAAAGCTAATCTGGATAGCGTAGAGCAGAATCGTCCCTGGCGACGGTGTCGAGATCTGCGGTGCGATATAGGCCACAAAATACCAGATGATGACGCCAATAATCAGTAGCATGATCCAGCGCAGTTTGACAAAGCGGCCAAACTGGTCCATGCCCACATTAATAGACTTGTCCAGATCATTCTTTTTCTTAGGAGTGTCTGCCATAATAATGTAATTCCTTCTTGGGCGGGAGGTCTTCAAGCCCTCTAGCGCCCGACACAATCATTGGGATAGCGCTGGTCGTAATTGACTACCTACAAGATCGACTGATGCAAGGATACCACCGTTTTGAGCAAATGTCACAAAATGCCAGATGAGGAAGCCTTTTTGTGGTCCCCCCGGTCCATTCGCGGTGACATCTATCTCTACAAAGCTATCAATGGAGGTATCTTGTTCAGGGGTAACGCTCATCACGGTGATGGAGTTCCAGACCAGCGCACCCTTCGCTGGGCTATACTGACCAATCAGTGTGCTGGGGTTAGGAGGCTGAGACATACTTTTCTCATCTATCGACATACCCGCGGCATTCCCTTCGCGCAGGTGATAGACCCAGTTCTTGACCTGCTCGCCACCGCCACTAGTACCATTGACATGAAAATTGAACTGGTCATGGCCGATGCCAAATGGCCATAGGCCAGTTGTGAAATAACCCGTGAGCGATGTGCTTACCAGCAAGAGTGCAATAGCAATCACTGTGAGCAAGGCATGGTGACGCACAAATTGAATGAGATAAAAGAGGAGCTTAAAGATAGGGCGGAAGATAGCTTTCAGAGCTAAGGCAAAGGGTGTTTGGCCCGTTCTTTTGCGCAGAGGTGTTGTACCGACCTTCTTCTTTTCGGATTCTGGTGCCGCTGCTGGCGGTTGTGTAGGTGAAGGACTTAGCATAGGTCTAGCCTCTCAACTTTCTGGAATACACATATATACCTTAATCACGTCTGTGTGGCATAATTCTTACTGCTAAACATACACTACATCTCCCCTTTTGGCAAGAGATTATCTATTCAAAAAATGTGCTCGTACAGGATGGCGGCTCCATCCTGTACGAGCACATTTTTTGAATAGGGCTGGTCCCTACGACTTCCTGTAATTTGATATAATAAGGAAGCATTGAGTTTACAGACACTAGGCAGCTCGTTGAACAGGATACAGGAGGGCGTGTATGGATCAAAATAAATATGAGCAGGAAGAGGCTGGGGGGGTAAGCGGTGGGACAGGAGGCGAGTATATCTGGTTGCGCTATGCAACCCAATTTAATGTTGGAGCACGCAGCTATACCATTGAGATGGGGTTGCCGATGCCGATTGGGGCGAGCGAGGAAGAGCGCGAACAACTGTTGCGCGAGGCGGACACTGGTATGACCCAACTCACGGGCTATGTGGAGAATCGCGTGGCGCGTATGCTGCAGCGTGTGCAACCAACACAGGGTCCTATTCCTTCACCTGTTCCGATGGTGAGACCTTCTAATGCTCCACCACCATCTGCACAGTCCTCATCGCCTATGCCATCAGTGACTCCTATGCAGCAGCGTCCTGTTATGAAATCTGCCTCTACTCCTGCTGCCCATAGTGGCACACAAGCGACTCCCACGCCTCTTTCTACTACACCGGCTGCACGTGAGATACATGATGATAGAGATAATATAGCGGAAGAGCCTTTCCAGTCACCACGTGAGAAGCCAGCACCACCACCACGCTCGATCATCAGTATGCCGCTCTCTACAACCGGCGATGCTGGTGGGAATATGTCTTTACCGCAATTCATCAAAATTATTAATGAAAGCCTGGGACTCAACCCAAAACAGGCTATGGAGATGTTGCATGTGAAGACGCTATCAGGGGTTAATCTGCGCGAGGCATTAGAAGAGTTACAGTATCTGGTGACGGAACAAGATGCAAACGAGGCAGCGACAGCGACTCCCACGCCACAAGGCAGACAGATACCACAAGGAACATCTCCCACTGGCAAAGCGGACGAGAGAGCTGCAACGGGGAAGGCAGTTGACAAATCTACTCCTCCGTTCAGAGCAGACAAGGCAGAGAAGCCAGCAGCATCCGTTGCGACACCGACACATGCTGGCAATAACGCATCTAGTAATGCACCAAATAACACTCCGCTCAATATTCCTGGTGTCACGATGGGAGCCAGTACGCTCAAACCTGTGAGTAAGGAGCAGAGGCCCGAAGAGCACGGTGGGAATGTCGGTGAGGAGCAGCCTGTTTATATCTTTGACGAGGAAGTTGACGCTGAGGAAGATCAAGACCTTGATGAGCTGTTGGATGAGTTGGAAGATGAACCGGAAGAACTCTCTGCCGAGGCTCGCGCACAGGCACGTAAAATGATTAGCCAGTTCCGCGAAGCGCGGGGAGCCACTCCTGCCAGCGATTTACGTCTGCGTGTACTCAATAATGTGATTAGTGGACAGATCACTATGGAACAATTACAAGAGTTGATTCAGGGCCTCTGGAGTGTGAACTCAGTCAAAAAACTCAAGGTCGATCAGGTTGAACTATTGATCTCATGGGCCAAAACGGACGAATTTTTAGATGAGGTTGATCCTGTGCTAACAGTTCTAGAAGAAGGGTAAGGGTAAGTTGCTATGCGTGTAGTCACTGGAGAAGCGAAGGGACGCAAGCTCAAAGCGCCCAAAACGATGGGTACCCGTCCTATTATAGATCGCGTGAAAACCGCGCTGTTTGATATTCTCTCTGATGAGGTGGAGGATGTGCATTTTCTAGACCTCTTTGGTGGGACAGGTAGCGTGGGCATTGAGGCTTTGAGCCGTGGGGCCACGCATGCGACGTTTATAGAGATGGATGCGAAGGTCTTGCAGATTCTGCGCGAAAATTTGCAGACGACGGGATTAGCAGACCGTGCCGAGACGTTGCGTGGAGACGCCTTCAAGTTCCTACAAACGCAAGCCACACCGACTGTTGGGAGAACACAACGCACGTACGATATCATGTACGTGGCTCCTCCACAATATCAGGAGATGGCCGTACGCGTGATGGGCATACTCGATACCTCGCCACTCGTGCCTCCTCATGGGCTAGTCATCGTACAAATTCACCCCAAAGAGCGGGCGGGTATCGCTGCTATACCATATACCCGCCTAGAATTGACCGACGAGCGCCGTTATGGAAGTACATTGTTGATGTTTTACCGTGTGATAAAGGAAATACAGAATGATAAATAAACCTGGGGGCCGTTTCGCCTTTATAGACGCTGGCGAGACGGCACGAAGACTCGGCATTGACCGGATTACACTTGACCAATGGATAAAGGATGGACGTATCAAGCCACATCGCGGTGTCGGACGCGATTCCTTCTTTCGCTCAGGAGATATTGACGCTTTATACAATGAATTACATCCTACTACTGAACTAGCAGAGGCTATCGCGGAGGATGAACAGGTAGAGGCCCAATCCATTGCGCCCTCTGGTACTGTCAAAAAGAAGCAGGACCCACAGATGCGCGTCTACCTGCGCCTGCAAGCTGACGCCAAATGGTATGACACTTCTGAAGAGGATATCCTCACTTGGTTTCAGCAGCTTGCACCCGATGGCTACGAGCGCAATAAGCGTAATGCCGAGCATACTATCAAGAAGTTGCAGTACTTGGTGAGCCTGATCGAGGAAGGACAACAACGTCGTGGTAGGGACCAGCTTTAGCGCGTCCGCCGCTCAATTGATTGAGCGAGATTCCGATGTAGTTTCCTCTATTATGGAAGCGCGTTTCCCGAATCTCGCTCGATCAATCGAGGATGGACGCGCTAAAGCTGGTCCCTACGACGGAATTGACCGTGGCGACGACGGACGCGCTGAAACTGGTCCCTACGACGGCTAATAAATCACGATAGTGGTATTCCAGTCGGTGTGACTATAGACCCATGCAGCTTGCTCTTCTTGCATGTTGACACAGCCATGACTGCCGCTCCCCGCGAAACTCTGGTCGCCGCCGGAGTCAACGTGCGGGAATTGTGTGCCGGGACCGTAGTCTACACGCCACCATGCATCATGTACGAAGTAACCACCCCAGTGATAGAGAATGGCGTAGTGAATAGGCGTGTCTGGATACCAGTAAGGTGAGCCTTTCGGTTCAACTGATTTGAAGGTCGTGGGAGATTTGCGATCTAGTACGGGCCAGACACCTGGAACCGACGGGAGTTCGTTGCGCCCCGTTGTCACCAGGAACGAATTAACAAGCTTACCATCCTGGTAGACGCGCATAGCTTGCTGGACTAACGAAACCACTAACAACTGCCCTTTTTGCAGCTTATAGTGCTCGATCATCTGCATGTCCGTGGCATGTACCTGGTTGAATGGTGTCTTGTCGTTGTAGTCGGCTTCTAGCAAGTGCAGATTGAAGAGAGCATTGTTGGCCTCGGCGACCATGGCCTGGAAATCGTCGGGAGTATAGGACCAGGACAGGTCTCTATCCAGGTCAGAGCCAATTCCCGCTGCCATATAGCCTGCATTAAGAGGGTAGTTCTGCCCATTGAAGGTATCGTGGTAGAGATGTGCGTTGCCCCATGCATCTACCTCTTGATGGAACTGCTTGACGAGGTAACTTGCCTCATTTCGTACAAAATCATCATGCATGGAGGCAACGTCGGCGTTGATCTGCTGCGAGAACGCCTGAAAGTCTTGCAGGTTTTTCGCGTTCTGCATTGCCACTTTATCAGCATCGAGTCGCTTCTGATAGGCAGTGGTATCGCCACCATAGGTCTTTAACAGACTCACCTGTGTAGCAAATTCGTTATATTTGGCGGTAGTGACATAGGGAATGGCGAGCGTTGTATTCACTACTGCTAGCTGATAGTGTGAGTCAATCAAGGTACTTAGGTGCTGCGCATCGATAGGAGTGGTCACTTGGGCCAAGCTTTGCTGATCCTCTTGGTATTGTGTCTGCATGGCGGTCACATCAATATTTGCCTGCTTCATCAGGTTGATAGTGGTATTGAAGGTAGCAAGCTGATTGGCAGCGGTTTGCAGCAGGTTGAGGGTATTCCGTGCTGTGTGCGCCTTCGTGCTAATCGCGGCATAGTCTTTTGGATATTTCGCAGTTGAGAGCAGGGTTTGATCTTGGCTAAACTGCTGCGAGAAATTTTGTACAGGCAGATTTAAAGCGCGTGCTTGACTCAAGGCGGTCTGGAAATCCTGTATCTCGTGCTGTGCCTGAGCCTGTATTTGCGTGGTATAAGAGGTCACTATAGTTTGTGTTTTTGTGGTTAATTGAGCATAACGAGTAGCAAGAGAGGTATTGTAATCATTGATTGGCTGGTCATTAAAGGGGCTAAATGGTGCTCCAGTACTGCTTATTTGTTGCTCCTGAGTGAGAATTGGCTGTAAAAGTGATGTTGGCACTCCAATGCTCTGTGCGTGTTGCAGCAGAGTATCGAGCATGGTCTTGTTCTGGGTGGCTTGTTGTTGCATATGGGCATCGCCGCCGCAGGCACTGACGATAAAAGTCAGGCTCAGGAGAAGTATGCCGAGCACTGCGAATGTTCTGCTCGGCACCTCCTGACGGAATCTGTGCATGGAAGTTATCTCCTTCCGCCTCTAGATTTCTGTTTACGCTTCTCTTTACGAGCTGCTTTGCCAGTCTTTTTGCCACCGGGGCGTGACATACCAGGCATGCCCGAACCTTTCGTGCCTCCTGGTAACTCTGGCATGCCAGGAATACCGGCGCCACCGCCATATTGACGCGCCATTTGTGCCCAAGGGCCTTTGCCAGTGGTGATCTGACGCATCATGGTACGCATCTCGATGAACTGTTTCAACAGCTGATTCAGTTCTTCAACAGTCGTGCCACTGCCTTTTGCGATACGTTTGCGCCGACTACCACTAATGATATCAGGATTGCGCCGTTCTTCTAAGGTCATCGACAGGATCATGGCTTCAATGTATTTGAGTTGATCGCCTTCCAGTGCCTCGTCCATCTCTGGCATGGCCGCCAGCTTGTTCATGCCCGGAATCATCTCCATGACTTGGCGTAAAGGTCCCATCCGCTTGAGTTGGCGCATGGCATTGAGGAAGTCTTCCAGGTCAAATTTGCCCTGTTGGAGCTTGGCCTGTGCTTTGAGCGCCTCTTCCTCGTCGATGGACTCGCGTGCTCGATCAATCAGTGAGAGCACATCTCCCATACCTAGTATACGTGACGCCAAACGATCTGGATAGAACGGCTCCAATGCGTCGGTTTTCTCACCCAAACCCATGAATTTAATGGGAACGCCCGTCACAGAGCGAATCGAGAGTGCGGCACCGCCTCTGGCGTCACCGTCCATCTTCGTAAGAATCATGCCTGTCAGCGAGACAGCTTTATTAAAGTCATCGGCAACACGCACAGCTTCTTGACCAGTCATGGCATCGGCCACCAGCAGGACCTCACGCGGTTGCACACGCGTCCGAATGTTGATGACCTCATTCATCATGCGCTCGTCGATATTCAAGCGGCCAGCTGTGTCCAGAATCACGACCGTACATGCCTGCTCGGTAGCATAGTTCAGCGAGTGTACACAGATGTCAACGGGATTCGCACCCGTTGGTTCCGAGTAGACTGGAACGGTGATTTGCTTGCCGAGTGTTTTCAACTGGTTCACGGCTGCAGGTCGATACATGTCTGCCGCGACTAGCAAGGGGCGTTGACCTTGCTTGCGCAGATAATTCGCAAGCTTCGCGGCGCTCGTGGTTTTGCCAGAACCTTGTAAGCCGACCAACATAATCACTGTAGGGGGGGTGCCGCCGAGATCGAGTTTATTCTTCCCATCGGTGCCACCAAGCACCTCTATTAGCTCTTCATTGACAATTGAGAGGACCTGCTGGGCGGGGGATAGGCTGCCCAGCACATCGGCGCCAATCGCCTTCTGCTTGACCCGTTCCACAAATTGTCGCGCTACTTTCAGGTTCACGTCGGCCTCGATCAACGCGATACGTACCTCTTTAAGGGCCGCATTCACATCATCCTCGGTCAACTTCCCCTGTCCACTCAAGCTTGTAAAAATGCCATCAAGACGTTTTGATAAATTATCGAACATTGCCATAAAGGTAGTATTTCCTCTCTCCGCCAATCGCTGCTCATGGCACTTATTATACCACAGTACTTTTTCGTTGTAGCGTTACTTAAAAAGGGCTTGTTTGTAAATCTCTGATGTTATTTACTCCGTAAGCTCTAATGGGTGTTGCCGAAAAATCTCTAAGTCTTTGCTCGATTTTATAGCTATTATCAAATATGTAAGACGGAATGGTAAAACGGCCCTCTGCATCCGGTCGAATTTGTCCATAATTACGCAGAGCATCTAATTTCTTTAGAAAATTTTGTGTGTTGTTTGCTTCATGCTCTCTGAGGAAGAATGCGATATTCTTGAAAAGGTTTCGATATATCTTTGAGATGTTCTATTATGCGTTGTCTTCGCTCTGATAATTGTTGATTTTGCATAATACACTCGTCAATTTTCGTACAATCATTCTTACCTTGCTTTGATATCATACCATCCCCGTAGAAATCCGTAAAGTGCAGTTTATTTTTCAGCTTTGACTTTGACCACAAAGAATAGTTCAGCCCTCATGTATTTTTACTTCTGACAATCGTCGGACAGCCTCCACAATCAGCTTATGCTCAATTTGCTTAATGCGCTCGTGCAATATTTCCTCTGTATCACCTTCCAGAATAGGTACCTCTTCACGGCAGAGAACTGGGCCGGCGTCTACTTCTGGTGTGACATAATGGACGGTGCTCCCTGTCACTTTGATACCAACTTCTAACGCTTGGCGTACGACGTGTAGGCCGCGCAAGGCGGGAATGGTCGAGCCATCGCTGGTGATATAGATGGTGCTCATACCATCATCGGGTAGCAGTGCAGGATGGAGGTTGAGAATACGCATGGGAAACTGCGACACAAAGTGCGAGGTAAAAATACGCATCCAGCCAGCCAACACAAGTAGATCGACTTGAAATAGGTGCAGAATCGCCAACAAGCGCTCCTCCGCTGCTTCGCGTTGTGTCCAGGGAAGATACAATAAGGGAAGTTTATGTTTGAGAGCACGCTGTAAACCAAGCGCATCGGATTTATTGCTCACCACTAGCACAATCTCTACGCCTAGCAACTGCTCCTCCTCAATGGCATCAATCAAGACTTGCAGGTTGCTACCACTGCCGGAAACGAGGACGGCAATGCGCAATGGGGCCTTATTGCTCATACTTTTCCTCCACTCTACCTTCCCTCTAGTCCCCTATGGGCAATATCCCTGCGGTAATGCATACCTTCAAAATGAATGTGCCGTACAGCCTCATAGACTTGGGCAACAGTTTCTTGCAAGGTCGGACCATGCGCGACGACGCTGAGGACACGCCCACCTGCGGTGACGAGTTGGCCGTCTTTGAGGGCTGTACCGGCATGGAAGACCTGCACACCTGTCAGCTTGTTGGCCTCTTCTATGCCTGTGATGGGAATGCCAGAACGATACTCGCCAGGGTAGCCACCGGAGGCGAGTGTGAGACTGACGGCATAGCCAGGATGCCAGAGGGTATCGAGCTTGACGGGTAGCGTTTCTGTGAAATTTAGGACGTTGAGCAAGTCTTCGCGCATGAGCACCATCTGGGCCTGCGCCTCTGGATCGCCAAAGCGCGTGTTGTGCTCAATCACCATTGGGCCTTGTTCTGTTAACATGATATTGGCATAGAGAACGCCTGTAAAGAGAATGCCTTGTTGTTTGAGCGCTTGCAGGGTAGAAGCAATGACATTGCGCCACACTTGCGCCTCCTGGATGGCATCAACAAAAGGCAGTGGTGTAAAGACCCCCATGCCACCTGTGTTGAGTCCACGGTCTCCATCAAGGGCACGTTTATGATCTTGTGAGAGCGTTAGGGGGAGATAGTGTGTGCCATGACAGATGGCGGTCGCGCCGATCTCATTCCCCCGCAAGTAGTCTTCGATGACAATCGTATCACCGGCAGTCCCGAAAATGTGCTCGACCATCATCTGTTGAAGTGCGGTACGTGCGATCTCCATGTCGAGTGCGACAATAGCGCCTTTACCCGCAGCGTTGCCATCGGCTTTGATGACAACAGGCACACCATGGTGCTCGATATAGGCTGATGCGGCAGCAAACTCGGTGAAGGTGCGATGCTGCGCCGTAGGAATACCAACTTTGGTGAGCAATTCTTTGGTAAAGGCTTTGCTCCCCTCAAGTGCTGCCCCGGCGGCATTCGGACCAAAGATGGGCAGGCCACGTTGTTGAAATACGTCCACGATGCCTGCGACGAGCGGCACCTCCGGCCCAACCACTGTAAGTGCTATCTGCTTCTCTTCGGCAAAATCTGCCAGTTCTTGCAACTGTGTCACTGCGAGCGGTACACGTTCAGCATATTGCATCATGCCGGGATTGCCGGGAGCGGCGTAGATGTGGCTCACGCGCTTACTCTGCGCCAGTTTCCAGACCAGAGCGTGTTCTCGTGCCCCAGCACCAATAACCAATAGACGCATTAGTGCCCCCTCGTTACCAGATCACCGTACGGGCGCAATGAATTGCGCCCCCCATGTTGTTGTAAACCAGTATTTGGGTCATAGGGCCAACCTTGTTTCTCCATACATCCATAACAAAACTCACGGTGGAGCAATTTGCGAGCCTCGCTATCTGTGGGAATGCTACCACCGGGCGCGACCGAGTGGAGCGCCCGCGCCAGACCTTCTATGCTGAGATAGCCGAGGCTATCCACACCAATATAGTCGGCGATTTCCTGTACAGTGCGTTCTGCTGCGATCAATTCGGCCTCCTGGGGAATATCGACGCCGAAGTAACAGGGATGGCGCATCGGTGGAGCGCTGGAGCGCAAGTGAATTTCTTTGGCCCCATAGCGGCGCAAGGCAGCGACAAGGCGCTTCATGGTATTGCCACGCACAATCGAGTCATCGACGATGATTAGGCGTTTTCCCTCAATCTTTGGTTTGACCAAGTTAAATTTTAGGTCAACCTCAAGTTGGCGCAAGCGCTGATCTGGCTTAATGAAGGAGCGATCAGTATAGCGATTTTTGATAATAGACATACCATAAGGAATTCCAGATTCCTCTGCGTAGCCGAGGGCCGCTGCAATGGAGGTATCGGGGACAGGTGCGACCATATCGGCTGCGACGGCATATTCTTTTGCTAGTTCGCGTCCAAGCGCTTCACGCACACTATAAACATGACGTTCGTCAAGTTGGCTGGTTGCATCGGAGAAGTAGATATACTCAAAGACACACGTCGCCTGTCGCTCTGGGGGTTGCGGATTATACAATATCTCGCCGCGCATGCCGTGCTCATCAATGGTAATCAGCTCTCCAGGCTTCACATGCCGTAGCAGTGTCCCTCCGACACGATCTATAGCACAGGATTCAGAGGCAACTATCCAGCTCGCACCAATTTTCCCGATGCATAGCGGGCGCATGCCCCAAGGATCACGCATGGCATAGAGCTTGCTTTCGCTCAGTATTACCAAACTATAGGCACCACGTAACTGTGGAAACGTCGTTAGCATGCGCTCTCGTACCGTCTTGCCCTTGGCCTGGAGCAGCAATAATGCGATAGCCTCGCTATCCGTGGTGGTCGTCAATAACTCTTGCGGAAACTGTTCACGAAGCGTGCTGCCATTCGTCAGATTACCGTTATGGGCCAATGCTATAGCTTCAAAGTGTTCAGTGCCACCGACTACGAACGGGCCAGCGTTCTCGACACAACTGGAGCCAGTGGTGGAGTAGCGCACATGACCAATACCACAGCATGAAACAGGTAGTTCTGTTCCGCTATCGGGAAACACCTCACGCACTTTTCCCATACCGACGCGATGCGCAATACTGCCATCAACGTTATACACTGCCATCCCTGCGCTCTCCTGACCACGATGTTGCAGGGCGGTGAGCGCAAGGGTAAGATAACGACGCACATCAATACTTTCATCATTCTGCTGTGCGTAGATACCCACTACTCCGCAAGCATCGCGTAGTCGCTCCATGATCGTCTCCCTTTATAGTGTCGTAGGGGCCACATGTATGGCGCCCGTCGTTGGCATGTAGGGTGTCGTAGGGGCCACCATTCATGGCGCCCGTCGTTGGCATGCACAATGTTCCCAGAAATTGACCATCGCCGAGACGGGCGCCATACATGTGGCCCCTACGACATCTCCCTTTGTTATATTGTGAATCTTCCCGTTAAATCCGCCACCAATGCATAGCGGTCTGCAATGTTTTGTAGGTCTTGCTCTGTGACGGTTTGTAAATTACGATATATTTGCTTATCGAGCATGCGCGTTTTGTCGCCACCGGGCCACAAGCGCCAGCTATCATTATCAATCACATCAGCAACGAGTAGCTTCCCGTTGCTATCGCGCCCAAATTCGATTTTCAGATCAACCAGGGCACCATCTAATTTGGCCCATGCTCGTTCTAATAGCTCAAAGACACGTCGTCCTTGACCTGCCATCCATGCAATTTCTTGCGTCGTTGCAAACCCCAATTGTATGATGTCGTCGGGCCAGACCTGCGGGTCATGGCGAGCGTCGTCTTTCAAGAATGTCTCGACCAGCACAGGGTCAAAACGTTTGCCCTCGCTCACCTCTGGATGTCGCTTGAGATAGGAGCCAGTAGCGAGGCGCCGTTGTACCTGTTCGATGGGTAACATCGTGCAGCGACGTACCAGTAATGTCACATCGTTGACTTGTTTGACAAAGTGAGTTGTAATCTGCTCCTCATTGAGGAGGTGAAATACGTTCGCCGTGGTTTGTGTGCTCCACCGTGACTTTCCCTGCAACTCGTTGCGGCGTACACCGTCGCCAGCCGTGATCTGATCTTTGCTGAGTATGTAGACCATATCCTCGTCATCAGGATACGCATATACGCGCTTGGTTTTGCCCTCCGCCAACAAAGGACCAAAAATAGGGTCTTGCATGATATATCCTTTATAGTAGGGACATAATTCATTGCGCCCTCTGTATATGTTGCACGTGAAACAACATATACAGGCGGGGCGCAATGAATTGTGCCCCTACCATTATTGCAATACTACACCCTCACCATTGGTGATGTGACCAATAGTGAGCAATTCTGGTAAGACGCTCCGGGCCTCTAGTGCACTCTTTGGCGAGAGCGTCAGGACCATACCAACGCCCATATTTAAGGCACGATAGAGTTCTTCGCGTGGCACATTGCCTAGCTTTCCGATCAATTGAAACAACGGAGGTACACGCCATTTTGCTGTTTCTATGACTGCCTGTGTGCCGATTGGCAGAATACGCGCAATGTTGCCTGCAAAGCCTCCACCCGTGATATGCGCTATACCTTTGATAAAGCGGCCTCGATCTTGTAGATACTCGCGCAACACATTGATCTCGCGTACATAACAACGATGTGGACGCAGCAGCACAGCGCCTAGCGGCTCACCTAGTTCAGGAAAAACCGTGTCAAGCGTATAGGGAGCGAAGACACGCCGCGCTAGCGAATAGCCATTCGTATGCAGTCCCGTTGAGGGGAGGCCGAGTAGCACATCGCCCGCACAAATGCTTGCACCTGTAATTACTTCATCCTGCTCAACCACACCAACAATAGTACCTGCAAGATCAAATGCTCCCGGCAAATAGACATCGGGCATTTCAGCGGTTTCACCTCCGAGTAGAGCACAACCTACTTCACGACAAGCATGAGCGACACTTTGCACAATCTCAGCCGCCTGCACCGGATCAAGTTTGCCCATAGCTAAGTAGTCCATAAAAAAGAGCGGTTTCGCGCCTTGGGTCAAGAGATCATTGACGGAATGATTGACAAGATCATACCCGATAGAGACAAAATTGCGTGCCTGAGCAGCAACAATCGTTTTGGTTCCCACACCATCCGTCGATGAAACAAGGGCCGGACGTAGCATACGTTGAAAGTTTTGCATGCTAAAGACACCAGCGAATGCCCCCATACCTGCCAACACCTCTGGCCCTTGCGCAGAACGTACCGCCTCTTGCATCAATTGTTTGGCAGCATCTGCGGCGGCAATATCAACACCGCTGGCCGCATATGATGTCGTGGGGGCCACATGTATGGCGTCTGTCGTCGGCATCGTATCATCGTAGGGGCCTGATTTATGGCGCCCGTCTCGGCTACGGTCAATTCCTGCGACATTGTGCATGCCCACGACGGGCGCCATACATGTGGCCCCTACCACGACGTTGGAGGCATAGGCATTTTTGAAAATCAATAAGCCGTCGCCTGTGCCTTCTATGCCACGTCGTTGGGGATGTTGGAGCGCATGCACATAACGTTCAGGATGAGGCATTAAGCCGAGCACATTGCCACGTGCATTGCACACACCCGCGACATTGCCAGCAGAGCCGTTGGGGTTATTTGGATAGGCAACAGGAGTTGAGGAGGCATGGATGCCATTCATTGCAGCATAAATCAGTGGGATCTGCCTTCGTTCTTGCAATTGTATAATATCGCCTTGCAATACAAATTGTCCTTCGCCATGTGCGACAGGCAGTTCGATGGTACGTTCGATGCCTTGTGTGAAAAGACATGTACTCTGTTGTATGGCAAGTGTAACCCAGCGGCACTCGAATTGTGCTGATGCGTTATCGGTTAGGCTCGCACGCAAGGACGTGGCGGGCATTGTAGGGGCGCCCTTCATTGCGCCCACGTCCCCTGGCAACAATCCAGCACGTACTAGCACCTGGAAGCCATTGCAGATACCGAGCACGGGGCGACCTTCTTCAATAAAACGGTGAAGTTGTTCGCCCAGGTGAATGGTCAGGTTTTTGGCTAAAAGCGTGCCAGCACCCAGATCATCGCCATAGGAGAAGCCACCAGGAATTACCAGGAAGTGATAGTCAAGCAGGGTATCGGGTGCCTTGAGCAACTGATTGATATGTACCAGTTCAGTAGCAAAACCGACCAACTGACAAGCAAGGGCAGTCTCACGATCACAATTGATGCCTGGAGCACGTAATACGAGGGCACGTACTCTATCGTTCATATCAATTCTCCCTTCTCGCCAGTCCATGCCTCTTGTAACTCTGCAATACTCACATGAACCAGTTCTGTCTCTCCATCGCGCACGACAAAGTAAGGAGTGTTTGTCACTGTTCCAACATAGATAAGGTCCTGCACGCCACTGAAGCGCATATGCTTCTCAAACGTGCCCCATTGTTCCGGCGTAATCTCGACAAGGAAACGCGAAGCCGACTCGCTAAAGAGGCGCATAATATTAACACTATCACGCTTCAATGGCGCATCGGTAATTTGAATCTGGCTAATATCGAGTGAGACACCGAGCATTCCCGCTAGTGACATCTCAGCAGCGGCAACTGCTAATCCACCTTCGGAGAGATCATGGCACGAGCGCACCAAGCCCTTACGAATAGCCTCACCAAGCGCTTTCATATTACGATAGGCACGCTCGATTCGTACCCGTGGTACGCTGGTCCCTGGCAGAAGGAGATCAAATGAAGCGGAATCGATTACTTCAGCGTAGTGGGAGCCTAACAATTCGTTATGGGTTATGCCGACCTGATAGAGCAGGTTGCCGGGCGTCTTGAGCGACATATCAATGGTCTGTGCTGCGTTCTCCAAGACRCCCACAGCCGAAATCACTAATGTAGGAATGACGGGTAGGCGTTGTCCATCGATTCGGTAATCCTTATTCCGACCGACAACGCCGCTCTCGTGGCTAGCTTCGCTCAGGTGCTCGGATAGGAAGTACTCGTTATTCAAGCTATCCTTACCAGAGATAAACGGTGTTTTGAAGCCCACTGCCGCGTCATGGCAGCCCTTGACGGCACGCACGAGCATACCTAGTTGGTGTGGGTCGGTGGGATTGCCCCAGCAAAAATTATCGAGAATGGCGGTACGCTTGATATCACCACCGGCCGCAGTAAGGTTGCGTAGTGCCTCGTCTACAGCATTGATCGCCATGTGATATGGATCAAACTTGCCATACAATGGGTTCACGCCATTGGAAAGCACAATACCCGCCTGTGATGAATCGCCAAGAATAGGTTGCAAAACAGCGGCATCACCAGGACCATTCCCTGAACGCCCAACGAGTGGTTTGAGTATAGTTGCGCCCTGTACTTCATGGTCATAGCGGCGCACGACCTCTTCTTTTGAGGCGATGGTGGGATGACGTAACAGGGCTAAGAGTGTTGGCGTATAGTGTGTTATTGCCGTTGAGCTGATGTCATTTTCTGGTGCTATGTGTAGTACATCAGATGCAGTAATTTTTCGTGTCCAGACAGCTTCTAATGTTCTGCCCGGTCTGCCATCGTGTAAGAATGACATGTCCATATCAGCAACGATTTGCCCTTGATAGAGCACGGTTAGGCGATGATCACCAGTAAACGTACCGAGAATGCTGGCTTCGACCTCTTCAATCGCGCAAATAGCGAGCAAATTATCAAGCTTATTTTGAGGGACAGCCAGTACCATGCGTTCCTGAGCCTCGGAAAGCCAGATTTCCCAAGGAGCTAATCCCTGGTATTTGAGAGGAGCCTGAGCTAGCTCGACACGAGCGCCTATTTCCGCACCCATCTCTCCTATAGCCGAGGAGAAGCCGCCCGCACCACAATCGGTAATGGCGTGATAGAGCCTCTGATCGCGGGCCTGGATAATCACATCAGTGACTTGCTTCTCTGTGATGGGAGCACCAATCTGTACAGCAGTTCCGGCCTGCGCATTCAGCTCTCTGCTCATCTCGCCAGAAGAGAAGGTGGCCCCATGCACACCGTCGCGCCCTGTGCGGCCACCGAGTACGACGATCAAATCTCCTGCTTGTACGTTATTGGGATGGCTACCATGTGGCAACAGGCCCAGACAACCGCAGAAGACAAGCGGGTTAAAAATATAGCCAGAATGATAGAGAATAGCTCCGTTAACGGTGGGAATGCCCATTTTGTTGCCATAGTCGCGTACACCATTTACGACGCCACTGGCAATACGACGTGGAGAGAGCACACCGTCCGGCAGTGCATCGGCAGGAGTATCAAGCGGCCCAAAGCAGAGGATATCGGTGCAGGCAATTGGTTGAGCCGAGACACCAACCACATCACGGATGACACCGCCAACGCCTGTGTTCGCCCCACCAAATGGCTCAATGGCGGAAGGGTGATTGTGTGTTTCTACCTTGAATGCAATATCCTGCGCTTCCGTGAAGCGAATGATACCTGCGTTATCACTAAAAGCCGAGACGAGCCAGTCCGGTTTGATCTGCTCTGTAGCACGCATAATATAGCTTTTGAGCAGGCCGGGAATTGTTTCGGTTGCGATTACCTGTCCCCGTGCATCGACTTCACGATAGTGGATAGTGGCCTTGAAGGTTTTGTGCGAACAATGCTCCGACCATGTCTGTGCCAGCGTCTCTAGCTCCACATCCGTCGGCTCACGGCCTTGCTGCTGGTAATGCTTTTGAATAGCATGCATCTCATCCATATTCAAAGCTAATAAGCCTGCTTTGCTCACCTGCATCAACGCATCATCAGACATCGTTGAGAGAGGAATGGTGGGCGCAATAAATTGCGCCCGTACAGTGTGTTCATGAAGAGAGAGCGCAATGGCGGGGGKGGGCGCAATGAATACTTCCTTTCCGACCGACTGAGCATCGCTAGAACGCAGTTCGTTGTCGGTCGGAATATGGAATTGCGCCCCTACAGTGCAGGAAACAGTAATGTATTACACCATTCATCACGTGACAAAATTTCGCTACAGCACTCCCATTAGTGAGAGTATTATGGAAGTGCGTATCCAGCCGCGCAACGAAGGAATGCAGCGTTGCCTCGATTTTCGCTTACACACAAATCCCAAGGCAAATATCTTGGATTACCGAGGTGAGCTTGGCAATAAAGTTCATCACTTCGATCTACCGAACCGTCATACACAGCTCACCATTACCGCCAATGCGCTTGTTGAACTAGATGCACCACCAGAACTTCCTACGTCATTGTCTCCAGAGGCATGGCAGGAGCTGGATGCACTTACGGCAACTGATGACTATTGGGATATGGTGATGCCGAGCCATTTCGCACAGCCAAGCGCTCTTTTACAAGAACTCGCCAGCGAATTACAGATCCAACGACGTGCTGACCCCCTGACAGTTTTATCTGATTTGAACACCGCTCTCTACACAAACTTCGACTATTCAAAAAAGAACACACGCGTTGATTCGCCCATTGATGACGCTTTGCGCGAACGGCGTGGTGTCTGCCAAGATTTCGCGCATATTATGATTACACTCGTGCGGGAGCTAGGCATTCCCTGCCGCTATGTCAGTGGCTATCTCTATCATCAGCGCGATGACTCAGAGCGCTCATCAGACGGCGCTACCCACGCATGGGTGGAGGCACTGCTCCCTGAACTGGGATGGGTCGGTTTCGATCCAACAAACAACATGCTTGCCAGAGAGCGGCACATTCGCGTTGCGGTTGGGCGCGACTACGCCGATGTTCCTCCAACACGAGGTGTCTTTCGCGGCAAAGCCGATAGCGAACTATCGGTCTCTGTCAAGGTAGCCCTTTCTGACGCTCCCTTATCTACTACCGATGAGATACCAGAAGCAGAATGGAAGGTGTCTACCCACCTGGAAGGCTACGATCCTGAACAGGGACTGCATCAGCAGGAGCCGCAGCAGCAACAATAATATGCAGATGGCATACCTTCTATGTTAGCGTGACACATTCTGAAACAGCGGGCACGCTTGCCTAAACTGCGCCACCAAAGGCTCGACCTGTAGCATCTCCTGGTGCATTAGCGTGGGTGCCGTCAAATTGAGCGTCAAAATCTTCCGATTGAGATCGCGCAACGTTTTTTCGTACTCGACAGCCGCATTTTCTACAGCGGCATTAAAGGCGCGTTTCTCACTTGCAAAGGGGGAAACACGCCGCGTACGTAGCGTGCGGCTTCTATGCAGCACCTTTGCTAACTTTGCCTCAGCGTGTGTACGCTCCGAGCGGATCTCCTTCACCAATTCCACTTCGGCAGGGGCAAAGCCATTGCTCTTGAGCAAATTATAGCCCATGGCCCGATCACCAGCGTAGACATTCTCCTCAAGACGCAATGGTTTTCCAAAGCCCTCTAGATTAGAAAATGCGCCTCGCTCTTCTGCCTCACGAATCTGCTCATCAATATAATCTGTATAACGTTTGCCCAGATATTTGCCAGGTTTCTTTGGGTGTTGGGGCTGAGTATTCTCTTCTTCTATGGCAGTTTTGTCGGCTGACGTACGCCGATCTACAAAATCCATAATGGTATGCTCCTGTTTCTAGTGTCCTAGGTCAGTTATCTTTCTTCTTATACTATTATAAGCAATATCATACACATCGGCGAGAGGAATGCCTCGCTCTTGCGCAATACGCCGACACTCCTCATATTCTGGAGTAGCGCTAATAATACGTGCTCCCAGTCGTTTTACCTTGACTAGCATATTCCCAAGCGGCGTCTCTATGTGCTCCTGCGTGCGCTGTGCCTTGAGACGCTGCATGTGCTGAATACGTACTCCCAACGTACTCGTCTCACGCAGCAATAGATCAGCTAAGCGCTCAGTATCATTGGGTAAACATAGAATAGTCACCATTATTGCGGGGCGATTCTTTTTCATCTGCAGCGGTGTATAGCTGATATCCAACGCCCCAGCAGCTAGCACACGCTCCATAACGCCGCCTAATAGCTCGCCGCTCATGTTGTCAATATTGGACTCTATCACCGTTACCCMWKCAGATTCCATTTCTGCTGGCAAGAAAGGAGACACATTATGAGGTGTTCCAAGACAGAGGCGCAAACAATTCGGCCAAGCAAATTTTTTGCGTCCAAAGCCATAACCCACCTGCTTAATAGCAATAGCGGGTGTTTCAAAACGTGCCAATGTCGCTAGAATAGCCGCACCTGTTGGTGTCACCAACTCACCCTCTGCTGAAGATGCTTTCCAAGGAGCATGCACACGACGCAAAATTTCGAGCGTCGCAGGTGCTGGTACAGGCAAGAGGCCGTGGGCCGTTTGTACATGCCCCGTTGTGAGCGGTAGAGGCGAAGCATACAGTTGCGTAATCCCAAGTGCTTCAACACCAAGAGCTGCACCAGTGATATCTACAATAGCATCAACCGCTCCCACCTCATGAAAATGAACCTCTTCGATACTCGACCCATGTACCATCGCTTCCGCCTTTGCAAGGCACTGAAATATTGCCAGTGCCGTGTCACGCACCTTTGTCGGCAAGGTTGATGCACGGTACAAGGCAACAATATCTGCAAGATGTCGCGTTGGTTGTGTATTCTCCTCTAAGAGAACATCAACATGCACGCCCCTCATTCCTTTATCGGAAAATGGCTCAAGCGTGATCTCATAGCCATCAATAGGGAGGGTAGCTAGCCCCTGTTTAAGGGCAGCCAAAGAAAAACCCGCATCAAGGAGCGCCCCCAGGAACATATCGCCACTGATACCAGAATGACAATCCAGATACGCAATAGTTGACATAGGTACATTCCTCATATTCGCTCTTGTGCTACAATCTCACGCCACTTCGTCTTTTGTGCTTCCGTGGCTTCCGTGCTCTTCTCAATAGCGTCGAGAAACGTTCTTCCTGGTAACACTGGATAATCCCGTGCCTCTTCTGCAACACGCGCCTTTGTTCGCGTAGAGCGTCCAGCGTCTCTATGTTCGGCTATAAGAAAATATTGTTGAATGGCGCTGACCGGCTCACGCAATAAAAGCGCTAAACGACGCGACACTTTCAGGGGAATAGAGTGTGCTTCTAGCTGTCGTTGCTCAAGTTGTAGCACGATATCAACTCCAAGATCAAGGCTAGCCGCTAGCTGTTGTGGTTCTAAAGGCTGTTTCGTGTGTGTCATAAGGAGCGTTGGAATTGCTGGTTGCTTCTTTACTTGCGCTGTATTATAAATACGGGAGGTGGCACGGCTTAAAGCTTTCTGTGAAAGAGCGGAAAGCTCGCTTGACACAGTTTTTGCTGCACTCTCTGGCATATCAGCCTCAATAGAATGATAATAGGCGACAAAGTCTGCAAGAGCGTCTGCAAACTGCGGATAGCGACGTACATAGTCACTAAGAACGGGCTGCTTTCCTGCTTCTAGCTCTGTTACGTACTCAGCGGTAATCCGCGCAAGCTCCTCATCATGTGCTTCATACTTTCGCTTCATAGGTCTCTCCTTCATCATACAGCATAGTTTGTAACACACGTAGAGCTTGCTTTATACGATTGCGTACCGTCCTATCCGTGATTCTAAGCAAGGTGGCAGTTTCTTTCTCCGAAAGACCTTCCCAATAGAGCAGCAAAACGACTGTTTTGAGCTTTGGAGGCAGACGTTGGATTACCTCTAGCAGTTCCGTGTGCTCTACTGTAGAGAATTGTCTTTGTGCTCGCTCATCTTCAATGTCTCGTGTATATCTATTATCTCCATCGCCATAGTTCTGCTGATATAGCATATCAAGGCGTAGCACGACTGCACGAGGAATGCGGTTACTTCTCTTCACCTGTTTATCGTGCCAATAACCTTCCCGCATCATAAACGCTTTGTAGACGTGTTTCCGCTCCAGACGTAAGCAGTGCAGGAAATGTTCTTCCCAGAAGTGTCGCTTGTCATCGAGTAGAGCACGCAAGAGGCATTCATAGAAATCAGCACACAAATCCCCAACCATCACCGCATGTTCATCTTCAGACACTTGTAACGCCCCTAGCACTGTCTTCGCCCAATATTCAGTAATACCCTGTGTACGCCTAACAATGATCGTGAAGAGGCGGTCTTGACTAGAGGAATCTTCATAGAGATGCGCGACGCGAAAACAACGTACCAGTACTTCGAGAGGAGTCTCATTAGCTTCAATAGTAAACCAGAATGCAGCAGAGGCATACTCAGGCAAGGCAACATAGCACTGTTCCAGAGTTGCGCGACGCTCTGCAATGGAGACAGATTGTTCAAGCACAATACTGCTACCTTCCCTCTTTCATAACCCTGTTATTTTCCACTCTTATGGAACTCGAATGCGTTATGATAGACATCTACATAACGCAGAGCAGAAGCATGCCACGAGTGATCAGCAGCCATGCCGCGCTGTTGCAGTTTACGCCAGATATCTTTGAAACGAAATAACTCTAACGCACGCACAATAGCAGCGAACAAATCCCAAGGATCATAGTTCACGAACGCAAAACCATTCCCCTCACCCGTGCTCGGATCATATTCCTGTACTGTATCTGCCAACCCGCCTACGCTGCGCACAATCGGCACACTTCCATAGCGCATCGCTATCAGTTGACTCAAACCACATGGCTCAAAGCGCGAAGGCATTAAAAACATGTCGCTGCCTGCGTAGAGATGCTGTGCTATTTCGGTGTTAAACGTCAGAAAAATTGCTACCTGTTCTGGGTAGCGTGCTGCAAGATTCTGAAACATTTCATGGTAATGCTGATCTCCAATACCAAGTACGACCAGTTGTATACCTTGTGTCAGCAGTGGTTGGATGATCTGTGACAGTAGATCAAAGCCCTTCTGATCGGCAAGGCGCGACACCATCGCCAGCAAGGGCACCTCTGGACGCAAAGGTAGATGCGCCTGCTCCTGAAGAGCCGCTTTATTTTCAGCACGTTTATCGAGCGAAGTCGCATCAAACTGTGTGGCAATAAAGTGGTCTGTCATTGGGTTCATCTGTTGATAATCGATACCGTTGAGGATACCAAACAGGCGGTCGCGGCGGGCACGGAGCATATGATCGAGACGTTCTCCAAAAGGTGGGGTCAGGATTTCCTGCGCATAGCGTTCACTGACCGTGGTAATCACATCAGCGAAGAGGATACCACGCCCCATGATATCAACGACATTCGCTAATTCAGCAATCTGCGGATATAAGAAACCGTTGGCAGCGACACCAGCAACTTCCAGGATACGATAGCCGAAGATGCCTTGATAGGCAAGGTTGTGAATGGTATAGACAGTGGCCACATCATGGTAAAAAGGGTCTTCATGGTAGACCGTGTGCATCCAGTTTGGCACAATCCCTGTATGCCAGTCATTGCAGTGCAGAATATTGGGTTGCCAAGCGAGAACACGCATAGCCTCTAAAGCGGCACGGCAGAATAAAATGAAGCGTTCACCATCATCGGTATAGCCATAGATGTTCTCACGATCAAAGAAGCGTGGCGCATCAATCATATAGACGGGTACACCGTCTCCAATCGTTCCCTGGCACACACTTACCTGCACCTTAAAATTGCCCATATTCACAATCAGAGCATCGATAATGGTGGTAAGCTGAAAACGTTCGATATCAACTTGTCTATAACGTGGCATGACAAGACGCACATCATGACCAAGCGCATGCAGTGCTTTTGGCAATGCTCCTACAACATCGGCTAAACCGCCAACTTTCACAAATGGCACGATTTCGGCAGCTAGCATCAGGATATTGAGAGGCTGTTCATTCTGCATGGTATATTCCCTCCCACTCTAAACATATGATCTATTATATCATGTACAAAAGAAAGGGAGAAAGAAAAGATAAAAATTAGGTATCTAAAAAAAATGGTGATAGGGAAGCGTGGCTGATCGGCGGTGCCGATCAGCCA
>JRHI01000885.1_pt1 | contig 29486 bp, 23 predicted proteins | sample 215371 | NCBI WGS metagenome assembly JRHI01 (sample SAMN02929681, study PRJNA255918) | sediment metagenome | biome: cave system; feature: Ice Cave; material: Sediment; isolation source: sediment from deep within a dark volcanic ice cave with no known source of... ...
GGGGAATTTTCGACCGGTACAACGGGGAATTTTCAACCGGAGTTGACAAAGTAAATCTCGTCCTGTGGGTGCGGCGTCTGTTGGCTCGGGGTCAGAGGGAGGGCAAGGGCTACGTCAAGAGGGCCACGCTGCAGGACCATGACTGCGCGCTCGCCCGCGGGGCCCGGTATACCCGCTTGAGCCTCGGCCAAACGGATAACACGGCTACGATCTGACTTGCTCATGCTTCACTCCTTGCGCCTTCAAACTAAGACACTACTGCATTGCGGCTGCGCTTAACGCTGAGATTCGTTTTGCGCTCTAGTTTTTCGGCATAACGGCGGGCAGCCAAATAAGAACTATCTGTACAGAAACCCATTTCCTAACGAAAGACGAAAGAATGGTGGAGGCGGGGGGAGTCGAACCCCCGTCCGAAAAGCGCTACGACCCGAAGACTACATGCTTAGCTCGATTCCGTTTTGCTCGCCAGCTGCGCTCAGAATGAGCAAGAAACGCAGCCAGCTAGTCCGATGGTTCTCGCCGCGACATTACGGACCGAAACGCCGCAGCCAGCTCACTGTGTGACGCCTCTGACCGGGCCCATGAGCAAAGCCCGGGGAGACGTAGCTACGCTAGGTTAACTAGGCAGCCAAAGCCAATGGTTGATTGGCAGTTCTATTTTTCCACCCGATTGCGGGCAGGTGGCGCCCGGCATGCCTTCGAGACGCGACAGCTTCCGTCGAAACCGTGTCGCCCCCTATTGACGCCCTATTTTAACACTTTTTGGCGAATCCGTGCCTGGCGCCTTTTAGAGCTTTACCCGTATTAGAGACTTCTAAGCACCTTCGCCGCGTGTAACAGTTGACAGCATTTGCCGCACTCCCAATAATCAAGGTATAGGAGCTTGTGAGAATGGGCGGAGGAAGCAAGAAAGTATCCACGGAGCCAAGCGCTATCGAGCAGGCGGTTTCTCGCGCGCTGCGGGATAATCTTGAAAAGCTTCGGCGCAATACGGACGAATTGCATCAGGCCATTGCGGACACGGTCTCGGCGTGCGCGAGCAGCAAGGCGACGAATGCCTTGCCTCCGATGTTGCGAGCACAAACCTCCGCGGCTTCGCTGGCTGCATCGCTCGACGTCTTAACGAGATTTGTGTCCACCGCGCTGCGTTCGCCGCAACGCTCCGCCATCGAGGAAGAATTCAGAAGCGCAGCCGGCCCACTACAGGAAGAGGACGCCAGCACCTCTGCGCCGAGCGCGGCAACGCCACAGCAACCGGCTCGCATCGAACACGTAGAAGCTTCTCCTGCTGCTGGGCCGGCTTCCGCAGCGCCCGAGCCAGTATCCGGAGAAGCTCCGCCCGTGGCACCGGGCCAGCGGGCCGTGGATCAGACCGCCGAATCCGTCGTATATACCTCTGCGGTTCAGCAGGCTGGTCAATTCGATGTGTCTCACCTTCCGCAAGAAGAGCAGGATCTGCATCGCCGCGCCAATCGCGTTGCGAAGGTTTCGATGCAAGACATCAAGATGCTGCGGCCCGAGCAAGTAAAGGCCGGCGTCGAACACAAGGACATTTGCGCACGGTTACGTGATGACATCGCGAAAGCCCACAAGGAATACGATCGTCGTTTCCGCCCGATCATGGAACATCCGGTCGACTACTTTTATCACTGGATGGTGGAAATCCTGGCTGACGGCGACCCGCAGGCGCTCGGCGAATATCCCTTCTCTTCACCGGTTCGCAACCGCTAAGACAGTTAATTCTGTGGCGGCACGCCCGAGGTGTCGCAGAGTTGCCGAGTTGTTCGCCTCGCGTTTCATTTTCCTGGCCGTGTTGTTGTTTGCGTTTGCATCCGGCGCGACGATCAATCGCGCGCTCGCACAGGCTAAACGTCCAGCCCGAAAACACTCCAAGTCAAATTCTAACAAGCCTGCGCGAAAGGCTCGATCTTCGCCTCGGCCCTCGTTTGTAGGTCCACCGTCTGCCCCGGCGCTATTGAGCCCGGAAGATGAAGCGGCGCAGCACGCGCTATCTCAGGTGGCGCGGTCGCTTCAGCAGGGATTTCCGGCGGCTTATGTAAAGCTCAGTGAATTTGCGGATAAGCATGCCGGCGATCCGTGGGGGGCGCGCGCAGCTTTGGCCTTGAGCTATAACGATTTCAGCAAAGGCCGCATCGTGCCGGCCGCGGTGTGGATCGAAAAGGCTCTGAAAGATCCTCTGCTAAAGGATTATTCGCTCTTCTGGCGATCGCAGGTGGAACGCGCCCAGGGTCATGATTCCGCCGCGCTGGCCGACCTTGAAACCATTCGCCGCGATTTCCCAGACAGCGCACTGTCCGAGCAAGTGGTCCAGGCGCTCGCCGCCACAGCCATCACCCTTGGCAGAGCGAAAGACGCAGCCGCGGCGCTCGAGGCGTATCCGAATACTTCCTCACGGCCTGCACTGCTTCTTGAGCGGGCGCTGGCCTGGCAAAATGCGGGCGTACTGGATCGTGCGGCCAAAGACTACCAAACCCTTTACTACCGCCATCCCTTACATGATGAAGCCCGCACCGCTGGAACATATCTCGCGCAACTTGCCAAGCGCATGGGCGGCGCATTCCCGGCCGTCACGGCGGAGCAGCAAGAATCGCGCGCACAAGCCTTCTTCGATGCGCACAAATGGAATGAAGCACACGCCGAGTTTGAAAAAGTGCCGCCCCTGCTCGATAAGAAGACGTTTTCGGTCGCGAGCCAGCGCGCTCAACTGCGCATCGCCCAGGCGCGCGTCCAAGCCAAAGGCGCGGCGTCGCCGTCACCGCTTTCTTCGCTTGTTCTCTCCGATTCTGAATTGGATGCCGAGCGGCTTTATTCGCTCTCGCAGGCGTTGCGTCCCAAAAAACATGAGACCGAACGACACGATAAAGAAATGTTCGCAATTCTCGATCAACTCGAGAAGCAGTATCCGGACAGCCGCTGGAATGAGGAAGCATTTTTTGCTACTGGAAATTTTTACTGGGTAAATCTGGATCGGGCGCATGCGGCTTCCATGTACCAGCGCCTCCTGGAAAAATATCCTGCTAGCAAATATGCTCAGCCCGCGCATTGGCGTGCGGCATGGGTGGCTTACCTCGAGAAAAGCCCCGAAGCGACAAGTCTGATGGAACAGCATTTAAGCCGCTTCCCTGGCTCCGGATATACTTCCAACGCGCTCTATTGGCTTGGCCGCGCGGCGGAACGCCGCGGGAACGCATCCGTGGCACGAGGTTTCTACCTTGCCGTGGACGAGCGTTTTCCGCAAACGTATTTCGCATATGCCGCAGTCGCCAGGTTGCTCGCTATCGGGCGCGAGCCGGCCACACGCGCGGAAATTCTTACCAAGATTCCTCCCCCGGCGCTGCTCATTAGTTTGCACGACCCCATCCCCCCGGCGGGTGTCGCTCGCTGGTCGCGAGCTCAGATCTTGCGGACGATTGCGTTCGACGCGTCGGCCGAGCTCGAGTTGCGCGCCGCGTATTTCGCGACAGCATCGCCCCGATTAATCTTTGAAGCGGCGCAAGCCGCGCTGGATCAAGGGCACTACGCTGCCGCAATGGCTTTCGGCCGCCTGGCGGTTCCGAGTATCGAGGCGCGCAAAAAAGATGAGGTTCCGCTGGCGGCGTGGCGCACAATATTTCCTCTGCCCTACGAAGCCATGGTGCGCCAGGAAGCCGCGCGTAACGCCCTTGATCCCATGCTGGTTGCCGGACTGATGCGTCAGGAATCCACCTTCCAAGCCGACATCGTTTCCCACGCAGGCGCGGTCGGGCTGATGCAGGTTCTGCCCAAAACCGGCCGCCAGCTCGCGCGCCGCCTGAAGCTTCGTTATAGCCGCGAGAAATTAACCGATCCGGAGTACAATCTCCGGCTCGGCACGCTGTATTTGGCGGACCTGTTGAAGCAGTTCGGCAGCCCTGAAGCTGCGCTGGCCGCCTTCAATGCCGGCGAGGACCGTATCTCGGCGTGGCAGGGCGAACGCAAATACGATGAAATTGCTGAATTGGTGGAGTCTGTCCCTTTCACGGAAACGCGCGAATATATTCAAATCGTCTTACGCAATGCGGAGGTCTACCGGATGGTTTACGGAGAAGCAAGGAAGAGTGAGCAGCGATGACTGCGGCTGAAACCGGCGGTAGCTCCATCGCACGATCGTCCCGTCAGATGGTCTCAGGCAAGGCGGAGCGCTTCACCGAGTCCGTGATCCGAGAAATGACGCGTCTGGCGATGCGGCACGGGGCCGTGAATCTGGCGCAAGGCTTCCCGGACTTTCCGGCGCCCGCGGAAATCAAGAAGGCTGCGCAAGAGGCCATCGCCGCGGACATCAATCAGTACGCCATCACCTGGGGCGCCAAAGCTCTGCGCGATGCCATCACCCAGAAATTTGCGGATACCCAAGGCGTAACGGTCGATCCGGAGCGCGAGATCACCGTGTGTTGCGGGTCCACCGAAGCCATGATGGCCGCGATGATGGCGATCATTAATCCCGGCGACGAAGTTGTGGTGCTCGAGCCTTTTTACGAAAATTACGGCCCTGACGCAATTTTAAGCGGTGCAACACCGCGCTTCGTTAAGCTGCGTCCACCGGACTGGAGCTTCGATCCGCAAGAACTGGCCGGCGCTTTCGGCCCGCACACCAAGGCAATTATTCTCAATTCGCCGAACAATCCCACGGGAAAAGTGTTTCAGCATGCCGAGCTCGAATTTATCCGCGACTTATGCGTCCGTTGGAACGCCTTCGCCATCACCGACGAAATCTACGAGCACATCCTCTACGACGGCGCCGAGCATATCTCCATGGCGCGTGTGGATGGTATGCGCGAGCGCACCATTACAGTGAATGGCATGTCCAAGACGTACTCGGTCACCGGCTGGCGTGTTGGCTGGGCCATTGCCCCGCCCGAGGTGAGCTCAGCGATTCGCAAAGTCCATGACTTCCTGACCGTGGGCGCCGCCGCGCCGCTGCAGCAAGCTGGGGCCGTCGCGCTCCGCCTTCCGCAAAGCTATTACCAGAAGCTTGCCGCGGATTATCTGGTCCGGCGCGATCGCATGCTGGCGATACTCGAGCAAGCAGGTTTCGCCTGCTTCAAGCCCCAAGGCGCGTACTACATCATGACCGACATCTCGCGATTCGGTTATCCCGATGACGTCTCCTTCGCTAAATTTCTTGTGGAGAAAATTGGAGTTGCCGTGGTTCCTGGTTCGAGTTTTTACAATGATCCGGCCGACGGCGCGCGGCAAGTCCGCTTCACGTTCTGCAAAAAGGAAGAAACTCTTTCCGCCGCCTCGGAGCGCCTGCGCAAGCTCACTCCGCGCCAGAGCCAGCGATAGTTTGCCGCGAGCGCGGGTATGCTAAAATCCGGGCCGAAGGCGGTAAAAGGATGGAAACCCAATTGGAGCTGATACCTGCTCGTACTCGCGTGGAATCGAATAGCGAAGGCGCGAAATTCGACGTCTCCACCAGCGCAACGCGAACCTTCCTCTGCTTGTTGACGGTCTTCGACCAAATCGAGCAGGAGTCCCTCGATGTCTCCATTTGGGGCTCCGCGGACGGGGAAAACTGGGGCACCAAGCCTCTCTTGAAGCTGCCGCAGCGCTTTTACCGGGGCTCCACGAAAATGATTCTCGACCTTTCTCTCCGCCTCGCCATAAAGTTTATCCGCGCGAAGTGGGAGCTGAACCGCTGGGGACGCGTCGCGCCGCTTCCCATGTTTGAAATTGGCCTGTCGATCACAGAAATACCCGCCATGGCTCGCACCGGCGCGCATGCTAGAATTGGCGCTGGTTCTTAACGTCAACAGAAAGTCTGGGGCGTAGCGAGTCGTTCGCGCAGTCCTTACTTGGGCCGACGAGAAGAGTGCTTGCGAATGGAGGAACCTGCCACGATTTGTGATTCGCCTTGCCAAAATTCTCGCACTTCGTCTTTGGATGGTCGGTCAGTAGAGCCGTGGTGTTTGGCTTCGATGTGTTTGAGACGCTCAACAAGAGTGATGAAGTTCGAGTAAACGTTGGCGTCGTCCTTTTGGTCCTGTTCGATGGTCGCCCGAGTGTCGGCATATAAGGGAAACGCCCAATAACTAAAGCACTCCCAAACATCTGACTCATTTAGATACCCGCGTCTTACGAGAAGACCTAGCGTATCGAAGAAATTCAACAGGTCATATTGTTGAGAAGGGTCTTGTATTTCTCTAAGTCTCTCCGAGGCATAGAATTTTCTGTAAGTCACCATCGGCTCTTGCTCAAATTGTTGGATGAAACTCAGTAAGTGCTGAACCTGAGCTTCCTCGTGGGCTTGCTTGAGTGTCCAGTGAGCATATATGAGCGCCCAAACGGCGGTGATTGTAATGATGGCCGTAAAAAAGGTGGTCAGTCGTTCCGAACTCAGCCACTCTGTCAAGGTGGATACCCCTCAACAACTGGCCGGATTCTAGTGGAAATCATCAGCGCCAGACAAGCCTTTACATTTTCTCTGAAAGTTCACACGGCGTCTGTTCGACAAGTGAAAATCGAAACAAATTAGCCGAATATAAACGTCATTTTTTGATAAGCTCCCCGGATGCAAATACCAACTGAGACCCTCAGTCCTCACGCGGTCGGAAATGCGACTCAAAGGGCCAGAGCGCTCATGAGAGCGTTGGTCCTTTTAGGTATCGCTGCGAGCATGCCTATCTCAGCATACGCGCAGGGCAAAAATCAGCCCGACCAGACAAAGTGCAAGATTCGCTTCGCCCCGTATCAGTTGAACCCCCATATTCCGGGCGGCGTCGCGCCCGGGATGAGCAAAGAACAAGGAAGGTGGTACGAAAAGAACAAGAAGAAGTATGCAACTACCTGCCTGGATGGCGTAAAGCCGGACTACGTTGTAGTGTGGAGTTCCCGATTCTCATCTAAAGGTGCTCCCGAGCCGGTTATCAACTTCGGTGCAATGACTGGCTATGTGAGAGACGTCGGTGTGGGAGCTTCTGGCTACGGAGTGAGCTCGCCTATGGAAAGCGAATACGTGTACTTGTCAATTTTCCGAGCCACAGATGTGCAGCGAGCTCAACAAGACAAGTCCTACCAGCCCAGGCCGGTCTATTACACGCAGCACGATAGTTGGTGGACTTATCGCAAGTCGCATCACAAGGCGATGGAGGATGCGCTGAGGTTTCTCGAAGAAGCAGCCAAGTAATCTGCGCAAGGTTCCCCGCATCACCTACCCCTAAGCTAGAAACACTCAGAATCAAGGGGAAGAAAGGGGTAGGTAGCTGACGGTCGGTTGCCCTGTGGTGGTAGCCGCCTACCCCGCGAGTGGTCTTGCCCATATAGACGAAGTTACCCTCGAAAAGGTTTCTAACGGACCCCAAATTTTACAAAATTCTTTCGGACGGAAGATCAGGCTGCTCTCACCGTAATTTCTTACTTCGCGTGGCAGACCCGAGCACGTGATGGTGATTAGCCGGAATTTTGGTACGGTCCATGCGCTAACCAGCTGTGTATCCAGGTATTTCGGCGATAAAAACGCGCCCCTTCAGGGGAGCTACCGGATCGGATTTGGCTCGGCCGGGTTTGTGTCCGCCGCAAAAATGGCGCTGAGATCGCGTTGTTTCAAGGCCTTCAGGCGGTCGCGCAATTTTGCGGCGCGTTCGAACTCGAATTTCTTGGCCGCCTCGCGCATCTGTGTTTCGAGCTGCAACACCGCTTCTCGCAATTGCGCTTCGCTGGATATCTCCCCAGTTGCGCTGTCCAACCCGGGGTCGTCGATTGGAATTGTGATGTAGTCGGCCTCGACGATCGCCGCCAGCCCCATGTCCACGGACTTGATGATCGATTGCGGCGTGATGTTATTTTCCTGGTTGTACGCTACCTGCTTCGCGCGCCGTCGATTGGTTTCTTCGATGGCTTTGTTCATCGACGCGGTGTGCACGTCCGCGTAAAGGATTGCCCGGCCTGAAATATGCCGGGCGCAACGGCCCATCGTCTGGATCAGCGCTGTGGCGCTTCTTAGGTAACCTTCTTTATCGGCATCGAGAATCGCGACCAGTGAAACTTCCGGCAGGTCGAGGCCCTCGCGCAATAAGTTGATGCCGATCAGCACGTCAAATTCACCGCGACGCAGGTCGCGAAGTATGCGCACGCGCTCGAGTGTTTCTATCTCCGAGTGCAGGTAACGGCATCGCACCCCCACCTCCCCGAAATATTCTGATAAATCCTCGGCCATACGTTTGGTCAGCGTGGTTACCAGCACGCGCTCGTTGCGCTGGCTGCGTACCCGGATCTCCTCGAGCAAGTCGTCCACTTGCCCCTTCACCGGGCGTACGTCGATTTCAGGATCAATTAATCCTGTCGGGCGGATCACCTGCTCGACGAAGTTCCCGCCGGACTTGGTGAGTTCGTAAGGGCCCGGTGTGGCGGAGACGTATACCACCTGATTAGTCCGATGTTCGAACTCTTCAAACGTCAATGGCCGGTTATCCATCGCCGATGGCATGCGGAAGCCATAATTGACAAGTGTTTGCTTGCGCGAGCGGTCGCCGTGGTACATCCCATGAAGCTGCGGAATGGTCTGGTGGGATTCGTCGACGAACAACAGAAAATCCTGCGGCACGTAGTCGAGCAAGGTAGGAGGCGCTTCCCCCGGCAGTCGTCCGGACATATGCCGGGAATAATTCTCAATGCCGTGGCAGTAGCCGATGGTGCGCATCATTTCAATGTCGAAGAGGGTTCGCTGCGTGACGCGTTGCGCTTCTACATATTTGCCCTGCTTCTCGAGTTGCGGCGCCCACCAATCCAGCTCTCCGAGGATCGTCCCGATGGCTCGTTCCTTTTGCGCTGCCGGCATCACGTAGTGAGTCTTCGGATAGATTGGCAGGCGCGCGAGGTCTTCAGAGCCGCTGCGCACCTCGCCGGTCAACGGGTCCATTTGCCGCAGCGCATCAATCTGGTCGCCCCACATCTCGATGCGATAGGCATTATCTTCATACGGCGGATAAATTTCGATAATGTCTCCGCGCACGCGAAACGTTCCGCGCCGCAGATCCTCGCTGCGTTCATACTGAATATCCACAAACTTCCGCAGCATCGCCTCGCGTGCCGTGCTTTGCCCCTTTTCCAACATGATCAACATGCCGAAATAAGCTTCCGGCGAGCCTAATCCATAAATGCATGAGACCGATGCGACGATAATCACATCCCGTCTTTCAAAAAGAGAGCGAGTCGCGCTCATTCGCAGCTTGTCGAGTTCATCATTGATTGTGGATTCTTTCTCGATGTACGTGTCCGAGGACGGCAGATAGGCTTCGGGCTGGTAAAAATCATAGTAGCTTACGAAATATTCCACCGCGTTTTGCGGGAAGAAGCTCTTGAATTCATGGTAGAGCTGCGCCGCGAGCGTTTTGTTGTGCGCCAGCACAACCGCAGGGCGGTTCATTGCCGCGATTACCTTTGCCACCGTGAACGTTTTTCCCGAGCCGGTCACGCCCAGCAATACTTGATGCTTTTCGCCGGAATCGACACCGTGCAGCAGTTGGCGAATTGCTTCAGGCTGGTCGCCCCGAGGTTCGTACGTGCTGTTGAGTTTGAAATCCATAAACTTTTGGCGCGCGAATGGGTGGAAGCTTTTGCAACCAATCGCGAACTATTAATTATACCGCAACTACAAAGTTCATTTTCGGGAGGCACTCGGGGGGACGTCCGCCAGGGAGAGTTGCGACTGCGTGAAAACTCTTCCGGCATAGCGCAAGCTTGACCCCGCGGTGAGCGAGGTAATGGTTATGTCCATTTGTTGTCCGCTGGTCTGCGTCACGCTGACCACCAGGCCGGTCTGCAACGAGATATAGGTGAGGCTTTCACCGTTGCCGTTGATGACTCCCGCTGTGCGCAACTGTTTTTTGCGAAATTCCTCCGGCGTCCGGTCTTTGGTTTTTGCGGTGTTCCCTAAGCTGAGCGTTGAAAGGATCACCGCGCACTGTTCTCCTGGCATGTCGGTTTGCGATTTGTTTTGATTGGTTTTTTCGGTATGGCACGGTTCATTGCGCATATATGTGTTTTCTTCATGCCAGGCGAGGCCCGCGAGCGGTATGGCGCCGCTCATTGGCAAGTCCGAATCCCATTTCTGCCCGATGCGAATTCCCGCTTGCGGAAGGGATGCCGCAAACCCAATTTGCGAAATCCATTCGTGAACCGCCTGGATCTGCTCGGGAAAAATGTTCTCGAGTCCTTGAACATCGGTTACTTTGCCATTCGCGCCCATCGTGAATTCCACCGATTGCTGCTCCAGCTTCTGAAGCCGCTCGCGGAGATTGTCAGCTTGAGGATCAGGTACGTCAGCGCCTATGGTTGTCGCGACTTTGGTGTAGGTTGTGCGCAGCCGAATTGCCGGGCGCGCGCCGCTGGATGCTTGATTTGCGGCCACGTTTAGAACGTCCAACCGGATCAGCGCGCTCAGCGAGATCTCCAACTCCTTAAGCGCTTGGGGGTCCGCAATCAGCCCTACGGTGCTTCCGTTAATCCGGCTGCGAAAATCCAGTTGGTAAAATAGAGATTGTCCGGCGAAAAACTTGGGATTGAGCTTTATGGAATCAGCTCGCTTTGCAAGCTTTTCGCCGCGAACGCCCGACCCCCGCGCCACCTGCGCTGGCGATGTTGACGCCATTGCGGCAATCGCCAGAAAACTCAGCACCAATCTCATAGGAACCAAGGCACGATCGCGCCCCTGCGACACAATCATGATCCACTTCGATTCATCTCGCGGGAACTTCAGCAATTGGGCGGACAGTACCCAAACTGCATGCCCCCGCATCACGAAAACTACTGTTGCGCGGAGCTTGCCCGTGTCCCACCCGGCCCCTTCAGGTGCCGGTCAAAAAAATCGGCCGCAGCATGATAGGCGGCGAGCCACGAGCGATGCATTAGGAAATCGTGTATCTCGTCAGGGAATATCAACTGTTCGAGTTCCACATTTCGCTTTCGTAATCGCGCGATCAAATCCACCGTCTGCGTGAAATCCACGTTGCGATCATCATCTCCGTGAATGAAGAGCACCGGCGACCGCCACTTTTCCACGGAGGTAATCGGCGAAGATTCTTTCGCCATTTTGATGTCGTCCGGTGAGAGGTTCTTTTGCAGCCGCACATCGTCGTTCGACCAATCATGCACGCCATGCAAATCCACTCCCGCGGCGAATAGATCTGAATTTCTCGCCAGACCCATCGCCGTCAGGAATCCGCCGTAGCTCCCGCCCCACAATCCCACATGCTGAGTATCCACGTCGTTTCGCCCGCGCAAATACATCCCGGCGGCCACGATGTCCTGGTATTCCGTCGCGCCGCGCCCGGCCCGGCCCTTGGCCTCGCGAAATGCTCGCCCATAGGAAATTCCGCTGCGGTAATTCACTGCCAGCACAATGTACCCGCGGCTCGCCAAATATTCGTTCATGGCATACGCATTCGAGTAGTAGTACATATTGTGCCAGCCCAGCATCATCTGCCGCATTGGACCGCCGTGCATGAAAATCACTGCCGGCAATTTCGCGCCGGGTTTGATTCCCGCCGGCAAAAATAGCTGGCCGTGAATCATTAATCCATCCGCAGCTTTGAACATCACCTGCTGCGGCACGACGAGTTTGTTCGCAGGAAAATCATCGGGCAACAGTTCGGCCGTAATCGTTCGCCCTTTCTGCTTCGCATCCAGCTCGCGCACCGTTGGCATTGCAGGCCGCCGTGCGTCCGAAGAAAAGTACGCGATGGTCTTGCCATCGCCGCTTATGGCCGGGCTCCATTCCAGTCCTTCGCCAGGCGTCAGCTCTTGGGGCGCGCCGCCTGTTACAGCCACTCGCCATAAATGCCGCCTGTCGATATCTCCACAGTTCGCCGCGTACACCACAGTCTGGCGATCCGGCGTAAGCGCGGCGTGTTCATATTCGCATTCGCCCGGTGTCAGTAGCTTGGCAGTTCCTCCCGCCGCTGGAATTGCATACAAGTGCTGCCAGCCGTCTTGCTCCGACGCAAACACAATCGTTCCGTTCGCGCCCCACCGAATTACACCCGCGCCAGCCATCCTCGGAAGCGAGCCTTCAAATGCGGCCGCGCTCCCCCAGATTTTTTTCGCATTTCCTGAAGCCGGATCCGCGACATAAATTGCCCAGGGCGCCGCGTGGTCTGGCCCCAGAAAGAAACCTTCCGGCGTGTCCCGCGGCTCCGCAGGGCGGCGCACAAAAGCGATCTGCCGTCCATCCGGCGACCACTTCGGAAATATGTCGCTATCCGTCGACGGAGCGAGGTATCGCAATGTTTTTTTGCCCGTATCGTAAACGGCGATAAAGCTGTGATCGCCGCGCCCGGAAACGAACGCCAGCGCGCTCCCATCGGGCGACCACTCCGGCCCGGAGTTACGTCCCCGTACCATCACGTGTTCCGGCTTAGCAGGGTCATCAAGCCGCGCCAGCCAGATTTGTCCCTCTTTTGTATACGCCACCCAGTCTCCGCGCGGCGATATCTGCGGCGAACTCCCGCCATCGATTTTTCGCGGTGCGCCTCCCGCCCAATTCACTGTCCACACATCCTGCTCGACACCAGCAGGATTGCTCGTCGGATTGGGCACAAACCCCGCGCCATTTTTATTTCCTCCGCGCACATAAACAATCGTGTTTCCATCCGCGGAAAAGCTCAGTTCGCCAAGCTCCTGCCCATCATCTTCGTTGTAAGCGGTAAGTTGGCGGGGCTTAAACTGCGGTCCTTCCGCGACCCAAATGTTGCGATGGCCCTGGGCATCAAATGCCCAAGCGAGGCGGCTGCCCGTCGGAGCCGCGACAAGATCGGACGGAAAAGGAGCGCTCATCACTTGCTCGAGCGTAAACTGCCCATCCGCCGCAGTCGCTCCGTTGATCAACACCATGCACAGCGCCGCCATGAAAGCGAAATTCCGCATTGCCACTCTCCTCGCTAGCAAAATAGAAACCTCTGATTGCGAATGTTATACCGGATAGCGTCGCATTGTAACGCACGCTAATTGCGAGCAGGCTCAGCTTCTATCCGCGGGTTTACCCTGTTAAGCTGCGGAGCCTCGAGCGTCCCCGTCAAGTGCACGGTGCGTTGTGCGGGCGCCGCTGATCCGCCCGCGCCGGAACCTCCTAATGCCCGCACTTGCAAATCCAGGGCATGAGAAAAATTAACTGTGCCCTCGGCTGACAGTTCAGTAGCTCCGTCCCTGAGGCGAAGCTTGGTAATCCGAATTCCTTGCGCGTTGATTGCGAAGGTCCCTTCCGCGGAAGGCCACTGAGCAACACCCACGTGAAACGTCCTCGCCGCCATGGCCGCTTTTAGATCCAAGCCGCGAATCTGGGCTCCCAGCGCGCTAAATTCGCCGCGCCCTTCCAGTGATTTTGTAAGCTCTTCGCGGCCGATTCCGCTCGCCGCCAAGTGCATCCTGGCCCCAGCCAATCCGCCGAATCGCTCGCGCAGCGTTGCGCTGGCGGCAGCCAACGCGGAAAGATTCACGCGCTCCACTTCTGCTTCGGCGCCATACTCCGGCGGCGTCTTCAAATCCGCTTCAAATGATCCCGTCAAACTCCCTCCATAAAATTCCCCCTGCGCTTCCTGCATTCGCACCGTTCGGCCATCAATTTCAACTCTCCCTTTCAACTTTCGCACGCGAACTGGAGCGATCTCCAGCTCTTCAATGGCAATGCGCCCGTGGGCGCGAATATTTTTCACCGGGTCGTCACCCCCGCTGGTATTGGACGCCTGGGCCGCGCCTCCGGCTAATCCTGGCAGCCATCGCTCCAGAAATCCGCGCCTTGCCCGCGGCCCGAGCCAACGATCCAGGTCGACAGCCGACACATGGTCCGCGCTCAAATCAAACTCCCACGGCAGGGAATTGGCAGATATGCCTTGCTGCGTTATCGTTCCGCTCCATTGAGCCCCAATCCCGCGCACCGACCGGACCGTTGCGTTCCGGCTGCCATCTTTCCATTCCACTCGCGCGCTCGTAAGCTCCAGCGGCAAATTCAGTCCCGCCACCCTCAGTCGTGTACCTTGCAATTCGATCCAGCCAGTCATCGTCCCCGGCCGTGCCGATGCTCCGCGGGAAAGTGGGAGATCCCGCCGCAAATTAAAATTCGCTGGTCCCGCAATCGTCCAATTTGAATTGACGGGATGTCCAAGCGCCTTCATAACCAGAAGCAGATCTTCCGCGCGACTCGTTTCACCCTCGATTGCAAGAGTGGCCGCCTTTGCTTTTGGCGAAATGTGTGCCGATAATTTCAGTAGCTCGGTCGGTCGCGATTCATGGCGCGATTCAGCTTCATCGCTCTTTCTCGTCAACGCTCGATGCTTCCTCTCGGCATCTCTGAGTTCGCTTCCCAGCACATCGTTTTGCGGCGCCGCACCTTTCACGGCCGGCAGACGGATCATCAGCGCCTCAATTCCGAGCCAGCCGTCCCGAAATGTTGCGGATATTTCTTCCGAGGCGATTGGCTCCGGGAGGCCCGCCGCGTTAAGCGTGAAGCCATTACTTTTAAATTCCGCGTTTTCAAGTTGCGGGGGCCAGCCGCTCGTTCCGAACTGTCCTCGTAGATATCCGTTGACCGCGGTCTGCTCCGCGACTTCGGGTTGAAAAGCGCGGTACCATCCAAACAAATCGGCAAAATCAATCCCCGCGGTTTGAAAGGCAAGGTGCGGGTCAATGTCGTATTGCCAGATCACTTGCCCCTTCCCATGCAATTGGGAATGTGGGCCTTCTGCGGATAAAGCTTCTATTTGTAACCGCGGCAGGCGCGGGTCCCACCGCGCTTCTGCCCTCACGCTCAGGGCTGGATCGATAGGCCGTCCCGCCAAATCCCATCGATGAACCTCGGAAGCCTTTCCAGTCAGCACGAATGTCCATGCAGGCACACTTTCTGGCCGGCTTAGCGCATTGAGCTTCAGCGTTGCTCGCCCGCGCATCCCATAATCTTTCCCATTCGCCAGCCGCAGCATGTCTGCAATCGAAGCATCCGACCATTTGGCGTAAAGCTCCGCCGGTTGTAAACGTGCCGACGTGCCGGCAACCCGTCCAGATACTCGCAATATTCCAGGCTGCTGCAGCGTAACCCCTGACCGCATGGGCCGCGCTTCCAAATCCAATCGCCACCGCCCGGCCGCTTCCTGCTCCACGCTTCCGATCACGTCGACAAGCGCGAACGGGCGTTTGTCTGCGCCATTCTTGAAATTAATTCTTCCCCCATCGACTTCAATCTTATAAAGGCGCGCAGCGGGCTGGTGTGTCACCGAGGAAGAGCTTCGGGCGGGGGACGCTGCGGTCGCGGCCGGCAGCCAGCTTTCGATGTTCCAGCGTCCATCGCTTGTGCGCACCAGATTCAGGCTTGGCCGCGTAAATGTAAGCGTTCCAAACTCAAATCGTCCGGCGAGAAATTGGCCCCAGCGCAACCCGGCCGTTAGCTTCTCGGCGCGTAGAAAATATTCGTGGCCAAACCGTAGGTCCTCTCCGACCGTGATCCGCGTCGCGTTGAGCCTCAGTCCGTCGAGGAAACTGAAATCGAATCTCCCGACTTCAAGAGGGCGGCCAAACGATTCCGCCAGGCGCGCGGTAAGATAACCGTGGGCTCGCCGTCCGCGCAGGGCAATAGAAATCGCTGCGTTCGATACTGCTAGAAGCAGTAGAACCGTCACCAACCGGCGTGCCCAGGTGCGTAGCCGCATCGCGCGGAGAAGTTTGGCAGAGAGGCGGAAGGAAGGAAAGCCCGGGGGCTCAGGGAATCGGCCGTTAGCGCATCAGCCTTCTTGAAGGCGGCGGCCTAATGTACGCCGTGAAGCATGCGGCCCCATCGCGTTCGCATCGGAAGGTGAATCAGCGTATCCGCCACACTCACAAGGCGACCCACGAAACTTCGATCCGTGTAATCGGAGCTGGTGGCGTCGACGGACCAATAAATCACTATGGGGCGGCCCATAATTGCCTCGCGATCCACAAAGCCCCAGTACCGACTATCCCAACTGTGGTCGCGATTGTCTCCCATGGCAAAATATTTTCCGGGTGGCACAACCAGCTCTTCCCCGCTGACATAATTCCTGATTTCTCGCGCCCATTCCGGCTGCAAGTTGCTGGGCAGGAGATTCTTGCTCGGCGGAGGAAAATTATCTCCGAAGGCATCGTATGGAGCTCCGGGATCATGTACCACGAACGGCTCATTCAGCTTTTCGCCGTTGCGGTAAACCTGCTGGTCCATAATCTTGATCTTGTCACCCGGAATCCCGATGACGCGTTTTACATAATGCGGATGGTCCTGGAAGGGAAATTTAAAAACGATGATATCTCCACGCTCTACCGGCCGGTAGGGAAGAAATTTTTCATACCATGCCCCGCGGCCGCCGAAGATGAATTTGTTCACTAGCAGGTGATCGCCTACCAGCAGGGTTTGCTCCATAGATTGGGACGGAATCTTGAATGCCTGCACGATAAAGCTCGTGCCAAAGAGCGCCAGGATCACAGTGACCAGCAGCGATTCGATGTATTCCTGGAGCGTGGTCTTCTCGCGCTCTCGTTTGTTTTCCGCCACTGCTTCGGAAACGGGTACTGCTTCCGCCATTTTCCCCCTTACGCGCCTGGGTCGGCGCCCACAAGTTTTTCCAGCGCAAGCCGTGCCGCGGCTTGCTCAGCCTCTTTTTTGCTTGCGCCTTCCGCCGCTCCCGCCGAGCGGCCATCAATCAACACTTCAATTACAAAACTTTTCCGGTGATCGGGACCGCTTTCGCTCATCACACGATAACTCGCGGGAGCTTGGCCGCGTGCTTGCAAATATTCCTGCAAGCCGGACTTGTGATCGGGCTGGCGTAAGCGCTCAACGCCTTGCTCCAGCGCCGGCTCAAACACCGAGCGGCGCAGAAGCTCCCGGGTCACCTCGAGTCCTGCGTCCAGGAATAGCGCCGCCACTACCGCTTCAAAAGCATCCGCCAATACTGCGGGCTTCTCGCGCCCCCGCGTTTTCTCTTCACCCCGGCCCAGGCGAAGGTGCTCGCCGATGTTTAGGCGTCGAGCCGCGGCTTGCAGCGAGTCCTCGCGCACTAATCGCGCGCGGCTTTTCGAGAGTTGCCCCTCATTCCACTCTGGAAATCGCTCGACCAGGTATTCGCTGGCGATCAACCCCAAAACGGCGTCCCCCAGAAACTCCAGCTTCTCATTGTCGCGGTGACTCCCTGCACCCACACCGAGTTCGGGAAGCAGGGAACTATGTGTGAGCGCTTGTCGCAGAAGTTCCGGTTTGCGAAAGCGATGGCCGAGCGCGGCCTCTAACTCTTCCTGCTCACGCACAGCGGTTCGCCTCGCGTTCCGTTTTATTTTGGAGCACTGAGCTGCGTCCCGGCTAATTTCTTCGCCTGTGCAACGCCTTCTTTACAACCGGCCTGCAGCGGCCCGTCTACTTCGGCGCATTTGGTAAACGCCGCGGCAGCCCCGTCAAAATGCGAAGTCTTCTCGAGAGACATTCCCAGCAGATAGTAATTCACCGGGTCCGGTTCGGGAATCAGCTTGGTGGATTCCTCCAGCTCTGGCACCGCCTCGGCGAATTTTCCTTTCCGGAAATAAACCAGTCCCAGCCCGCTATGGGCCATCGCTAATCGTTGCTTATTGGCCATGGCAAAATCCTCATCGCTTTGACCCTCGGGCTTGACCAATGTTGGCGTCATTTCAATCACGCGCTTTGAATATTTCTCTGCTTTCTCCAGTCGCCCCTGCGCATCGGGCACCGAAGGGCTCCAGGCGCGCGGGATTGTCTGGCCCAGAAGCGCCAGCACGAGCACATCTCCGGGATTCTGTTGCAGCGCTTTTTCTCCCGCTTCCATCATCTTCGGCGTCTGTCCCACAATCAGGTAGTTCAGCGTCATTGCCGAATACACCGCCGGGGAGTATCTGCTCGCGGGATATTTTTTCAGGAATTCCTCCCCGAGCTGAACGCGCCGCGTCACGTCGGAGACATCATTACTCTTCTTTTCCATAATTGCTTTGAAGGCCGCGTCTTCCTCCGCTGTCGCCGCTGGCGGAGCGGGTTTCGCGTTAGGATCGTCAGGCGTAAAGCTGCCAGCCGGCTGGCCAGGCTTATTTGTATTCGGAGGTGGCTGTTGTGGAGGTTGCTGTTGAGGTTTAGCGGCGGGTGGCTGTTGCGCGGGCTTTGCCCCCTGCTCCGCATTGCTTCCCTGTACTCGCCCCGGCGTTACCACAATAGTGAATAGCGTCAGGCTGAGCGCCAGCATTTTGCCATAGTTCGTTCGCATGAAGGGTTCTCCTCATTCTCCCGGGATTTTCATCGCTTCTTTCCGCTCGTTCCTTCGATTGTGTTCGTCTCTGTCCGTCTCCACAAATTTTCAAGGTTTCTCGCCTAGCGGTCCCTGGTGTGATTTATCGAGCGCGCGCTGGGCTGCGTTCCGCGCACGCTCCGGTCCTTCAGGGACCGCCACCGCCGCCCGGTATTCACCCACCGCGCGCTGATGCTCGCCATCATCATCGTACATGCGGCCCAGATAAAAGTGTGACCATGCCAGCACCAGTGGATCCTCCGAGCGCGAAGGCTTCGCCGAGAGCGCTGGGGCGGTGCTGTTGGCCCGTCCTGTACCGCCGTGGTCGCTCGTCTGTGCCGAAGCCGCTCCGGTCAGAATTTCAAGTAATTCCATGGCGCGCTTGCTTTTTCCTTCCAGCAGCGCGATGAGCGCCATTCCATACCATGCCCGGGAATGATCCGGATATTTCCTCAGGACCTTTTCAAAAGCTGCTTTTGCTTCTTCGGGGTGCTGAAGAGAAATCTGCCGTTCACCCTCCGTAAGCGCGGCCACAACCTCGGGATCATTATTCATTCCCGCGAACCTCGCCGGCGGCTTGGGCTTAACGGGCTCGCCTTCTGTTTGTGACGCCTCGCTGGGCTTTACCGCGGCTGTTGAAAATTGCACGCTTTGCAAGCGTTTGGCCTCTGCGCCGGTATCGATCGCGCGCACAAGGTCCGCAAAATAAAGCGTCATCGAAGGTTCCGACTTCTCAAACCTTGCTAACTCGCGCAGCAGCGGACGCACCAGCACGAATCCGTTTGCGTCCGCGCGATCAAGCGAGGCCCCAATCTGACCGGGCGACAGGCGCTGCAAGCGTATTTCAACGGCTCGCACCAGACATTCCGTAAAAAATGAGGGGAAATCTTCTTTGAATTCTTCTGGCAGCCGCGGAGCGCGCGCCGCAATATCCAGCAGCGGCCGCTTTACAGCGATTACATGCGGATACTTTAACGCCATGGGGTCAAGCATGAAGTGTAAAAACGCATGGCGGATTTCATTCGTCGGAATATCAGCAACGCCGCCAAGCACGATGGCGTAATGCTCGGCTAAGTTCAATACGTTGGTCTTGCGCCCGACCAGTGGCTCGACGAGAACTGCGAATGTTCGCGGATTTGACGGCTCAATGATCTGCCGCAAATACGATGTCGAGACAGTTACGATTTGCGTAACTGGTTCGTGTAGCCGCGCAATTTCCTGGTCGTATGCGGGCTCCAGCTTCTGCCACAGCGCGCGGATATTCTGCTCGAGGTAATAGGCGGCCAGCACATCATTAAAATCTTCGATCCCCAAAACTTCTGGCGGCATCTCGTCGCGCCGTACGATGTATTGAAATTTTGGCGCTGGTCCGGCCACCAGTGCGAACCAGATGTAGCGCGAGAGCGTTGCTCCAGGATCGCTTAGCTCGTGCTGTTTGTAATATTCCCGCAACGCATCCACTGCGGGACCCTGTTGCCGCTGCAGCATTTCTTTGAGCTGCGCCCGCATGGGGTGCCCGCCGGCGGTATTCACACCGGCTTCAAATCCAGCGGCATGCAGCGCGCACATGGTTGCGAAAAGCCGCTCGTTGCCGTCCACCGTGATATTGCTTTGCGGGAAATATTCCCGATGGACAATTCCCGATCTGCTTGAAGTTGCGCGCGCGTCTTTCTCTTTTGGCGCCGACCCTTTTGACTTTGACGCAGGCTTTTTTGCGGTTGGAAGTTTCTGCGCTGGCTCCGCCGGCGGCTTCTGTTTTTCCTGACCGGCAGCCTGTGACGCGGCCGTGGACGATTCCGTCCTCGCGCCGCGAGCCTCGGCAACGGCGCCATTTAGTGCCAGCGCTAGGCATGCAAAGGCCAATGCCATCATCCGTTTTGTGAGCGACTTTTGAATTGCCGGTCTCTTGATACAAATATCAGATGCTTCCCGTAATGCTGCCGGATGCTTCAGGGCGGGCACGCGGCGATTCCCCGACTACTCTCCCAATCTACAAGGCCCTTCTGCCCCCCGTCAAGGAATGCAAAACAAATGCAACTGTTGAGCACGCCCCCGCCATCTGTATTTACACTAGTCGCCCAGTGGAAGTTTGCCGTTTTTCTGATTTGCGCCGATGCTTGCAACTCTTGCGTTTACTGCCTATGCTAAATGTTTAGGGCCGGTGAAGGAGCTTGTTTTTGATGTGCAAAATTCTTAGGCGCCGCGGATTTTTGGGGTCCTGCAATCGAGTATGGCTTTTCTTGATTTTCGCGATTTTATTTTTTGACGCGCCACGCTTTTCCGTCGCCGCTCAAACTAATTCTCAATCGCCGAATTCCTCACGCAAAAGCGCATCCGGATCCATCGCCACGGGTTTGCGTCACACCGTGCAGGAACTTGCCATCACCGGCGATCAGTCCTGGTCGGATACGGGAATTGACCTGCATCCCGGTGACAAAGTTTTGATAACGGGCAAAGGCGCGGTGGAATATCTGGGCGGGGGGGAAAGCGGCCCCGAGGGTTTGCCGCGCAGCTTCAAAGATCTTCTGCGGATTCTTCCCATCAACCAAGCGGGACGAGGCGCACTCATCGGGCGGGTCGGAGACATCGAGGCAGCGCAGCCTTTTTTGATTGGCGCAAGGCATGAGCTGGTGGCCCGCAGGCCGGGCCGCCTTTTCATCGGCATCAATCATCAACCCGATGACTGGGCTTCAGGCAGCTTTACGGTGCACATTGAGCTGGCCGCAAACGCGGCTTCATCGGCTGGAGCTCCGCCGCCATTGGCCGCATCCATCCCCGCGGTCACAAAAGATTTTCTGAAAAAAATTCCGCGGCGCGTTTCTGATAAAAATGGAAACCCGGGGGACATCACAAACTTTTTATTGATTGGGACGGAGCAACAAATTCAGCGAGCCTTCCAGGATGCTGGGTGGGTAAAAGTGGACAGCGATGCGGACACTGCCATTCTGCACAGCATCCTCGCGAGCCTTTCGAAAGAATCCTACGTGCAGATGCCCATGAGCGAGCTTTTCCTTTTTGGCCGCGCGCAGGATTACGGATTTGCTCACGCAGATCCTGTTACCGTAATTGCCAACCGCCATCACTTGCGGCTTTGGAAGTCATCCCTCACCGCCGACGGACTGCCCGTGTGGGTCGGGGCCGCCACGCACGACATTGGCTTTGAGCGTGATCAGCGGGATGACAGCATCACTCATAAAATTGATCCAGACGTGGACCTGGAGCGCGACTTTGTCGGCAAATCGCTTTCTGAAACGGGAAGGCTTGCCGCTCTCACGCACGTTATGCCTCCCGATCCCGTCAGAGAGGAACGCACCGCCACGGGAGGCAGCTTTCATTCCAACGGCGGAGTCCTAGTCATGAAACTAGCTTATTCCTCTGAAAAGTGAATCCGAAGTCTAAAAATGTTTCACGTGGAACATTTTGCGCGGCCGCGGTTTTTCCCGCTAGAAAACACTTATTTCTGAAATCCAATGTATGCAGTAGTTTGCGAAGAGAGAGACGTGCGGAGGTGATTTAAAGCACGCAAGTGAGTTCCATTATGGGATTTCCCATAATGGAACTCTAGCCCCGTACGCGGACTTCATTAAAGCTAATTACCACATGGCCCCCGGCTGTGGGCCGCCCGAAGCTCATTTGCGGGCGGAAGCGGGAAAACATCAAAACCTGTTCCAGTTGGCGACGCACCGCGCGATCATTCGGTCCGCTCAGGATTTGGTAATCGACCATTTGTCCTTGCCTATCTACGGTAACGTCGATGAGCAGACCATGCTGGCCAACGGTGCCGGAGTGATTCGCGTCCAGACCGGGCGCCGGAAACCAAGCCAGGCTTTCCAGGCTCGCTTCACGCATGAGATTAATCGGCACATCATTGGGAATGGTGAGGGCCATACCGGGCGCAATCATCTGCAGCACGACGACGAATACAAGCATCGCGGAAATAACTCCTCCGGTGGCCGGCAAGGCAATCGGGCGGAGCATATTTTCCAACAAGAGGTGGAGGCGGCTCCCCAATGTTTGCAAGCGGCCCGCTTGTTGGGTGGCGCGTGCTTGGGCAACAGCGACGCGGATACGAACCGCGAGGTCCTCCGGAGGGGTCGCCGCGCTGGCGCGAGACATTATCGCGGAAAGTTTGCGGTAACTCTCGAGCTGGCGCTGGCAACCGCTGCAATTTTCCAAATGGCTGCGCACCCGGGAATGCTCGTCGTGCGAATCGAGGGCCCCGTCCAAATATCCCGGAAGCTGGATGCGAATTTTTCGGCAATTCATCTTGCACCTTCCCTTGCAGACCTTCCCGCGAAAGGCTTAGCCACCGAACTTTTACTAAAAGAATTGCGCGCCACGACGGCGGCGCGCGATTGCTGCGGCGCCGGTGAGATTGGCGTGACAAAACTGTTCGCGGGCTGCTTTCCTTCGTCGAGCCAGGGTTCGAGAACCTCACGCAGCACGCGGCGGCCGCGCAGGATTCGAGATTTCACCGTGCCCACGCTGACGTCGAGCACCTCGGCCACTTCCTCGTAGGAAAGTCCTTCGAGGTCGCGCAAAATAACCGCGCTGCGAAACACCTCGGGCACCTGGTCGAGCGCGCTGCGCACGGCCGACTGCACTTCGTAGGCCTGGAGTTGCTCGAACGGGGAAGCCCTCAGATCTTCCGGCTCAAACGGCGGCGCGCCTTCCGGCGTTTGCGCATCGAGAGAAGTCTGTTGGCGGTGATGGCGCCAGAACCACCGGCGCTGGTTGAGCGCCTCGCGAATCGCGATGCGATACAGCCAGGTTTTTAGCGAGCTGCCCGAGCGAAAATTGCGAATTCCGCGAAACGCTTTCAAAAAGACTTCCTGCGTCGCGTCGGCCGCGTCGGAAACGTCACCGAGCATGCTGAGAATCAAGTTGTAAACGGGAGCGTGGTGGTGCACCACCAGCCAGTCAAAAGCCGCGTCGGAGCCTGCTTGAAGTTCGCTGACGAGTTCGGCTTCATCCCGAGCCCAGGAAAGCACGTTGGCGAAGTCAGACACGGAACGCCTCTCTGGCCCGAAGCGTCGGGCCGCTCAGGCTTCACGGCCGGTATGCCCAAAATTAGCGGGCCGAACCAAGGTGCGCTACGAACTGGCTATCTCTCACTTAACTTAGACACCACCCGCAGGCAATTGTTTCCCGGTTCCTGATTGAATTCTAGTCAATTGTGAACCTTTAGTAATGGCTTGGCAATGGTACCAGTGGTGCCTTGGTTGTAGGTTCGTGATAGTCCCAAATCTGAATTTGCTGGACATGCTGGACAAGCTCATTCACAGGTTAACCCTGTGCGCTTAGTACTCGCACCCGCCTGATGCAAGACAAGGCATGAGACCACCTCAGGGCGCGCTAGAGAGTGAGCCAATTACCGGATCGGCCCGACCGAACTTGCGAGACAGTGCTTGTGAAGCCTTCAACCGGCCGCTCTTAGCGCGGGCAAGGAGGGCCAAGCTGCGAACCCACTGAATGCCAAGGATTCCCCCCTTCCAAGGAAATCGCAGCACCCTTTCTTCAGTGCCATCGTGAATTCGCCTCACCCGGAGCTCCACTTGCTCCATAACGCTCAACGAAAGGCCAACCCGCGTGGTGTACGCAACATAATGGGAGTCCGGAGACCACCAGAGAGGAGTGAACGCATTTTTCTGTGTGAACAGAACCTTGCCCGTCCCACTCTGGGTCCAGCAACCAGTAGGCTTTTCCTTTGCTAACGGCGAGCCATTTTCCGTCTGGCGACCATGTCGCGGAGTCGCCATCGGCAAGGCGGCGAGAGTTTCTCGTGTTCGTGTCATAAATGCTCACGGCACCGTTTGAGGAATACACCAACTTCACACCATCCGGTGACCAGGCAGGGCAATCGGCGCTTCCGTGTGCGTCGATAAAGCTAGATTCGCCGGTATCAACCTGGAGAGTCCACAGTCCAGTTGTTTTCGACGCGCTGCCCGAATCAGTTTTGGATGCCCAAAATGCGAGGCGGTCTTTTCTGGGGGACCAGCAGATCATAATGGGCCCTTGCATTGCCGGAAACTTTCGAAGATTCGTTCCGTCCGAGTTAGCAACTGCTAAAAGGGTTGACTGGTGAAGATCTGACGGCTGCTCGAAGAAGCCAAAGGCAACCTGTTCGCCATCCTCACTAAGACGAGCATCATGTCCCACAACGCCGCTCGGCAAGATTCGAGTCTCGTGAAATTTACGGTCCCCGAAGAAGAAAACTCCGGCGCTGTCTGCGTTAGTCGAAACAATGGAAAGACCCCTCGGCGGCCTGGCTCTTCTGTAACTCCGAGAGAAGCGCGTCTCTCGCCAGCACGATTTGCAAGGCTACTATCGTTGCAAACCCAAAGACCATTGTTCGGATTGCGTAGTGCGGCCTTTGATTGGCTTTCTTGCCGCGTCGGTTGTTGAGTGTGATTGTCATGGTTTAAAAATGTTCGGCGCTGTAGAGCCGCGCGCGGCAGCTATAGGGTAACTTTTTTTGTAAGTCGCTGAATTCTGGATGGTTCCTATTCAGCAACCAAACTTGCTGTGCAGCACCGAACTTAGGGTGATGTGACATAACCCCCAACCCATGCCGAAGGCATGGCTCTTTCTGCACTACCCGGGCGGGTGGCCCGGCTTTATTTTGGTGTTTTGTCTTGACGAGCGCGATCGATCAGAGGATACCACTTCTGTACATCACCCAAACGAAGCAAGTCGAGGGTGCCCCACGTGTCGATGTTACACGTGGGGTTTTTGATGGTCTGCTTATGCCGAAGGGTTTGAGGCGCTATTTACGGGCGCGGCCATCCGCACTTCCTCACCTTCAGTTGCTACCGTCGGCTGCCGCTACTGAATACCGTGCGGGCGCGAAATCTCTTTGTGCACGCACTTGGAAAGATTCGCGAACGCTATCAATTTCTTTTGGTGGGTTATCTCATAATGCCGGATCACGTGCATCTGCTGATCAGTGAACCGGCCAAGGGCACGCCCTCGGTAATTCTGAAAGTGTTGAAGCAGCGCGTCTCGCGGGATTTGAGACGCAAAAAGCACCGCGCGTCAGCCGGGCAATTGCGCTTGGCGTTTCTCAGAACCGGTGAGGATCTGCCACGCTTCTGGCAGCCCAGGTTTTTCGATTTCAACGTGTGGAGTCAAAAAAAAGATCAGGGAGAAGCTGGACTATATGCACCTCAATCCCATGAAGCGGAAAACTCGTCGAACATCCCAAGGACTGGCCGTGGAGCAGTTGGTCGTTCTACGCCAAAGGAGAAGAGGGATTGCTGAGCATTGATCCGCCCAGCCTAAGTGTGAAAACGAAGAGCGAGTCCCGGAAGCAACAGGCCCAAAAGCCCCACGTGCAACACCGGTACATGGGGCACCCGGCTACTTTCGTGTTCGGTAGAAGAATCCACGCCCCTTCGTCCAGTCAATCGCGAAGAGTAGGATCTCAGCGGTGACAAATGTCTCGGGTCTTTCGACCACGTAAGGGTCGAAGCCAGCCCCGTGAATCTTGCCTACGTCGAGATTCCCCTCAAGCGCGGCTGGCCACCACGACACACCAGGGCCTGGTACGCGCCCGACGGATGGCGGTAGCGCACCAACACTCTTGAGGCTCTTTCGAAGCCCCTGCGAGTCGCTAGGAAGGAATTCAAACGCGCACCATGTCGTTGAAGGCGACATGTCATGAACTTCGTGAATGGCCCGAGAACTCTCAGGCAGGAAGTCCGGTATCCAGCCACGGTCAATCGCTCCGTCTTTCTTCGCGTCAGCGAGAGACGGATAGGACGATTCACGACGGTCGCTATGGCAGGCAACGAGGACACAAGCGAAACCCACACAGAGCACACTCACAAGAAGAGTTGCTTTAGGGCGAGGTTGTCCATTCCTGATTAGTGAAAACGCTCCCGATAATCGCTGACTGAGTGGCTGAGTCGAGCGCATAAGGGGCGACGCTCCCAGCGAACTGAGCCGGTTGCCCACAGGATCGTACGTATAACTCTCGGTCGTGGTCGCCCCCTGCGTAACTCCGGTTAGCTGATAGATCGCGTCGTACCCGTAATTCGACGTCACGTTTGTCAGCTTATCGGTCTTTGACGTCTGGTCTCCCCCATTGTCTACGTCGCGCCGTCAATGGTACGTGGAAGGCGCAGTACGAGTAAAGCGTGGGTGAAGCGCACCGGCTAAGGCTTCAGGAGTTCCCTGTATTTTAGGGTGGAATATTCCTGGAGGCGCGGTGGAAAGTAATCCAGGTGAGGATTCCGCGCGTACCGTTATGCGTAAGGATTAACTTAACTGGTACCGTGATTGGCTTGAATATTAAAGCGGGTACGACGAGGTACGAATGAGCACCTGCAAGCGTGCGCTCAAGGTGGAGCGTCTGGATTCTCACCCACGAAGGGGAGACCGGACGCTCAGCCGGGTTGGCTTTGCCGCACTTGGCATGCTCGGCTTCGAATGCAACGGAGGGTTCGGTGCATTCTCCCCTTTTGCAGAGCAGAACCTGGCCGGAGGCGCTGTGAGAAATAAATCTTTTGCTGCTGCAACGGTAACCCTTGTCTTGGGCCTCTCGATGCTATTTTCCGGAATGTTTTCCGGATGCGCGAAGGACTCCTCGAGCCAAAACCAGGCATTGGCGAATCAGGCTGCAAGGGGACAGGACGGGCCGGCGGACCAGGGACCTTCGTTTCCGGCAAAAAAGGGCAATGCGTCGGCTGGGAAAGAGGTCTTCCGTTTCGAAACTTTTGGCAATGAGGGGTTCTGGACGGACGCGCTGCGCCTGCCGGCTGGAATGAAGGCGGCCAAAGTAACTCCTCTGCAGGCGATGAAGCTGGGTTTATCCGTGGATGTGGATGCTTTGGATCAAGCGACCAAAAATGCTTTAGCGCAGCAGCTCAAAGACGATCCCAGCGGACAATCCTCGGCGCTGCTGAATGATCCGGCCACAACCTTTAAACTACTCAATGCCAATGCCGTGATCGGTGTCCCCGTTCAGGACAGCAACGGCGACGGTAAGGTGGACATCGAGCATGGCGACAAGGCTGGAGTGGCCTGCGCTTTGTGCCACACCATCACGGATGGATCGATGTTCAGCATGCCCGACGGCGGATCGATTGGACATCGCCAAGACGGCCGCACCCCTTTCAACCTGAACGTGGGCAAAATCATTGCGACGGCCGCTAACTCACGGGCTTTTTATCCGCTGCTGCAGCTCAGTTTGAGGGCCAACCACGGCAAGACCTTGGGTCGCGCTCCGAGGGGATTCACAGAGAACTCGACCGAGGCCGAGGTGGATGCCTATCTCTCCAATCCGAACTATTACCCGGTTGGAATGTTTGATGACAGTTTCGACGGAAACGGCGATCCGATGGTGATTGCACCGTTGTTCCGCCAGGATCTTGCAGCTCCGTTTGGGAGCGAAGGATCGCTTGCCAGGCTGGATAATTTCAGCAATCTTGCGTACACGGCGCTTCTTGATCCCACGAACCTCACCAGCCCCGGCGGCCGCGAGTTGTTGCACAAGCTCGGAGGCGCGGCGGGCGATGAAATCGCCAACAATTACGTGAAGGTGCTCAAGGCCACCGGGGTGAAGGGATTCCCGTTTGTAAAAGCTCGGCCGGACCCGAACCCCGGCAGTGAAGAGGCGCCCCTGGGAGTCCGGGTGGACAATGCTAAATTACTGGACTTGAATGCTTATCTGGAGAGCTTGCCGGCCCCTGCTGGCGCCCAAGTGGAGGGTCAAGCGGCGACACACGGAAGAGAGGTGTTCCGCGCTAGCGGGTGCACCGGCTGCCATAACGTAGATCAGAGTAAGCCTGTGCCCGGGTTTATTGTCCCGATGAATAAAATTTTTCCGGGCGACAATCCCCTCATCCTGGCGGCGCGTACTCCTCCGCTGAATCCAGTCCAGGACACACCGGGCAATACGTTCGACGACAAAATGGCGGTCGTCAACGCCAGCATGCGTGGAGATATCCGCGGCACGGCATTACCGCTGCTGCTGGATCTGGCGCGTAAGCCGGTATTCTTGCATGACGCTTCCGTGCCTAGCTTGGAAAAGCTGCTCGATCCAGCGCGGGGCGACAAAGCTCCGCACCCCTTCTATCTGGCCAATCCGAAAGACCTACAGGACATGGTGGCATTTCTGAAGGGCCTTGATACCAACGGTTTCAACGGTTCGAACACGAGAAAACAATAACTGCACAGTAGATTCCTGCGATCTTTTGAAAACATTGCGGTGCGGGTTTAGAAATACGCGTGAAAATCTCGGCTGAAACTAGTACGGTTCTGATTCGCTGGGAAGGAGTGGAGCGTCCAGAAGAGGGATTTCTTCTTCTATAGGTGTTTCGCCTTCGCTCTTGGCAATTTTTCGTTGAGCCCGCTTCTCGGCTTTTTCGCGCTGCTTTTCTGCTCTCTTCATTTCTTTCTGGCGCTTTTGGAACGTGGTTGCCATAAAGGCTCCTTAGATCGGGATCGCGCAGGCACAATGCCGCGCCCATCAACAGATCAGCTCGTGGATCTTACCAGCGAGGTTCGCGGGGCTGGCGAGCAGACTCGCGATAATCTTCGTTCGAAAATCCGCCACGACCGCGACCGCCACCACCACCGCTTCCGCCACGCGGCCCGCTGGGCGCCGACCCGCCGCGGGGGCGCGCTTCTTTGGGGCGTGCCTCGTTCACTTTTAGATTGCGCCCGCCGACTTCTTTCCCATCCAGACCGGCAATGGCCTTGGTAGCTTCGTCATCATTGGTCATTTCGACGAAAGCAAACCCCCGGGCCCGGCCAGTCTCGCGGTCTGTGGCGATGTGCACGCGGGTAATCTGCCCGAAGGGCTCAAAGAGTGCGCGCAAATCGCTTTCCGTGGTCTGGAAACTCATGTTCCCAACAAAAAGATTCTTCATTCTAATCTCCCTTTTCTATTTGATGCTTTGCGGGGCCCCAGGCAGGTGTTGCGGCACCTAACCCATTCGCATTTCCTGAACGGCAATCAGGAACCGAACAGCGAAAGGAGGCGGCCGCAAACAACGCCCATAAAGAGGGTAGTGACGCGATCCGGTACCTGAAAATTGCAAAGAGAGTATACCACAGGTTAGAAGCAAAGAATGTAACCGCCCGCGACACCGCAGGAGGCTCGCGGAATTGGATGGGAGCGCGAGGTTTGACGCCCTCGAATGGCGGTGTTATAAATAAAGCATTCCGGCAACGGTGGGGCCGTGGCGCAGTTGGGAGCGCGCCTCGATGGCATCGAGGAGG